>Ga0335078_10000526_pt1 | contig 59104 bp, 48 predicted proteins | sample Lox_Sample_32_FD_206711 | JGI IMG/M metagenome (GOLD analysis project Ga0335078, IMG submission 206711) | Soil microbial communities from Loxahatchee National Wildlife Refuge, Florida, United States - Lox_Sample_3.2 | ecosystem: Environmental > Terrestrial > Soil > Wetlands | place: USA... | reverse complement strand
CAGTTGGCGATCGTCGGCGGGAATGTCAACGAAATCCCTAACCCAGTCTGCAGAAATTTTCATTCGAACGAGTTACCTGAACTGCTCCAGAAACCGTACATCTCCATTGAAAAACAGCTGAATGTCATCGACTCCATACTTGAGAATCGCCATGCGGTCAGCGCCCATGCCGAAAGCAAACCCGCTATACTTCGCCGGATCGTATCCGACGAAGCCGTACACATTGGGATCAACCATTCCGCAACCCAGTATCTCGATCCATCCGGTCTGCTTGCACGGCCGGCAGGGATCGCTGCCGCGTTTTCCGCTGCCGCCGCAAATAAAACAACTGACCATCATCTCGGCGCTCGGCTCGGTGAAAGGGAAGAATGACGGCCGAAAGCGTGTCTTCACGCTCGAGCCGAAGAGTGCCTTCATCGCGTGGTCGAGCGTACCCTTTAAATCCCCGAACGTAATGTTGGTGTCCACAGCTAGACCTTCGATCTGATGAAACATCGGCGAGTGGCTCGCGTCCCATGGGTCATTGCGATGCACCTTCCCCGGAATCACGATCCGAATCGGTGGTTTTACCTGCTCCATGGTGCGAATCTGCACCGGCGACGTATGTGTTCGCAACAGCAGCCGTTCACGGGCCGGTTTCGCATCCTGGTTTGCCATGAAAAGCGTATCCTGCATGTCGCGCGCGGGATGGTTCGGCGGGAAGTTCAGCGCCTCGAAGTTGTAATAATCCGTTTCGATTTCCGGACCTTCGCGCACCGAATATCCCAGATCGCGAAACACCGCGACGATCTCGTTCATCGTCCGGATGACCGGATGTTCTATACCAAGCGGCCGGCGAATGCCGGGGAGGGTAATGTCGATTTCGGATCTACTCGGCGCGCCGGCATCGGTTTTGCCGGCGTGACCTTTCTTCTCAGCCGCTTCAATCGCCGCCTCGACCTGCTTCTTCAGAGAATTGAGCAGTTGCCCAGCCTCCCGCTTCGCCTCCTTGGGTGCGGTTTTTAGCCAGAGATCGTTGATCTGCGTCAGGATGCCATTCTTCCTGCCCATCCAGCGATCGCGAAACGATTTCCACTCCGTTTCGCTTGTAATTTCCTTCGATTCATCTCTGAGCGCCGCAAGCAGCTCAGCCGCAGCCTTCTCCAGCGCCTTCGCCGAATAGCTCTTTAGCTTGGGAACGGTGTAGTCCAATTCGCCTCAGTGATCAGGTGGAAAACAACCATAATAAATGTAAAGGCGTTGTTACCGGAACGCCGCGGGCGGCACTAATCTGCGGGCGGATCACAAAGGTTAGCAGACTAACAGAGCGTGGTGCTTATACTAGGCGCGGCGAAGGTTCGATCACGTCGGGCCTTTGTTTGGATACATGCCGCTCACTTCTACCGACTGGATTGTCATCGGCGCCTATCTGCTGATCAATCTCCTGATCAGCATTTACTACCGTCGGCGCGCCTCCGGAAACACGGAAGAGTTCTTCATCTCGGGTCGTGATGTTTCCTGGTGGCTGGCCGGCACATCCATGGTCGCCACCACCTTCGCCGCCGATACGCCGTTGCTTGTTTGTGGCTTAGTCGCAAAATCGGGCATCGCCGGCAACTGGATCTGGTGGGGACTGTGCATAGGCGGCATGCTGACCGTCTTCTTCTTCGCCCGCTATTGGCGCCGTTCCCAAATCCTGACTGATGTCGAGTTCGTCGAGATCCGTTATAGCGGCAAGCCGGCCGCGTTCCTGCGCGGCTTCAAGGCCATCTATCTCGGCCTCTTTATGAACTGCTTCATCCTGGGTTGGGTGACGCAGGCGATGCGAAACATCATCGTGGTCTTGCTTGGTTCCGCCATTGCACAAGGCCGCGTGCTTCAGGTCAGTAATGGTGCGCATATCTGGAGCTACACCCTTGGCAATCCCAACACGACCGCGCTGCTGATTTGCATCTTCGTCCTCATTCCCTTCACTGGGATTTATACCTTCATCGGCGGCCTATGGGGCGTCCTGGTAACCGATCTTTTCCAGTTCGTCCTGAAAATGGGAATGATCATTGTTCTGGCGTGGGTTGCAGTCGCCAAGATCGGCGGCATGCATTCGTTGCAGGCACATCTGCAGATGATTGAGGCAAACGCCCGCCAGCACAGCGCAGCGCCGGTTAGTGACCCAACTGCTTTTCTGCCAGATTTTCACCTCGGCCTTACGACCGATGCGCTTTGGACTCTGCCACTTCTCACATTTTTTGTTTACCTCGGAATGCAGTGGTGGCTGGCATGGTATCCAGGCGCAGAACCCGGCGGAGGAGGCTACGTCGCGCAACGAATGTTCAGCGCTAAAGACGAGAAAAATTCACTGGGCGCAACTCTGTGGTTCAACATCGCGCACTATGCCCTGCGCCCCTGGCCATGGATCGTCACAGCCCTCGTCGCAATCGTCGTCTATTCGAATTACGGTGGCATCCATCCCAGCGCTGCATTTACGCAAAACCCCGAGCAGGGTTACGTGATGGTCCTGCGCGACTACCTTCCTCCCGCGCTGCGCGGGCTCATGGTCGCCGCCTTTCTCGCAGCTTACATGTCCACGGTCGGAACGCAGCTTAACTGGGGTTGTTCCTACTTGGTAAACGATTTCTATAGGCGCTTTCTGGTAAGGCACTCGAGCGAGCGCCATTACGTTTTGATCAGCAAGCTGTTCACTGTTCTTCTCGTGCTTGCAAGCGGTTATACGGCCATGCAGCTCAACTCGATCCTGCAGGGCTGGGAACTGGTCCTTAATATCGGATTCGGTACCGGTGCGGTTTACATCCTGCGCTGGTACTGGTGGCGGATCAACGCCTGGAGTGAGATTTCCGCCATGCTTGTTGCGGCTGCCGTTACGCTGGCTCTTCGCGGCATGAGTTTCGCGGGCAATGGCGCCGTTGTGTACGCGAAAAGCGCTCTCATTACCGCCGGCATAACGACCGCTGTTTGGGTTGCAGTCACATTCTTCACCCGGGCCGAATCACAAGCAACGCTTGTATCTTTTTATAAGCGCGTTCATCCGAGCGTTTACGGATGGCAGCACGTTGCCCGGCTTGTCCCCGAGTTGCCCGAGGTGCGCGACTTTGCTGGCAACGTATTCGACTGGATCATGGGTGTGATCCTGGTTTACGGCTCTTTATTCGGTATCGGCAAACTCGTGTTTCAGCAGTGGGCCTGGGGAATTTTGCTGCTGCTGATTGCAGCCGTTTCAGGCTACTTGATCTTCTGGGACCTGTCCCGTCGTGGCTGGACGACACTTTCCGGCACCGCGACAGCAAAGCACCCAAGGCAGACCACCATCGCCGACTAGGATACGGGCGGAAGTATGGTTACTTTGGGACAAGTCCCCACGTAATCTTGCCTCTACCGTCCCGCCATTCCATACTCGCTTCACCTACCACAGAACCTGGGAGACGGGGTTGGATGCGGAGATTTAGGGTCACCGCGGCCGACCCCGATTTTTATTTCCACGAGTTCTTCGATTATCTGTGGCGTTTTCACGAAATCAGGTAACCACAAAAGCAACTCCTCATCCACCTTCTACAACGATTTTCCACTGCCCTGAATCTTCTACAATCAGGTGAGCTGCTTCGCCTGAATTCTGTTGGGGAAAGCTGATGAATATGAAGAGACTTCTTGCCGCATTCGTCGTAATTTGCATGGCCACGTCTGTTTTTGCCTCTGAAGAAACCGACAATAAGGCCGTGCAGCGCGTGCAATCGTCCGCCGATGTGCTGAACGAAATTCAGTCTGCACCCGACCAGGGCATACCGGAAGAGGTTTTGGGCTCGGCCGAATGTGTCGCTGTCGTTCCCTCCATGCTCAAAGGTGGGTTTGTGGTCGGGGCACGTTACGGCAGAGGTGTCGCGAGTTGTCGCACGCTGAGAGGTTGGAGCGCGCCGGCTTTCTTCAGCGTGGAAGGCGGGAGCTTTGGTCTGCAGATCGGTGGACAGGCGGTCGATCTCGTCATGCTGATTATGAACGACGACGGCATGCAGAAGCTGCTCTCGAGCAAGTTCAAGCTCGGTGCCGACGCGAGCGTCGCCGCCGGCCCCATCGGGCGGCACGCCGCGGCAGATACAGATTGGAAGATGCGCGCTCAGGTTCTCAGCTACTCCCGCGCCCGCGGAGTATTTGCGGGACTCGAATTGAACGGCGCGGTCATCAGGCAGGACAAAGACAGCACGCGGGAATTCTACGGTCGCATGGTGCCCTTCCGCACTTCGCTTGCCGGCATTATTCAGGCGCCCGATACGGCTTACCCATTTCTTGACACGTTGTCGAAGTGGGCGAAAGAAGCAGCCGCAAAATAGTTGTACTCGGCGCGATCTTAGGTTGACGTCACTTAGGGCCGCAGGGCGTGAGTGCGGGTGAGGTTGCCCGAAGCGGTGAGCGTTTCCTGGTGGTATGCACGTCTCTGTTGCCGTTCGACCCGTTGCAACAGTTCCCAATCTTCTTTGAGCTGGGCGCTCGAGACTTTGGGAATGCTGTCTCGCTTGAGCTCCTGCGAAATGCGTTCCATCAGCAGCCGCGTTTCGAGATCGGGAGCGGCGCTTTGCGCAATGCTATCGCGGGTCAGATTAATGGCCCGCGGACCTCCGTCAATCTGCTCATGAAGAACCGGACGCCCCGCGTCATCCAGAGATGCCTTCGCATTCTGCAACGACAACTTTGTTCCGTCCTCGGTCTCATCGAGTTCGACTCCTAACGCATCCAGCTTCTGCTGGTAGAAACGGCGCTCATCCGCGCTGAGTGGGGTTTCGAGCCCGCGTGCCGCATCGAAAATCTTCGCGTTGTGGACCAGTGTCACGTGTCCTTCATCCAAATATGTTCCGATTGCAAGACTGCCGGCTACCACAGGATTGAGCAGAGCAATGGGTAGCAGATATTTCTTCGCGCCGAACGCCGACTCGATCACTCCATGTATGTGCCGGCTGCGCGGGATCGTGCCCGGAACCTGTGGAATCACAAACATCGTTAGTTCGGTGTCAGGATGTTTGTGCCCATAATGAGTGATGGTTCTGCCGAGCTGTTTGGGCGTGGTGACTCCCAGATCGCCAAAAATGCTGCGATGCACTGCTTTCGGGTAGTAAAAGTCGATGACGTTGCGGGCGAAATCAGCGCAATTATGCGTGATCAGGTTGAACTTTCCCTTGTTCTGCCGCGCATTGAACTCCCGGATAAATGCCTCGTCTTTATCTGAGCCGGCCTCGATCTCGAAGGCATAAATCGTGCGTCGGTACGCGACCCCGACGACTTCGACCCAATGTCCTCCCGGAGCCAGACCGCCCGGATCATCCGGGGCAAAGTTCTCCAGATGCTTGCGCCGATACTGGTCTCGCAGAAAATCGGCGGTCTCTTCATCTGCAAACACCGGGGCATCTCTCAAATTCTGGACGGCATAGAGATAGGGAATCAAAGGGATCGCCAGCCAGTCGTATCCGGCAATCTTGTAGTAACGGCTGATTACCACGCCGCGTTCGCCCGGCTCACACTGCCGAAGCGACACAGGAGACGACGCGCACACGTTGGTGAGATAAACCGCGGCATGGCCGGTCCCAGCGAATCGCCCGTCATAACTGTACGGCTCTTCAAGGAAGAGCACCACTTTGGCGCTTGCCTGTCGTGCGCCCGCAACTAAGAGAACGGCTGAGCACAGGGCAATCTTGAGCCTGGTACGGGAAAAGAAGCGGTTCGCGCAGAGTGTCATTGAATCAACGCCTTTGATCTGTGTTTACCGCCTCCAAGGGGCTTTGAAGAGCGACTTCTCCAGTATGTCAACCCTGAATCCAAAAACAAGTTACGCTCGTGCTTCCAGTATTCCCTTTTTTCTCGCAGGCTGCAGATAGGTATCTATGGGTATGCCAACGTAGGAAACTACCTAGGGATATCCGCGGTCACGCTGGATGACCAAGGTCTGCTTTTACCGCCTACGCTTCAGGCCGACATCATGGAACCGCGATCAGCCGCCAATTCCACCATGGTTCTCACCGTCCGGTGATCGTCATCTGCCATGGCGATGAAGCGAAAAGGCTGCAATGTACCCTGTGGCCCTGCAGGCAACGGCTTCAACATTTCGGCCATGCCATGCACCGTGCCTGCCTGAGTCTGGAAGGCGACCTCAACAAAGTCACCGTTCTCAAGCGCCTTACCGAGGCGAAGCAGTCCACCGGTTACGGAAACGGTTTGCAGTTTAGCTTTGGCGTGATGTCCATCTTCAAGCAGAATGCTGGCCGGAGCAGGTTGCTCAAGTTGCACTCTCGGCGCGCGGTGCTGCGCCTGCGGTTGGGGGAAGTGTGTCATGCCTTCAATATGCATTACAGGCTTTCGCCGCACGAGATTACCAAAGAAGTTGTCCGGTTTCCTGCATTACCCGCACTCCCTTGTTTCTTAGCCATTTATCCCACGTGGTTGGCATCTGTTCCTCTGTGTTACCAGTGGTTAGGAATCTTGGATAGGCAGGTTCGATTGCGCGAATATTACCTTCGCTCGCTTTATTAGCCAAACATAAGTTGAGTTCTCCCCGATTCAGACCTGATACTCGCCGGAGCTAGGGAGGAAAGTATCCAAATGCTCCGCAACTTGGCTCTGATCATGCTCGCCCTGTTCTTGTGGTGTGCAGCAGTTTCCCGCGCGCAAACCGCGAAACCTGCGTTGATTAACCGCGACATTGATGAAGAAGCCCGGTTCACCCTTCACGGCAATGTTCGTCCGGAAGCCAGCTTGCGTAACGATCGCGGCTTCGTTCCGGACGACTTTCCCATGGAACACATGCTGTTGCAGCTGCACCGTTCCTTCCAGCAGGAGGAGCAGCTGGATTCGTTCCTGCAGCAGTTGAGCGCACCGGATTCGCCGAATTTCCATCGCTGGATGTCCGTCGACGAGTTCGGGCAGAACTTCGGCCTGAACCAATCCGATATTGAACAGATCACGGACTGGCTCCAAATTCATGGCTTCAAAGTCAATATCGTGTACCCAAATGGAATGCTGATTGATTTTTCTGGAACTGCAGGCCAGGTGCGCGACGCATTTAATACGGAAATTCACAGCTACCAAGTAAATGGACAGCAGCATTTTGCCAACGCGACGGATCCGCAAATTCCGCTGGCCCTTGCGCCTGCCATTGAGGGGATCGTATCGCTGCACGATTTCCTGCCTCGGCCTCTATACAAAGCCATTCACCTGGAGCATGTAAATCCTGCCACCGGCTCTCTGGTCTCAGCAGCTGAAGTGCAGTACACGCTCGGCGGCACCTATCAGCCGGTCGTGCCAGCGGATCTCGCGACCATCTACAATCTGTCATCACTTTTCAATGCTGGTTATGCAGGAACTGGCCAAACGATCGTGGTAATCGAGGACAGCAACGTCTACCAGCCGGCAGACTGGACCAGTTTTCGGTCTGCGTTTGGCCTCGCCCGCTTTCCAACCGGTGCGTTCACAACTGTGCATCCCGCGCCTCGCTCGGGCAACAACAACTGCGTCAATCCCGGGGTCAATGGCGATGAAGTCGAAGCCATTCTCGACGCCGAGTGGGCTAGCGCCGCCGCTCCCGGTGCAATCGTCGAACTCGCTTCCTGCGCCAGCTCCTCTACTTTCGGAGGATTGATCGCTCTGCAAAACATCATCAACGGCAGGAGCGGGACGAATGGCAGCAATCTGCCTCCTGCGTTGATAAGCATCAGCTTCGGGGAATGCGAGGCAAGGAATGGCGCCGCGGCGAACGCCGCCTACAATGCGGCTTATCAGCAGGCTGTTGCCGAAGGAATTTCCGTCTTCGTTTCCTCTGGAGACGAAGGCGCGGCCAGTTGCGACGCCAGCATGTCCAAGGCCACGCACGGCGTCGCGGTCAGCGGGCTAGCTTCTACTCCTTACAACGTCGCCGTCGGCGGTACCGATTTCGGTGACACCTACGCCGGCACGAACAGCACCTACTGGACTCCATATAACTCTGCCGTGTTCGCCTCAGCTAAATCATATGTACCGGAAATTCCTTGGAACGACTCGTGCGCCAGCGTTTTGCTTGCAACTTACGCCACCCATTCGGGAACCACTTACGGCTCCACTGGATTCTGCAATTCGAGTTACGGAATGGGCTATATCACCACCGCCTCAGGCAGCGGCGGTCCCAGCAACTGCGCTCACGGGGCGGCCGCGATACCCGGAACGATGAGCGGAACTTGCCAGGGCTACGCGAAACCATCTTGGCAGCTGAACCTCGTAGGAGTGCCGCACGATGGGGTCAGAGACCTTCCCGATCTCTCCTTGTTCGCCGCCAACGGAGTATGGGGCCACTACTACGTTTTCTGTTGGTCCGATGTGAGTCACGGCGGTAGACTCTGCGCGGGCGCTCCGGGTTCATGGCCCGGAGCCGGGGGAACATCGTTTTCCGCGCCGATCATGGCGGGAATCCAGGCCCTGGTGAATCAGAAGAACGGCCGGCAGGGAAATCCCAATCCTGTTTACTACTCGCTCGCCGCTGCTGAGTATGGCAACAGCGGCAACTCGTCCTGTAATTCCACCAAAGGCAATTCCGCTTCGAGCAGTTGCGTCTTCCACGACATTACTCGCGGCGACATGGATGTAAATTGCGCCGGCATGCACAACTGCTACGACCCATCGGGAGCGAACGGCGTGCTTTCAATCTCCGGCACGGCGTATTCGAAGGCCTACGCTGCCGCTACCGGCTGGGATTTCGCCACCGGCATCGGCTCGGTAGACGCTGGCAATCTTGTGAACAACTGGAGCAGCACCCAGGTCAAAGCAAGAACGAAGTGACCTCGTATCGTTGATGAACCCTGCCTGGATTTACTTGACGCGCAGCGTGGGTGCATTACGATCATTGCAACCATGCTCGCACGCCTTCGCGTCTCGTTCAGAGATCCTCTTTTCTCGTTGTGTCTCACTGCCGGCCTGCTTGCCTTTGTAGTGCAATCCGGCGAACTCGGCACCAGTGACACCATGCACCGCCTCCAGACGACGCACTCGTTCTGGACCTCCCAGCCGCAGGTTTTTCCCGATGAATACCCGGAATTCGGCGTGCATGGCCGCGGCGGCAAACTCTACAGCTGGTATGGAATGGGGCAGTCTCTGCTTATGCTGCCCGCCGATATTGCAGGGACATTTCTCCAGCGCCTGCCGATCTTCGCGCGCTATGACGATACCGATCCCACGGTGCGCGACATTTTCGTGACCTACACCACCAACATCCTTATCAACGTTCTCACCGTGCTTGTGTGCTTCCGATTTCTGCGGCAGTTCAAATTCAGCCCGCGAGAAAGTGTTGCCGGTGTGCTCGCGCTGCTGTTCTGTACAACTCATTTGCACTACACCCAGAACATGATGGAAAACAACTACATCATGCTTCTGACCCTGACCGGGTTCAGCTTTCAATATGAGTGGCTTCGGACGGGCAGTAAACGCGCGCTGCGGCTTGGCTCGCTGGCATTAGGGTTAAATCTTCTTACTCGACTCACTACCGGACTCGATCTGATAGCCGCTGCTACTTTCTTGCTTCTTGTGCTCCGGTTCGATGGTACCGCGAAAGAAAGCGCCGGGAAGCATATTCTGATCTATCTCAAAACGGCGCTTCCCATCTATGCGTTCTTTCTTCTTATTGATCGCGCCTATCAGTTCTACCGTTTCGGCTCATGGTTCGATACCTACGTCTATTACTTTGCCCTGGAGTTCCGAAAGCAGGATCCAACCCTGCCGCCGAATTTTCCCTGGACAACACCGTTCCACGCCGGCTTCTTCGGCCCGCTTTTCTCGCCTGAAAAATCGATCTTCCTGTTCGACCCTCTACTGATTTTGACTCTGCTGATTTCAGTCGTGGTATGGAGGCGTTGTCGGCCGGAGGTCAAAGCCTACATTGTCGCGAGCATTTTGCTGCTGCTTGCTTACATCAGCTTCTACGCCCGGTATTTCGTTTGGAGCGGGGATTTTGCCTGGGGTGACCGTTACGTTTCGACCAGCGTGGAATTCGCTACGCTGATTTCCGTCCCACTGCTGCTGCATTATCGTGCCGAGGTCGGAAAGACTCTATCGTCGGTTGGGGTCGTGCTTATCACTGCGAGCGCAATTATCCAGCTGGCGTCATTGGCATTTTGGCTTCCTTTGGAGATCTACCAGATGGAAACTTTCGGACATCCCACGTTTGTGATTGGGCTTCGCTTCAAAAACATCCTCGCCTTTTCTCTAGGAAAGATGAATGCGTGGGGACTGAATACGCAAGCCATGACTGAAGATCCGTGGGATTATGTGCATATCACTACCTGGAACTTCCTGCCCTTCCTGCTTCGTCGCGTGGGCGAGGCGCCGCGCTGGGTCGTGGATGTTGCCTTTGCAGTTTGGGGATCAGGAATCGTTGCTCTCACTTTCGCCTTATCTCGCCTGGGGAGTATCCTCACCGCTCCAACAGCCATGAAAACTGCAGCAAACTAAGGTAACGCCCCAAGTTGATTACCTATTCTGCGCTAAATACCGTTGTGATAATGTTCAAAGTAATCCAAGATTCTCTAATTTGGCTGAAATCGTAAGTGGGTTTCGTGTCATCCAAGCGCAATCCGGAAGTTCACATCACCTGGAAGACGGTGACGTATCGGAGCGTCGTTCTGGCAATGATCGCCCTTCTATTGCTGGGATTCGCTGCCCTGCGTGTTGCCGCGCCGCAGTGGACCGATAATGGCCTGCGGGCTGCCAGTCGGGTGACTACCGATCTTCTCGAGCGGGTGGCGGGAGCAGTCGGCACTTCAAACAAAGCACCCGGCATCAGCTCACAGCAAGCGCATTTCACGGCCCTCGATGGCACGGTTCGTGTCAGAAAAGCCAATGGTAATAGCTGGATCTCGGCTGACTACAATGTGCCGTTGGAAAAAGGCGACATTGTGCAGACTGGCTCCGAGGGCATGGCGAAAATCGCCTTTAACGACGGCACCAACTACACCGTAAAGCAGGATTCGCTGATCGTGATCGAAGAGAACTCAACCAATGATTTGCAGCAAACCAACGTCGCGGTCGCGGTCACCACTGGAACTGTCGATCTTTCTACCGCCACTTACACGCAGGGGTCCAAGTCGCAAGTCATTGTTGCCGGCGCCACAGCATCTCTGGCTCCGGAAAGCGCTGCGATGGTGCATAACGATCCTAAGGCTGATGAGCACGAAATCTTGCTGAAGAAAGGCACCGGCGAAATTGCCCGCAACGGCGAAGTCGTTCGGCTGGCGGATTGGGAAAAAGTTAACTTCCAGTCACAATCGCCCCATATGTCGAGACTGAAGGAGATCGGGCCGCCAGTGCCGATTTCCCCCGCGAACATGATGCCGATCTTCGTTTCCAAAGAATCCAAGTCGATCGATTTTTCATGGACGCCCATGGCGAACGCTGCCGGTTATCGCCTGCGCATTTCTCGCAATCCCTATTTCTCCTCCACGATTGTGGATCGTAAAGTTACCACCGCTGACGTGCTCGTTTCCGGGTTGGTGCAGGGCGCGTATTACTGGGTGGTGCAGTCGGAGGATGTGGAAGGAAAGGAATCGGTCGAGAGCGAAAAGAACCGCTTCACCCTCATTCCCAAAGGGAATGATAGCGTTGCGATCGGTCTCGATCTGGACCCGTTCATTCAGCACGGTCACGTGCTCGAGTTGACCGGTAAGACTGAAGCGGGCGCCCGCGTAATGGTGAATGGACGCGAAGTGCCGATCTTAAGCAATGACGGCAGTTTCCATTATTTTATGCCGCCGCTGCCAACAGGCGAAAATGTGATCACGATTACCGCACAGGACTCGAAGGGTGGCGTGAATACGCTCCAGAGGAAAGTGCTGATTCAGTAACCAAGTGCTGATTCAAGAAGTAGAGGGCCGATGCGAGCATCGGCCTCGAAATCGACTTAATCAGGAAAAAGTTTCGTATGTCATCCAATGGGTTTCATGCTAATTCGGGGCGCGTGCACAACATGCGCTCGCTGTTCAGTGTCTTTTCCAGCGATCTCGCCATTGACCTCGGGACGGCCAATACCCTCGTGTACGCGCGCGGCAAGGGCATAGTCGTAAATGAGCCTTCTATCGTCGCCATCAACAAGAACACAGGGGAAGTCGAAGCGGTCGGCAAGGAAGCCAAAGAAATGCTCGGCCGTACTCCCGGGAACATCGTCGCTATTAAGCCTATGAAAGATGGTGTTATCGCTGACTTCAAAGTCACCGAGAAGATGCTCAACTACTTCATCCAGAAGGCCCACAACCGCAAGATGCTGGTTCACCCGCGCATTGTCATCGGAGTGCCTTCGGAGATCACGCAGGTGGAAAAGCGCGCCGTCATGGATTCCGCTTATCGCGCCAAGGCCAGTGAAGTTCACCTTGTCGAGCAGGCCATGGTGGCAGCCATCGGTGCTGGCCTGCCCATCACTGAACCCAGCGGCAACATGGTTGTGGACATCGGCGGCGGGACCACCGATATTGCCGTCATTTCTCTCAGCGGCATCGTTTATTCACGCTCCGTCCGGATGGCCGGCAATCAGATGGACGAAGCCATCATGAACTACCTCAAGCGCAAATATAACCTGCTGGTCGGCGAGCGCACGGCCGAGCAGATCAAGATCGAAATCGGCTCCGCCTATCCTCTCGACAAGCCCTTGACCATGGAGATCAAGGGCCGCAACCTGATCGAAGGTGTCCCTAAAACCATCACGGTGGATGACAGCGAAGTGCGCGAGTCATTGAGCGAGTGTGTTTCGACCATCATGAACGCCATTCGCGTAGCTCTTGAGCGCACCCCGCCTGAACTTTCAGCCGACATCAGCGACCGCGGCATCGTGCTTACCGGTGGTGGTGCGCTGCTGAAGAACCTGGATAAACGCATCCGCGAAGAAACCGGCCTGCCGGTTTCGATTGCCGACGATCCGCTTTGCAGCGTGGTGCTCGGCACCGGGAAGATGCTCAGCGACTTCAAGCTGTTGAGAAAGATTTCGATCGAATAGCGGCCTCTTGCAACTTAGTAAACAAAACCTGAAACTTGTGTTATGGAATCTGTTTTCGGCCGCTATCGGAACCTGATTATTCTCGTCGCGGCCCTGTTTTGTCAGGTGGTGGCGCTGGGTGTTCAAGTGCGGCGCAACACCGAAACTGAACCTACCCGTCTCATCCGCGTCTGGGTCGTCAGCGCAGTCACTCCTTTTGAAAAGTCCCTGAACTGGATTCAGCATTCCTCGAGCGATCTTTGGCACAACTACTTTTATCTGCGTGGAGTTCGGCAGGAAAACAGGGAACTGAAGGCCCAAATCGAGCAGTTGCGCCTGCAGCAGGTTCGCCTCACCGAAGATGCTGTGCAGGCGCACCGTTTGCAGAGCTTGTTGGGTTTCAAAGAACAATATATTGCCAAGACGGTTCCCGCCCAGGTGATCGGTTCCAGCGGCAGCCCGCAGTCGCGTTCCATCTATATAGATAAGGGAGCGCGAGAGGGCATTAAGACCGATATGCCGGTGATCACGGCGGACGGCGTTGTCGGAAAGGTTCTCCGTGTCTTCGGTTCCCAACCGATGGAGCCTTCCACTTCGCAGGTACTTCTCATTAATGATCAGACCAGTGGGGTAGGGGCGATCCTCGAAAGATCTCGCGCGCAGGGGTTTGTTCGCGGCACCGCATCCGGGGAAGTTCTGCTGGAAAACATCATGAGCGATGAAACGGTCCAGAAGGGCGATCTGGTCCTCACCAGCGGCGGCGATCGTATTTTCCCCAAAGGGCTTCATCTGGGGACGGTGACAAAAGTGTCGCAGGGCCCGGAAATTTTCTGGAAAATCGGCATCCGGCCCAGCGTCGATCTGGACAAACTCGAAGAAGTACTCGTGATCACCGAAGAGCAGGAGCGAGAGCCGGATCTTGCGGACGAAAGCCATGCCCGTGCTGCTGACATTCTCGCTGCGCGCCTGCCTTCCATTCCCGATCACCCGGCGCAGGATTCTAATGCACCTCCGCCTCCCACCAGCGGGCTGAAAATCACTCCTTCGCCGGCCGCAACGGCCGGTACAGCTTCCCCGGGTGCGGCAGCGCAGCAAGGCTCATTGGCTGTTGCCCAACCGCACAGCCCATCTAGTCCGGCAGTGGCTCAGAATTCAACTCCAAAGAAAGCCACTCCAAACTCAGCGAATTCAGCCGTCGTTAGCTCTGATGGCCAAGCCACAAAGCCGAACTCGCAACCACAAGTTGCAGGAAAGTCGAAGCCGGTCGCGAGCGAACCTGCAACTCCGGACAACAACCCCCAATAACGTGCCCATCACCTACACTTCGCAGGAGCAAATTGAGGTTTACCGCTTCAGTGTTCCGGCCACCGTTCTCATTCCCTTAGCTGCGCTGTTCCTGCAAGCATTCGTCCCGCTGCGCTTTCCGTTTTTTTCAATTTTCGATTTGCCGCTGCTGGTCGTGATTTTCTTCGCCGTCGCTCGCCGCAGCCAGGTTGCCGGCCTGATTACCGGCGGCGTGATCGGCATCGTACAGGATTCTCTCACTCACCAGCCGATCGGGCTTTATGGGATTGCCCTGACGGTAGTCGGATACGGGGCTTCCTCCTTGGGCGTGAAGCTGGACGTGGAGAACGCCGGTTCGAGATTCCTGGTAACGCTTTTTTTCTATGTCGTCCATGAAATCATTTACTTCGTCATCGCCCGCGACCTCGTGGGATTGACGCTGCTTTGGAGCTGGCCTCGCGAGCTCGGCTCTGCACTGGCCAATGCCCTTCTTGCTGTGGCCCTTTTCAGCTTGCTGGACAAATTCAAGCAAAGAACCTGAACCCTTGGCGTGAAACATTTTGCATTCAGAGTGCAATTCAGAGGGAGCAATGGGGTGTCGCTCAAAATGAATTCCCTTTTCTGCCCTTCTTGCAATGCAATCGCTACAAGCACTTAAGAATTTGGGAAACTCGCCGCTCAGTGCTGGCATCCACATTGCAGCGAAGCCGCTGGACCTGGCCTGAGTCCCAGGGTAGTCCGTCTTCCTCATTGCGCGGCAGTTCTCCCGGGGCCGCCCGAAGGGTACGAATGCAACGAGTACGCATCATCTCCGTTCAGGCGGAAAACTCGCGCGTAGTAAGTGACCAGCTTAGATCTGATGGCTTTGAGGTGGAAATCGTCTCTCCGGGCAGCATCCCGCCCCCGCCCGCTGATTTCGAGATCACGCTCAACGAATACACGCTCGAGGAAGCTCTGACACAGATCGAGTCACAGGCAAATGCCAATATGCCAGTTTTCATAGCTTCAGGCTGCTTTGGTGACGCCGAATGCCACGAAAAAGAGGACCTTGCTCCTCTTCCGGACGAGATCGTTACGGCACTCAAAGAGGCGATTGCTTCCGATTCCCATTTCTCCAAACCAAAATGTGCCGCCGCACAAAATTCATCCGAAAATGCAGAGGAATCGCCAGTCGACGAACCGGTGATAGAACCGGCAGCCATCGCTGCCGAAACACAAAACTCACCCGAAGAGAATCTTCTGCCTGCATTGCTTGATGCCCACGACTTCCGACTGCCTGAGTCAGTCCTGGCAATGTCCGACTTCAACCCGGAGCACGTCGTCACCCCCGCCGAACTCAAAACTCCCGCATCCATGGAAAATGTGGCGCCCAACACGAGTGCCGGCGAGGCGGAGCATTCCATGGTTCCCGTTCAGCAGAGTGAACTGATACCTCAAACGGAGGCTGGAGAGGAAGTCCCTTCGGATTGGCCGATCTGGCAACCGCCATGCGAAGACTTGCCCGGACCTGCGGTGGTCGCCCAAGTCGCCGAAACAAAAGATGACGGTGAGCATCGGCCGGCTCTCCAACTCCTGAATGGACGCCGGCTGTCAGTGTTTAGTTTCAAAGGAATTGCGGAGAAGCTGGCACCCTCCGCCGACTTCTGGAAAGTCTCTGGCGCTGCGGCTGTGATTGCTGTGGTAGTCCTCTTTATCGGAGCAACGTACCACAAAGTCCGTCCGCTTCCCGACGCCTGGTCGCCCGACGAGCAGCCGATGCCGTTTGCCGTTCACGCTCCTGCCCAGAATACTTCTCAAATAAGCGCTGTAGAGCATGCGTCCGCATCTTTGGGCGTCATCGCTGCGGCTGCAACAGCAGAACTGGTGAAAGCCGGTTCTCTTAATGAGCAGTCCCCTACGTTCCGGTCGGTCGAGCCCATCGACAATTCCATAACCACCACGCAACCAACGGTCACGGGCGACGCGGATTATGTTGCAAAGGATACCGTGATTCATTTTAAGAAGCGGCCCGCGGTACCCCGTAAAACGAAAACGCACCTTCCCGGCGTAAAGTACTACTCCGATCTGAGGTAGGAGTTCTCGAGTGAGCGAACCTTACTTGCTCTCGGAAAATTCCCTTGCGGCGATGGACTGTCCTGCTGGCCAGCTTGCGGTCACAAAGGCTACCGCGTATACCAAACCGATAATTGAGAACCCCGCAACCAGGTTCGCCTGTGCCACAGCGCCCACCAGGAGGGCCAGCACGATCTGCAAAGCGGTTCCCGCGAAGTAGAACGTGTTCTGCACCCGTCCCATGAAATGCTGTGGCACCTGTTCCATGATGCTGGTATTCATCGCCACACTGCTGACTCCCCGGGCCGAGCCCATGACTCCGTAGCACAGCACCGCAATCGCAAGCTTCGGAGACAGCGGAGCCATGCTCATGCACATAGCCAGAAATCCCATTGAGATGGCGATCGATCGTCGCGAACCCAGGCTCGCAATAAACCACGGCGCGTACAGCGCGCTTAGAAAGGCCCCTACGCCCCACCCGCCATTGAACCAGCCGTAGCCAACGGCGCCTGCATGAAACACTCGATCGCTGAGTGGTGCGGTCACCACCACCCCCGTCATCATTGCGCCCAGAAACAATGCCCAGCTGATTCCAAGCATCACCAAAGCGCGCTTGCCTCGCAGAAAGGAAAGCCCCTCGCGCATTTCTCGCCCGAACCTTTCAACCGCGGTTTCGGCAGCAATGATATCGGCTCGCAACTCATCCGGCCTGGGCACTACCTGCCGCCCTTTCCGGACCGTCAGATAGCAGAGGAAAGAAACTAGGTACGTCGAAAAATCGATCAACAGCACTCCGCCCAATCCGATGCGGTTGTACACGAACCCTACAATCGCGCCTGCAATGAGCCATCCGCCCTGAATCCCGGCCAGCAAGAAAGTATTGGCATGAACAAACTCCTCGCCCGGAGTCAATTCCTGTATCAGCGCCGTGATGGTCGGCCAGAACATCCAAAACCCTGCCGCAACCAGCGTATTCATCGCGTAGAGTTCCCATACCTTCGCTTTCCCGGCAAACGCCAGCAGTGAAACCACAAGAATGATGATGGCGCGGGTCGCATCCAGCATCATCACCAGCCGACGCCGGTCCTCGCGGTCAATGATTACGCCGGTAAACGGCAGCATCAGCATGGCCGGAAGCGTTTGCAGAACCGCAAAGAATCCAAGTGCCATTTCCGAGTGCGTGGCCTGCAGAATGTACCACGCGACCGCGGCCGAATTCATGCCGCTTCCCACCATGGAGATCATGTTGGCCGCAAAGATGAAACGCAGCCCGCGTTTCTGCAGAATCGACCGCATATTCTGACTTTAAACCAAGCTGGAGAAAGCCGGAGTGTGGAAAAGCCCCGAGCATGCTGACTGTAAAGAATCGCCACCACTGCCAAACAGTTGTCATCCCGAGCGAAGCGAAGGACCTGTGCATCATTACAGTGGCGAAGTCTAAGCCAAATATGATGGATGAACGCCAGCGATCATGCGACAATAGAATTTCCCCATGAACTCTGCCGCTACGCTGGCCATTACTCCGGAGATTGTCCGCGAGCACGGCCTGACGCCCGAGGAATACGAAAAGATCAGGCAACTGCTCGGTGGGCGCGAGCCGACCATCACCGAGCTCGGCATTTTCAGCGTGATGTGGAGCGAGCACTGCTCTTATAAATCATCGCGCGTCCACTTAAGGCGCCTGCCGACGCACAGCCGCCGGGTGGTGCAAGGGCCCGGAGAGAATGCCGGCATCATTGACATCGGCGACGGTTGGGCGTGTGCCTTCAAGATCGAATCGCATAATCACCCCTCATTTATTGAACCATTTCAGGGCGCGGCAACGGGCGTTGGCGGAATTCTGCGCGACATCTTCACCATGGGTGCGAGGCCAGTCGCCGTGATGGATTCGCTGCGCTTCGGCCCCATAACTAATCATGTGGAGCGGGCGCCCTCGCCCGCCTCCCAAGCCGAGATCCACAAGAATCATTCCTTGCTCGAAGGCGTCGTCAGTGGCATCGCGTCCTACGGCAATTGCTTCGGAGTTCCGAACCTCGGCGGCGAGACTAAGTTTGAAGCTTGCTATTCCGGCAATCCGCTGGTGAACGCTTTCGCGCTGGGGCTGGTCCGGCGCGATCAGATTTTCTATGCCAAAGCTGCGGGAGAAGGAAATCCGGTCATCTACGTCGGCTCGAAAACCGGGCGCGACGGCATTCACGGAGCCACGATGGCGAGCGAGGAATTCAGCGAAGCCTCCGAGGCCAAGCGCCCGAATGTTCAGGTGGGCGACCCGTTTCTGGAAAAGCTCTTGCTCGAAGGTTGCCTCGAAGCCATGCAGACCGGCGCAGTGATCGGAATTCAGGATATGGGGGCAGCGGGTTTGACCTGCTCAACCTGCGAAATGGGGGGCCGCGGCGGTGTGGGCCTGGAAATTGAGCTGGACCGCGTTCCCCACCGCGAAACCGGCATGAGCGCCTACGAAATCATGCTGAGCGAGTCGCAGGAACGAATGCTGCTGGTTGCGCAAAAAGGCCGCGAGCAAGAGGTTTTTCGCGTGTTTGAAAAGTGGGGCCTTGATGCCGTCGCAGTCGGTCGCGTCACTAACGATGGCAAGATGCGCGTGCGCCAGCACGGGGAAATTGTCGCTGAAATTCCCAACGCCGCGCTGACGGACGACGCTCCGGTTTACAAGCGTCCCCTCGAACGCTGGGAACCTCCCGTACTTCGTGACATGCCAGCGCACGTGCAGTTCGGCCAAAAGAGCGATTTCACGGCCGATTTGAAGCAGCTTCTCGCAAGCCCGAACATCTGCAGCAAGCGCTGGGTTTGGCAGCAGTACGATCACATGGTGCAAACCAATACTGTCGAGGGGCCCGGTGCAGGAGACGCGGGTGTGATCCGCATTAAAGGATCGCAACGCGGGCTGGCAATGGCTCTCGACGGCAATAGCCGCTGGTGTTATCTGGACCCCAGGCTTGGCGCCATGCATGCCGTTGCCGGGGCTGCACGCAATGTGGCGTGTTCGGGTGCAACTCCGGCCGCCGCAACCAATTGCCTGAATTTCGGCAATCCCGAAAAGCCGCACATCATGTGGCAGTTTTCTCAGACCGTTGACGGCATCACCAAGGCCTGCGAAGAACTCGAAATTCCCATCACCGGCGGCAACGTCAGCTTCTATAACGAGACTCTGGGGGAGGGAATTTATCCCACGCCGGTTCTCGGAGTGGTGGGAATCTTCGATGACGTACGCAAAGCGGTGTTCCCTCACTTCCGCCACACGGGAAAAGCCATTGTTCTGCTGCGTGGCACGGACCCCGGGGACGCAATCGACGCCGAAACAGAATTTGGTTCGTCGGAGTACGCCAAAGAAATCCTGGGCACCCTTTGGGGCTACCCTCCTGATCTCGATCTCGAAAAGGAAGCTGCGCTCCAGAAGACGCTTGTCGAGTTGGTCAATTCAGGTCTCGTGGATTCTGCGCACGATTGCTCGGAGGGTGGAGTCGCGGTCACACTGGCCGAATGCACCTTCGTGAAAGGCATTGGCATGAGAGTCGATCTGGCTTCTGCCGGGCTTTCTGCCGAGTTCACCCTCTTCGGCGAAGACGCCAGCCGGGTGATCATCTCCTGCGACCGGAGTAACCTGCCGCGAATCCAACAACTAGCGGTAAAATATGACCTCACGGCCGCTGTCATCGGGGAAACGGTTCCGGAACAGATTGAAATCAAATTGGATGGTGCGCTACTGATGTCGGCCGGCGTGGGCGAACTGCGCGACCCTTACGAAGGCGCGTTAGCAAAAGCTCTACAGAGTGAAACGGCAGAACTGGCGGCAGATTAGGCGGTTTCACAGTTTGTCATCCCGAGTGAAGCGAAGGACCTGTTTACTTTAGAAATTGCACAGCTTCTACGGGGCTAAAGCCCCGAAGAATGACAAGAGATGATTCTTTTCGACAAATTTCGCGAAGAGTGCGGGGTGTTTGCTATCTACGCTCATCCTGAGGCGGAGAAGCTCGCCTACCTTGGCTTACACGCGCTTCAGCACCGCGGACAGGAATCCGCCGGAATCGTCACGTCTGATGGCATGGCTCTGCACATGCACAAAGCCATGGGTCTCGTCGCTGACATCTTCAATGAAGAAACCCTCAGCAAATTGCACGGGACTCTAGCCATCGGCCACACCCGTTATTCGACTGCCGGCGATTCCGCGCTGCTCAACGCTCAGCCCATCATGGTGCAATCCAACAAGGGAGAGATGGCGCTCGCGCACAACGGCAACCTGGTCAATGCTGTCGAAATTCGCCATCGCCTCGAAGCTCAGGGGTCGATCTTCCAGACCAGCAGCGACACGGAAGTCATCGTTCACCTGATTGCGCTCTCGAAAGAGCAGACCCTTCCCGAAGCCATGGCCGACTCGCTGCGCCGGGTTGAGGGCGCGTTTTCGCTGGTCATGATCAGCCCGGACCGCATCTTTGCCGCTCGCGATCCCCGCGGTTTTCGTCCTCTGGCAATGGGCAGAATTCGCGGCGAGAAACAGGACACCATCGTTTTCGCCTCAGAGACTTGCGCCTTCGACCTGATCGGCGCCACTTTTGAGCGCGACGTCAAGCCAGGGGAACTGATTGTCGTCGGCCCGGAGGGAATCACATCGCGCTTCTACGCTCCGGCGCAGCCGCAGTCCAGCTGCATTTTTGAGCATGTTTACTTTTCCCGCCCTGACAGTCTCGTCTTCGGTCGCGCCGTGCAGGATAGCCGCGAAGAATTGGGCCGCCAGCTTGCCCGCGAAGCGCCTGCCGACGCCGATCTGGTTGTGCCCGTTCCCGACTCCGGCGTTACCGCTGCCATGGGCTATGCCGCGGAAAGCGGCATTCCGTTCCGCTTTGGGCTCATTCGCAATCACTACATTGGCCGCACTTTCATTGAGCCTAAGCAAAGTGTTCGCGACTTCGGCGTCAAGCTTAAGTTGAATCCCGTGCGCGCGCTGCTCGAAGGCAAACGCGTCGTGCTGATTGATGATTCCATCGTTCGTGGAACTACCAGCCGCAAAATCGTTCGCATGATTCGCAACGCGGGCGCAAAAGAGATTCACATGCGCATCTCCTGTCCGCCAACGATTTCGCCATGCTTCTACGGTGTTGACACGCCCTCAAAGAAAGACCTCATCGCTGCCAACAATTCTGTGGAAGAAATCCGGCAGTACATCGGTGCCGACTCTCTCGCCTATCTTTCACTCGAAGGCCTGAAGAAAGCCTGTGGCGAAGGCGAGAAAACCACGTACTGCTCTGCCTGCTATACCGGCTCATATCCCACGAACTGGGTGGATGTGGAAGAGATCCAGCCTGCGGCTTTCAGCAAGTCTTAGCTCCTTCATGCAAGCCGGTTTCCAGTGTGCAGGTTGCGGCGAATGGAATGAGACCGCAATCGACGAATCTGCCGGCCGCCTGCAGACCTACATTGAAGACTGCCAGGTCTGTTGCAAGCCGAATCTTCTGGACGTACGCTACGATTTGGAGCAGCAAAGCTTCACCATCGCTGCTGAGTTGGAATAGGCGTTTTCGGAAAGGACTCTGAAATGGCCACAACGTACACTCCACCCACTCGCATGGTGCCGCACAACATGGTCACCACTCAGTACGAACTCGATGGTTATCGGGTCATCCGCACGCTCGGCGTGGTGCGCGGGATTGTGGTGCGTTCGCGTTCCATCCTCGGCACGCTTGGCGCAAGCCTGCAGACCGTGCTCGGCGGCAACATTACTCTGCTCACCAACTTATGCGAGAAAACGCGCGCCGAAGCATTCGACCTCATGTGCCAGCATGCCGCCGAACTCGGGGGCAACGCCGTCGTCGCGGTGCGTTATGACGCGACCGAGGTGATGCAAGGCGTCACCGAAGTTCTCGCTTACGGCACCGCTGTAGTCGTCGAGCCGGCAAAATAAGGATGCGTCATTCTTTGTACAGCCATCCCGCCACCAGTGTCGCCAGAATCGAGCCCACCCACATATCCAGCATCCATCCCAGCGGGAACATGCGACTGATCGGCGACCATGCCGCCTGTCCGTAATTGCCGGGGAACCCTGCGGCAAAGCCGACGAGAACGCCGATCTTGAGCGCCGTCATTGGCCCGGGTCCGAGCGTCGCCCGCGCCCACGCGTAAAGGTGCGCGAGAATGATCGACACAACAAAAAGGGTGACGATCCACACGATCACAAACGACGAATAGCGGGGCTGCTTCAAGAATTGCCCGGAAGCCTGAGCCGCCATGTAACGGGCATTTGTGATGATGAACTGCCCGTCCAGAAAGCTCCAGATTGTCCAGACCACGCCTCCGGCCAGGCCACCAATCCAAATCCGTGCACGATTCAATGCCATGGAATACCCCCAATGTGAGATTTCACCACCAGTCAATATGCGAGGAGTGTACCACCACGTGAACGGAAAACTGCAAACTCTGTTCCCGTTGCGTACGGTCATCCCGAGCGAAGCCAGAGCGTCAGCGATGGCGAGTCGAGGGACCTTGTGCTTTAAGTGATCTTTCCCCGCATCAAGACAACACGGACTACGCTATATTCGTTTTCATGTCCTTCATTAGTTCTCGAATATCTGTTGTCCTGATTTCCGCGCTTCTCTTTTCTTCCCACGCAATCTCCACACCTTACAAATATTTCCGCATCGGCCCCGACGATATTCACACCAAACCCTCATTCGGCGTCGCTATGATGGGCGGCGGCTCCGATCTCGATGAAGCTTTTCGCTGGCTCTGCGGCAAAGGGAATGGCGGAGATTTCCTCATCCTGCGCGCCCACGGTGACGATGCCTATAACTCTTACGTCAATGGTCTATGCAAAGCGAATTCCGTCGCCACTCTGATCATTCCCAACCGGAAGGCGGCCGAAGCCGCCGCCGCGGCCGACATTATTCATCACGCCGAGGCGCTGTTCATTGCCGGTGGCGATCAGGCAAATTACATCAATTTCTGGCGAGGTACGCCGGTACAGGATGCCATTAACGCGCACATTGCTGCCGGCAAGCCGATCGGTGGCACCAGCGCGGGTCTCGCCGTGCTCGGCGAGTTTGTCTATGGCGCAATGAAAGATGCTCCCGACGGCCCAGACCTCGCGTCTACCGACCTTTTGCCGGATCCGTTTTTCGATCGCGTCACCCTCATCCGCGGTTTTTTGAGCATTCCGCTTCTGAAGAACACGCTTACCGACAGCCATTTCGCCAAGCGCGATCGCATGGGCCGCAGCCTGGTTTTTCTCGCGCGAATCATGCATGACGGGTGGTCAAAGAATCCCAAAGAAGTTGCCATTGATGAGAAATCTGCCGTCCTGGTCGAAGATGACGGAAAAGCGGCTATTGTTGGATCGGGCAAGGGCGCTTACTTCATTCGTCCGAGTCGCGCTCCTGAAACTTGCCGAAAAAAGATGGCGCTCACCTTCACCGGGATTGCCGTTTACAACGGCCCCACGGGGGCTCATTTCGATCTCAAATCATGGGCGGGCACAGGCGGCAAGAGTTACATGCTTTCAGTCAACGATGGTGTCATTCATAGCACCGCGCCCGACAATTCAATCTATTGATCTCTGTTCGAACTCATACGCAGTTTGTGGTTGACTTTGAACGTTGTTGTCTGACAAACTGCACGGTCTCATCAGTTCGACCAAATTGCTGCGAATGGGGCATCGCGCATGGGCAATCGAACCTGGGTATTTTCCACCGCCTTTCTTCAGCAGATCACCTCCCTCGTGAACGCAGGCAAGCTCGAATCCGGCCTGTGATTCTCCCCCTGCCACTGGGTTGTTGATACAAAACAAACTGAATTTTTTCATTCAGTTAAAAGGAGAACCCAATGCGACTCCGCCTATTCATTGTCGTCATAGTGCTTAATGCTTCAGCGCTCGTCGTCGGGCAAACTTATCAGGGCCGAATTCTCGGAACGGTCACTGATGCTTCGGGCGCAGTTATCGCGGGCGCCAAAGTTGCTGTCACCAATACTGCCACCGGAATCGCCAGGAACCTGACCACCACCGCGGCCGGCGAATACGTTGCGCCCAACCTCGAGCCCGGCTCCTACGTCGTGACGGTAGAGGCTCCGAGTTTTGAGAAGGCGCAGCACACAGCCGTGCGGCTTGAAGTCGCGAAAGACGTTCAAGTGGATTTCAAGCTGCGCCCCGGCGCCACCAAAGAAGTCGTAATCGTCTCAGGCGAAGCGCCGACGGTAGATACGACCAGTGACGTACTCGGAGGTACGTTTTCCAATCAGGCGATCAATGAATTGCCTCTGCAAGGCCGCGACTTTCAAAATCTAGCCGTCCTCCAGCCTGGCGTTGAGCGCACTCCTGGCGGCGGCTTTGAATCCATCACTGCCAACGGAAATCGTCCACAGGACAATAACTTTATCGTGGACGGAGTGGATGATAACGACGCTTACTACGGCATCACCGTGATTAATGCCGAGGGCGTTGAAGGTACGCCTGCGACCCACCTCCCAATTGACGCGATTCAGGAATTCAACGTGCAGTCCAGTCCAGAAGCCGATTATGGCTGGAAGCCGGGTGCCATTATTAACATCGGCATTAAGTCGGGCACCAACGCATTTCACGGCTCCACGTATTATTTCACCCGCAACAGCGCGCTCGATGCGCGCAATTATTTCAATCCCGCGGTTGATCCCTCCACCGGACTTCCAACCCCGGAGTCGGCCCTGATATTGCATCAGTTCGGAGCTTCCGCTGGCGGTCCAATCATCAAAGATAAGCTCTTCATTTTTGGCAATTACGAAGGTGTGCGGGACAAGGTTGGCAATCCCCTTGTTGTCGATGCGCCGGTCTCCGTTCCTATTGGCGATCCAACCATTAGCATCGCAGATGCGTTTTCCGAGTGCAAAGCGGCGGGTACGTGCAGCCCGATCAGTGAAAAACTCGCCCAGTTCCTCCCGTTCAATCCCGGACCTTCGACGACTCTGAACCTCGACTACAACAATCTCAATCGTGAAGACAACGGTATCGTAAAGCTCGACTATCACCTGTCAGACAAGCACACTCTGGTCGGCACTTATTTCGTGGGTGATAGTGTTCAGACCGAAGAAGATGTGACAGTGTTGAATCCCCTATTTCTTTCGCAGGCTTATACCCGGGCGCAGGTCATCGGCGGCGGCTGGATCTGGACGCCCAGCGCACACCTCACGAACCAGTTTCACATTGGCTACAATCGCTTCTCGCAGCAGGTAGTGGTCGCAGATCATACCATCAATCCGGCGTCGCTTGGCATTGACACGGGGGTGACGAATCCAACAGATTTCGGCCTGCCGGAGATCAGAATTTCAGGATTCCAAAGCCACACGATCGGCGGCAATGGATCCTGGCCTCTCTATACCACTCCCAACTCGACTCTGCAGTTCACCGACACCATGAACTACCTGGCGGGGAAACACAACCTGCGATTTGGCGGTGAATTTCGGGTTGGAAGCACCAATAACCTGCGCGACACCTACGGCCCAGGTTACGTTCGCTTCTCGACTGACGGTCCGGCTTCTCCCCTGGAAAACTTCACCACCGGCGACGCGGCCTATGCCTATGTCGCGGTGGGAAACAGCCAGCGCCTGGTGGGGCAGAAGTCATTTGGCCTGTTCATTCAGGATGATTGGCGCGCCATTCCGAAGCTTACGATCACCGCCGGTTTGCGCTACGACCTCAGCCTGCCCATCAGCGATCAGCATGATCTGCTTGCCAACTTTGATCCTACGCGAGGTTTAGTGCAGGTGGGCAGGCAGATCAGCTCTCCATACGATACCGATTACAACAACGTCGCGCCGCGCTTGGGTTTCGCGTACGACGTATTTGGAACCGGAAGAACCGTGATTCGAGCCGGCGCCGGAGTCATTTACGAGATCCCTCACATCAGCGTCTACATAGGCCAGAACAGCACGGAAGCGCAGGGACTCGCTTTGATTCCGACGGGGCTGCAATTGATCGGCCCCAACGGAACTGTTCCAAGCCCGGGAAACATCAATGCCACGACGTCGACCCTGACCGATACGCAGGTTTCAGCCAATTGGAAAGCCGGCGGCCCGATTTTTGGCAATCTTTCACCCGGAGCAGTCACGTGCGCTTACGTTCCAGCGTTGGGGGTCGACAACCCTTGCCCCGTATTCGGCGTAAATCGGAACATCGAGACGCCGTACATCATCAATTGGAATTTCAACGTCGAGCAGGCGCTCTGGCGGGACGCGGCGATGACCCTCGCCTACGTTGGGAATAAAGGGGACAAGTTGTACAGCATTCGGGACATCAATCAGAACATTTACGCCAACGATGTCTTGGGAGATGAACAGTCCGGACGCCCATATGTGAATCGTTTTCCGTACCTGAGCTTCATTGACATGTTGGGGAACGGGGACAACTCGATCTATCATGGTTTGCAGCTTACGGTCCGGCAGCGCACCAGCAAGGGGTTGTATTTTGTCGCCGGATATACCTTCGCTCATTCCATTGATGACTCCAGCGGGAATCGCGAATTTGTAATTCAAAACAGCTATGATCCTGCGGCCGAGCGGAGCAATTCAGATACCGACATCCGCCACCGCTTTACGCTCGCGATGACGTATGCGTTGCCTTCAAAGCAGGGCTTCGCTCAAATGCTGCAAGGCTGGCGGTTCAACTCTATTTTTACTGCGCAAACCGGCGAGCCCCTCCTCTTTTACGACAGCTCCGACGACATCAGCTACACCAATGAACTTAACGATCGCTGGAATTTCTCTGGCGATCCCTCGAAGATTCATTGGTCGGCGACTCACCCTTTGCCGTTTTATCCCTACGACGGAACACCGGGCAGCACCAATCCCGCCTGTGATGCGCTGGCGGACCCCGGTCAGTTGAGTTACTACGGTTGCTTCGCCGCGCCTGGCTGGACCATTACTCCCCCGAACACGGGTCAGTTCGGGAACATGGGCAGAAACATCGTGTACGGCCCGGGTTACCTCGATCTCGATTTTTCGTTGAGTAAGGTATTCACATATGGAGAGCGGGCCAAAATTGAGTTGAGAGGAGAATTTTTTAATATCCTCAATCACCCCAATTTCGCAGGCGTAGACACAGACCTTTCCGATGGATTCAGCGGTACTGTCGGACAAGCCTTCTACACGCCGGATATCGCAGCTTCAAATCCGGTCGTCGGATCAGGCGGCTCGCGGCACATCCAGTTGGGAGCGAAGATAATCTGGTAGGCCACATGAGCTAGATTTGCGGGGTGCCCACCCCTGGCGAGCGCTCTTCGGGAGCTAGGGTGGGGAATTGACTGCGCCCCTCAATGCTGAACATCCACCTGATGAGTTCCTGCAGGCTGGTTGACCGAATTTATCACCGTTCCTTGCCCGTTGCGGTAGTAATTTCCATACGGTCCGCTCCATACATCGAATTTTTCGCCGGTGAGCGGATCAGCCACTTTGGTCAATCCTACAAAGTTCTCATCCCAGCTCTCAAACTGCTTCTGGTTGGCCTGCTGCCGCGCTTCAAAGCCGGCAACCTGCTGATTCATGGCGCTGCTTCGCGCCTGGTCATAAGCGCGCATCTGCGACATGAATTGCTGGAAATTCCTTTGGATGGCTTGCAGCCCCATCTGTGTCATCTGGTTCTGGTATTGCACCCACTGAGGATTCTTCTTCACAGTGTCAATCATGTGCTGCGCCACGGCCTGGGCGAGCGGCAGGCTATCCGGAGTCGTTATTGCGCTGATCAGCGGATCAACTGTCCAGAAAGTAGCATTCGGCTGGCGAAACAAACTGGTCAAGGCATAAACGAAAACAGTTCGAGGTCCTACTTTGGCATTGCAGGTTCCGGAAACACTTCCTTCCGTGAATTTAGCCGGGTGCTGCTGCAAAGCTGCGGGTATTTCAGCTTTCCAGTTCGCCGGTTGCAGCGTGAGGCCGGGGCAGGCGCTTTTGAATCGTGATTGCGCGTACGTTTCCGCAAACGACTGCCCGGTTCGGTAATCTTCCACCATCATCTGGAACTGCTGCGGCTTATTGAAGGGCTGGCCTGCAGGCGGGGTGTGCGGCCCGGGCGGAACATACGGAGGCACGCTGGCGTCATCCAGCCGCAGCACGACTTTGCCATCCGGCGAAACCAGGTCCAGCATCCAGCGCACATCGAAGTAACCAAAGCGAAACAGCCCACCTTTTACTTCCCATCCCTGCGGTACCTCCATGGAGAGCGCATGTTCGCTGGGGTCGTCAAACTGCACCCAACTCAACTTGCTGGCATTTTCTGCCGGTCCGGCCGCAACCGCGCTCGCGCGTAAAGTTGCTAAGCAGATCACGAGGGCACACGTTCGTCCGCCAGGGAAGCAAATTTTCATAGGACACCGCCTTCAACAGCCGGAATACTACCTCACACTCGGCAAACCGCCTTGTGCAAAACTCTTTCTCATGCTCTCCGCACCTCATCTAGTACGAACAAAACACGAAAGTTATCTGGAAAGAACCAGGTTCATAAGCCATTCTGATTGTGTCACCACGTCAGTAAGCCACAATTTATAGTGTTTTCCACAAACGCTCGACTGCCGCTTTACTCCCAAACAACTTTTCTGTTGACAACAAAACGCTTAGGCGTAGTATGTGGGGAAAGAAGTGGTAAAAAGTGGAACAAAGAGTAGAGGTCGTGGGTGTTAGTAGAACACCCAGAGGTGCCAGTGGAATTACAGGCTGACTCCCCCAAAAACCGACCCGAACAAACTGAAACACCCGGCATTTTGGCTGCTTTTACCTCCCTCGCTGTGATAGCAGCAGTTGCCAAAAGATTTTCCGCCCCGCTGAAGGGCAAAACGCATGTTTCGCGGCAATCACCCAACCCGCGTGGACGAAAAGGGAAGACTCAAGGTCCCCGCGGAATTCAAGCGTGTGATCGACGAGAAGTATGGCGCTCAATTTTACATCACCAGTCTGGATGGCAAGGTTGCTCAAGTTTATCCCTTCGAAGAATGGGAGAGGATCGAGCAGAAGCTGGCGAGCCTGCCGACCTTCGACGCAACCAAGAAGAAATTCTTGGACAAGGTGAACTACTGGGGACAGCAGGTGGAGCTGGACGGGCAGGGCAGGTTGTTGATGCCGCAGTTACTGCGCGAGTCGGCACAGATTCGCGGCGAAGTGGCGGTGACCGGCAACTTGACGCACTTGCTGGTGCGCAATCTCGAAGCTTATCGCAAGGAGATCGAGGAGCAGGCATTCACCGCTGAGGATGAGAAGAAGCTCGCCGATCTGGGTATTTAGTGGGCGGGGATTCAACAGACACCCCCGAGGGGGTCGGACGTGGTGGAGAACACGTTCCAGTTCTTTTACAAGAAGCAATCGAATTCTTAGCCATCCGGCATGGCGGGACTTATCTCGACGCCACGGTGGGCCTGGGCGGGCACAGTTACGAAATCGCAAAACGCCTCGGCGCACCGGGTCATTTGATTGGGCTCGATAAGGACCCTGCAGCGCTGGATGTGGCGACGGGCGCCCTCGCCCGTCGGGCCTCGCAGGATTGGCCGGCGATCACGTTGCTGCATCGGTCGTTTGCGGAACTCGCAAACCAACCACCAGCAAGCCAGAGGTTTGACGGCATCCTGGCAGACCTGGGCATGAGCAGCTTGCAGCTCAATGACGCCGCGCGTGGCTTCAGTTTTCAGGCGGAAGGACCGCTCGACATGAGGATGAATCCGCAGGCCGAGGTCGCCGCCGAACAAGTGGTAAACCGCTTCGACGAGCGCGAGCTTGCCGATGTGATTTACGAATTCGGTGAGGAAAGGAGGTCGCGGAGAATCGCCAGAGCCATTGTCCGGTCGCGGCCGATACGATCTACCACGCATTTGGCGCAGATCATATCAGCCGCGGCCCGGCCAATGAATAAAGCTGAGAGGCGCATTCATCCTGCGACGCGAACCTTTCAAGCTCTCCGAATTTTCGTAAACGGTGAACTGAATGATTTGCGGGCGCTGCTCGAAGCAGCCCCGCAGATGCTCAAGGCGGGTGGGAGGCTGGTGATTATCAGCTTCCACTCGCTGGAAGATCGCATAGTAAAGGATGCCTTGCGAGAAGGCGAGAAGAAGGACAAGTACTTCCGGATTCTGACGAAGAAACCGGTCATGGCATCTGAAACAGAAGTTGAGCAGAATCCCCGGGCGCGCAGCGCGAAGCTGAGAGCAGCGGAGAGAGTTTAGAAAAGTAAACGGAGGTGGGTGATGTACACAGGCTCGTTAATCGATGATTTGACCAATGCAGTGCGCCGGGCAGAGACGCGTGCTTTCGAGCAGCGCTCGGAACAAGAGAAGCTCGCGTACTGGTATAACGTCGCGCAGCAGGAACTCGCCCACTTCGACGCTTTGGCTGGAGCTGCATAATGGCCGCGGCTGCAATACCCACTCCCGCGCGTGGTCGCAGATCGTGCTGGACAGGAACTCCGGAAGTTTATTTCGCGAAGGGGATCGATAATTCACGCCTCGTCAAGGTCGAAGATCCGCGCCGCAGCCGGGAAATGAGGCAATTCGCGATTGCGCTCGGCTGCCTCTTTATGCTGGTAATGACTTATACCTGGCAGCACTTCAAAGCCATTGAATACGGCTACCAGGTTGAAAAGCTCAAGGTGCAGCGCGACAGCCTGGCGGAGGAAAACCGCGCGCTCAAGCTCGAGGAAGCTTCGCTGCGCAGCCCGGGCCGCATCGATACGATTGCGCGCCAGATGGGAATGCAGCCGCCGCAGGCCGGCCAGGTGATCCGCATGGATAACGCGCTGCCGGAGTCCGGTGGCCCGGTTATGGCGAGCGCAGCTCCATTGTCGGTAATCTCAGTGCCGTAGATTGTGGTCTCATGGCTTCAGTTGGAAGCCGCAAACGTGATCGGCGGCCTTGCTGAAAAGTGGGCCGCCAAATTTGTCTGAGCTGAAAATGCCTGAGAACAGCGCCCGCTCCCGCACCAACTCCCGCCTATACATTCTGGCCGTAATTCTTCTTCTCTGGTGCGCTGGTATTTGCTTCCGCCTCGTTTACCTTCAGATCTTCCGTTACGGTTATTTCGCCGAAAAAGAGCAGCATGAGCAGCAGCGCACTGCGGAAATCGCTCCCAGACGTGGAATCATCTACGACCGTGCCGGCCATGAGCTGGCGATGTCCATCTCCGTTGATTCTGTTTTCGCAGTTCCAAAAGAAAATCACGATTTGCCCGCGGCGATTTCGCTCATCAGCCGAATCACGCATAGCGACCCGCGCGAGATGCTCGCCCGTTGTCACTCGAGCAAGACCTTTTGCTGGCTGATTCGTAAAGCCGATGCTGATACCGTCGCACGCATTCGCGCTTTGAACCTGCAGGGCATTCACTTTCAAAAAGAGCCGAAGCGCTTTTATCCCAAGCGTGAACTCGCAGCTCAAGTGATTGGCTATGTTGGCACCGACGATGAAGGCCTCAGCGGCATCGAGCGCGAATTTAACGACAAGCTGCGAGGCAAGCCGGGCCGTTTATCCATCTCTGTCGACGCTCACAATAAATGGTATGCCAGTGTTGAGAAGCAACCGGAGCCCGGCGAGAATGTCGTGCTCACAATCGACCAGCAGATCCAGTACATTGCCGAGCGCGAACTCGCTACCGCTATGGTGGAAACGAAAGCCATCGCGGGGACGGTCGTCGTTGAAAATCCACGCACCGGTGAAATCCTTGCGCTCGCCAATCAACCGACATTTAACCCGAACCTCTCACGCGAAGTTACTCCCGAGCGCCTGAAAAACCATGCCGTCAGCGATGTCTACGAGCCCGGATCGACTTTCAAGCTCGTAACCATTTCCGCCGCACTCGATCAGCACCTCACACGGCCCGACGAAGTCTTTGACTGTCAGATGGGTTCAATCGTTTTCAATGGCATGAGAATTCGAGACAGCCGCCCACATGGTCTGCTGTCCGTCGCTGATGTTCTCGCTGAATCGAGCGATGTTGGAGCGATCAAGATCGCGCTGCGCCTCGGAGATGACAGATTCTATAAATACATCCGGGCATTCGGTTTCGGACAGCAGACTGGCGTCGAACTCCCGGGAGAAACTCGCGGCCTCACCAAGCCGCCGAGTCGTTGGTCGAAGGTCTCCATCGCCGCCATTTCGATGGGCCAGGAGATTGGAATTACTCCCTTACAACTTGTTGGGCTTATTTCCACTATGGCGAACGATGGAATCTATGTCGCGCCGCGCCTGGTCGCGGCAACCGCCACTTCGCAGAATTTGCCCCAGACCATCGCTTTTCATCCTGTGTCACAGCAAAGAGTGATCTCATCCTATACCGCCGCCGAAATGCGGCAAATGATGCAAGGTGTCGTCCTGCATGGCACCGGCAGAAAAGCCATCCTTGATGGCTACAGTTCGGCCGGAAAAACCGGCACCGCGCAGAAAGTCGATCCCGCCACCCACGCTTACTCGCACACAAAATATGTTGCAACCTTTGCCGGATTCGCTCCGATCAATAATCCTTCCGTCACTATCGCCGTCATCCTTGATTCGGCCGTCGGCCTGCACCAAGGCGGACAGGTTTGCGCGCCAGTGTTCAAGAGAATCGCCGAGCAGGTGCTTGAGTATCTGCACGTCCCGCATGACATCGACTTCTCTCCGAACCGGCAGGTCCTCTGGGCGTCGCGCCAGCCGAAAGAGCAGGATTTGCAGGAGGGATCGCCTGATCACCCGGGAGACAGCATTGAAACCGCGGACACGTCTCCCGGGTTGAATGCAATCTCGCCGAAGGTGAACTCTGTGAGCGGCAAGTCAGGGGGAGTTGTGCCCGCCAGTTTGAATGAAGTTGAGGCCACGCCCGCTACTCCGCCCTCGCCAAAGTCCGCCGACATCGAAGCTTCTGAAGTGCCGAAAACCGGGACCGTCGTGCTCAATGTGGAGCAGGGCGGCATCGTTGTACCCTCATTCATTGGCACCTCAGTGCGTGACGCAGTTGAGGCTGCCCAGGAAACAGGCCTCGATCTGGACGCCGTCGGCAGCGGAATCGCACAGGAGCAAGACCCCCCAGCCGGTTCGCATGTCGCCTCCGGCTCGCGTGTAACCGTGAAATTTGCCCGCTAGCTGAATTTTGGCCACCTCGCCCAAGAAACCCGCACAAGAGACATCGAGCAAGGATTAGTACCCTCTGCGCTCTCCGGCTCTGTGTAACTTCCCAGTCATTTTCACGACGTGCGAAGCAATGGGAACAAAAGCGAACTCGGATCCTTCCCTTCCCTGAGATTTCGCATCTCAGACGGGCACGAATCAGCTATTGTGGTGCAAACGACTATGACGCATTGGATTGCATTCGATCAGGATACGGCTGAAGCGCTGCTGAACCACTGCAGCTGCGGCGGTCTTGAGATCAAGGCTGGCGAGGCGTTATCGGAAGCCCTTAAACTCGAGAAAGCATCGATGGTTATGCTACCTGCCAAGAGCACGGGTAAAGTTCTGCTCGCCCGCATTACCCGTAGAACCACAGTAAGTGAGGACGCAGTCGACCTGGAACCTTCCGGATTCCTCGGCCTGAGCGATGCCCCGGTGCTGCGAAAGCCACCGCAACCGGCACACACAAAGAAATGGTGGCATCGCGTGATCGGCGGAGGCGAGAACTGATCCATCTCTCCAACCCTCCCGCGTAGCAGACTTCTCACCTGACTGTTATTCTTCTTGCTTCCGAATCAAAAGATGAGGCGCAAGCATGTCATCCAGTCTTGAGGGCAAGAATGTTGTCATTTTTGGAGTAGCGAACAAGCGATCAATCGCCTGGTCCATCGCGCTGGGACTGCACAATGCCGGCGCGAAACTGGCCGTGACTTATCAGAACGAACGTCTGGAGCAGGAAGCGAAAGATCTCATCCTCTCGCTTCCCGGCGCAGAAGCTTTTATGTGTGACGTTTCCGACGACGCGCAAATCGACGAACTCTTTCGCAAACTGAAAGATCAATACGGCCGGCTGCACGTGCTGGTTCACAGCGTCGCCTTCGCCCCCCCCGATGAACTAAAAGGCGATTTCGTGAACACCAGCCGCGAGGGCTTTCGCGTGGCGCACGATGTGAGCGTTTATTCCTTGATTGCGCTGGCCCGGGCTGCAGCGCCCCTGATGGAAGGTGGCGGCAGCATCATCACCATGACATATTACGGAGCGGAAAAGGTGGTGCCGCATTACAACGTGATGGGCGTGGCCAAGGCGGCGCTGGAGTGCACGGTGCGCTACCTTGCCTATGATCTCGGCAGGCGGAAAATTCGGGTCAATGCCATCTCTGCCGGCCCGATCAAGACTCTGGCCGCGCGCGGCATCTCCGGTCTCGGCGACATGTTGAAATCACATGCGGAACGTGCGCCATTGGGGCGGAATGTGGATGTGAACGAAGTTGGCGCAACCGGAGTATTTCTGGCTTGCGACGCAAGCTCAGGAATTACCGGCGAGACAATTTACGTGGATTGCGGGTACAACATCATGGGTTTTTAGCAGCGGCCGCATCTTTCGCTGCTTTTTTCTTGCTCACCATGCGGCGCAGGTCCGGCCAGAATTCTTTTACCACAGTGGTGATGGTGTCGTAGCCCACCTGTGTTCCCCAAACACTCAGGGTGTTGGGCACGGTGCGATCACCCTGTGGGTGGTAACTGTAGGTTGAAATGAACGCTGACATCGCGCTGCCCGCGATTTCGGAGTAGTTGAACTGTTCTTTGCGTGAATCGGTGCGTGTCACAAAAATGCGGCTGACCGCATACTCGGTACGATGCATAAATCCGCCGTTTGCTTCTTCATAGAATCGCGGGTCCTGGTGCAGCAGGGAAGGAAGAATGGCGCCGGTCAGGTAGTTCTCGATGGTGCCGTCAGCAAAGTAGGCGCCGAAACGCTTGGCATATCCCTCTGCGCCTTGGCCGAAGCCGGGTTCACTGTTCTCCGCCTGGCTCACGCCGGCAAGAAAGCCATACCAGGGAATCTGTACATAATCGAATGCCCCGCGCGTCACCACGGCAAACTTCTGTTTGACCGTGAGCGGAGGGACATTGTTAGTGTCTACGGTCAGGAAGTTGGGCAGGGCATAGAACAAACGGTCGCTTGACGTTCCGGTTTTCTCTTCCTTTGTTTTTTCCTGCTCTTCTTTCGTCGGGTGCGCCGGATGCAGCGGCGGTGGAGTATTCGGGGTGGCGGGCTTTTGATCAGTCTGAGTTTGTTGTTGCGTGTCGGCCGGAGGGCTGGCGGGCGCTGCCTGAGTCTCCTGGGCGCCTCCGAAATTGGGGCTTAAGAAACAAAAAATGACTAGGGATACACACCAGTTCTGGTGCAATGCGCGGTTCCTTGAGTGATTTGTTGGTCTAGAGGGCCGTGATTGTTATTCGTCGTTCCTCTTCGCCCGTGCGTTGGAACGCGATTTCCACATCGCGCTCGCGTTCGAACCGGGCGAACTTCTCTCCCCACTCTATCAGTAAAATGCTGGATTCTGTCATTAGATCATCCAGTCCCAGCGTCTCCAACTGGCGAGGTGTGTCCACACGATACAAGTCGATGTGGTACAAGTTCGCGGCCGGGCCTCGGTACTCATGCACAAGGGTAAAGGTGGGGCTGGTGACGGCATCCCGCCCGGCAGCCTGAAAAGCTTCCGCAATACCTTTGACTATCGTAGTCTTGCCGGCTCCAAGATCGCCCCGCAGCAACACGAGTTTCGGTGGGCTTAATAACGGCGCCAGGCCGCGTCCGAGGGCGATCGTCTCCTCCGGCGAATGCGTAATGAATTCCTGCATGCTTGCGCCCGCCGCGTCAGCGAGCTTTCGCTTTCTTAATTCGATTCCCATGGGCTTTGCGGACATGCGTGAGACCGCGTTTCAGGTCAGCGCTGAGATCGTCTGTATCGGTCGAAATCTGAACCGGTTCACCTGCGGATTCCCCTTGCAGCCATTGATTAAGCTCTGCCCGCGACGAGTAAACCCGGCGTTGATCCTTGTGGACCGGCATTCCTGACCCCGCCCACCGGTGGACCGCAGAAATCGGCTGTCCAAGAAAGGCCGCGATCTCCTTCCAACCCTTCAACTGATCAGATTCGGGCTTTCGCGACGGTTTCACAAGAAGACGATGCTACAACAATACGATGCCGCGCTTTTTCTGCAGATGTCTTTTACCCTCGCTCTCGCTCCGCAAGCAGGGGACGACGGTAAGATTCTGAGGTTTTCGTCTAATTGTGCCTGCAGCCACTTCCTACTGGAGTAAGAGCATACCAGCAACTCCGCAGTAACCCGCCTTCGTGGTCGAGACCGAGCGGCTCGAAATTTCGAGCCGCTCTTTACTTGTTCACTTTTTTGGTCAATTCTGCGGCGGTTGCGAGGGGGGCGGCTGCGGCTGCGGCGACGCCTGGCCTGGACTTTGATTCCCGCTGCTCTGGTTACCCGGAGTCTTCGGCAGTTCTTTGCCCTCATAGGTGATCACGACATTCGAGCCGAAGCGCTTGTAGTCGGTATACTTCACAATCTCCCGAATGTGCACGTCGCCGCTGGAAAAATGCAGGTCATCATCGGCCCGCGTGTAGGTCGGAAACCAGTACTTCCCGTCGATCTGCTCACGATAAGTCGTGAATGACGGGAACAGGTTTTCGCTGCCGTGCTTTTTTCGAATATCGGGCACAGTCTTGCCGTAGGTCTTCACGATCTGGAAATCATGATCATCCACCCAGATCCGCCCCTGGAAATAGCGCTTTTTCCCCTCGATCTGCTTAGGTGCGATGTCGAAGACGTAGCAGTGTAGCTCATCTTCCTGCTGCTGGCCTTTATAAAGGATGCTGTACTCGTTCAACTCATCGCTGGTGAGGACGAACGGCAAACGGTTCTCGATGTCATCGATATCTTCTTCCGTCATCATGATCTTGGCCAAGGTCGGTTGCGGCGCAAACACGACGTTCTTCACCTTGTGTCCTTCGTTGTCAAACGTAACGTCAAAGACCTGCTGGTAGCTCCCGCCATCTTCCGGAGTTTCTACCTTTACCGTCTGCCGATACGTATATTGGTCCCGCGCTTCCTTGAACTCTTTTTCCTTGGCAGCGAAGCGCTGAATAATCTGGTCCGTCGTGATGTTCTTGGGCTCGGCGGGATCGAGTGGGCCCTCCTGGGCCATGGCAGCGGCGGAAAGCAACAGCGCAGCTGCACAGAGAAGAGCAGTACAAAACGAAGTCTTCATAACCTTAGTTTAAGCGGGAATTCCGCAGCCGTGGTTACCGGCGGTGCAATCAATAGTTTAGATACGCCTGGGGTGACCAAAGTTGCCGCCTTTCGGCGGAGTTGGTGCGCTTCCTGAACGGCTGTTCCCCGCAGGTTGTAAGATGACAGAACGTCGATGGCTATCAGCCGCGGATCAGAGAGCCCGGCGAACTCCTCGTTGGGCGTCGATATCGGTTCTCTCGCCAGCCAGGCGGAGGTCCGCTCCGCCCTTGCCTGGTTGCGTACCCAGGAGCCGCAGTTTGCTGATTGGCAGCTCGAGTTGGCCAGGATCCCCGCTCCTCCCTTTGGTGAAACCGCCCGGGCAGAGTGGTTGAGCACGAATTTCCGCAAGCTCAACCTGGCCAGGGTGCATATCGACGATGCCGGCAATGTGCTCGGGCAATACGTTGATGGAGGACCACCCTACGTCGCCGTAAGTGCGCATATGGACACGGTTTTTCCTGCCGGAACTCCGCTCAACATACGGCAGCACGGAAGCCGTCTCTATGGCCCGGGCGTTTCTGACAACGGCGCGGGCATCACGGCTCTTCTCGCCGTCGCCGGAGCGCTGCAGGCAGCCAAGGTTCCGGCTCATATGTCGATCCTCTTTATCGCCAACGTGGGCGAAGAGGGTGAAGGCGACCTGAGAGGCATGCGCCACATTTTCAGCCATTCGCAATGGAAGGATTCAATCCGCTACAGTGTCGTGCTCGATGGCGCAGGAGCGGACACGATTGTTTCAGAAGCGTTGGGCAGCCGCCGGTTCGAGGTGATTGTGCGCGGGCCGGGAGGACATTCCTGGAGCGATTTTGGCACGCCCAATCCCATACTCGCCCTGGCAGGGGTGATTCATGAGTTTGGGCGTACCGCTGTGCCATCCTCTCCCAAGACAACCTTCAATATCGGCGTGATTCGCGGCGGGACTTCGGTGAACTCCATCCCCGAATCGGCCAGCATGAGGGTGGACATCCGCTCCACTTCAACCCTCGAAATGGAACGCCTGGAGGCCGTGCTGCGTCACGAGCTGGAGCTTGCCATCCAGCATGAGTCGCGAAGCAGTCATGCTCGCGGTTTAAGCGCCCGGCGGGAGCACCCGCTGAGCTGCGAGGTGGTGGAGATCGGCAACCGCCCCGGCGGCGAGCTGGATGAAAATGCGCGCATGCACAAGGTCATTCGCGCCGTCGATGCTTACCTCGGCAATGTCGCCCACATCCAGCGGGCTTCAACCGACGCGAATATTCCTTTGTCGCTGGGACGCGAAGCGATTGCCATCGGCGGAGGCGGCGCCGGTGGCGGCGCGCACACTTTGCAGGAGTGGTTCGACTGCGCCGGCCGCGATCTCGGCCTGAAACGAATCCTCTTGACGGTTCTGGCCTTGGCGGAGGTAACAGGTTAGGAGACTCCTGCGAGCGTCGCGGCACTGCACGGGGGGGTGCCCCACCCTTGGCGAGTTTTTGCGAGTTAGGGCAAGGATGTTAATTGACGGGTGCCCCACCCTTAGCGAGCGCTTTTTGCGAGTTAGGGTGGGGATGTTAATTGCCGAAGGCATTCTTTCCCTGCAGCCCTCGCAAAGCACGCGAAAGGCTGGACCGCCCGCCCTATCTGCTAAACTACTGCCAGCGAACCCGCGGAGAGGTGGCCGAGAGGCTGAAGGCGGCGGTTTGCTAATCAAAATTTTGCGCTTGGCCCCTCCTACTTTCAATCAGCTATCTCGCCTGTGATCGGGCAAATTCAGCATATTTGGGTGTGTTTGGGCTTCCATTGTGTAGTGAATTGTGTAGTGCAGATTTGAACTTCCGATACGCAATAACGATTGTTGCGTCTACCCTTTCGGGTGCGACCCTCCAGAGTGTTCGGGAATCCAATGAAGTAAAACTGCTCGCGCACTAATCGGAGGAAAAAATGGAGCGCATCGTGAAGGTTGCCTGTTCTCTTGTCGCAGCCGGGTGCCCCACCCTTAGCGAGCGCTTTTTGCGAGTTAGGGTGGGGATGTTAATTGCCGAAGGCATTCTTTCCCTGCAGCCTTCGCAAAGCACGCGAAAGGCTGGACCGCCTGCCCTATCTGCTAAACTACTGCCAGCGAACCCGCGGAGAGGTGGCCGAGAGGCTGAAGGCGGCGGTTTGCTAAACCGTTATACGGGCTAACACCTGTATCGAGGGTTCGAATCCCTCCCTCTCCGCCATACCTTCGATTTCTGCTACTTACAGTACGCGACTACCAACTGACTGCCAGATTCCAATCATTTCGCCGGGAGGAACTTCCGACCTCTTGACGCCCGCGCCGGGTCGTTTATTCTGAAATCTTTATGTTTATCTGGAAGATAATTTGTGGAATGGCTCCTATAACTCTTTATTCTGGAATATTTTGCGTGTAAATCCCTGGCGCTCAATATTTTGGCGTTGGTTCACGCGCTAAGACGCTGATTCCAAAGATTCGGACCCGGGGGGTGGGTACACTCAATGCGGTACAGACCGGCAGCATCCCTGGCAGAACAGACCGGGAGCTACTCCTGCCATCCTCCGCCGAGTGCCTGGTACAGCTGGACCAGCGCGATTAATTCGTTGCCTTGGGCCTGAGCAAGTCCAAGTTCTGCGGTAAATGAGTTGGTCTCATTCGTGAGCACTTCGAGATAATCGGTGGTGCCTGCTTTGAAGCGCACCTCGGAAAGCCGCGCCGCATCCTGCGCGGACTTCAACAATTGTTCCTGCTGGATCCGGAATTCGCGGTCCTTGCGGTATGCGACCAGGCCGTTCGAGACGTCGCGAAATGCCCCTTGAATGGTTTGCTGGTAGGCAAGTAAGAACTGCTCCCTCTGTGCCTCGGTGAAGCGGACGTTGGACTTGATGCGCCCTCCCTCGAATATGGGTTGGGTCAAGGATGCGCCGAAACTCCAGAGGCCGGCAGGGCCGGTGAACAAGCCAGTCAACGCTGGAGTTTCAAATCCCGCAGAGCCTGTGAGCGAGATTTGCGGAAAATACGCCGATCGAGCCACGCCGATCTGTGCGTTGGCGGCGATCAGGTTCTGCTCCGCTTCCCGAATGTCAGGACGACGTTCAAGCAGAGAAGATGGCAAGCCTGCGGGCACCTCCGGAGCGTGGGGCTGCTCGGTCAAGATCAATCCCCTCGGAATGTCTCCGGGGTTCTTGCCCAGAAGAATGCTCAGAGCATTCTCCTGTTGGGCGATTTGTCTTTCGAAATCGGGAACCTCTTCGGCGGCCGTGTAGACAAGCTGCTCCGACTGGCGCACATCGAGCAGCGAGCCGAGTCCGTGCTGTTCAAGCGTTTGCGTCAGCTTCAGGGACTCGCTTCGTGAACCAAACGTGCGCCTGGAGATTTCCAGCTCAAGATCGAGTTCGCGAAGCTGAAAGTACGCTGCGGCCACATTGGCAACCAGGGTCGCGGTCACCTGCTTTTGTGCCCATTCGTTTGCCAGCAGGTCCGCTCGTGCCGATTCGGTGGCGCGCCGATACCGTCCCCAGAAGTCCAGGTTCCACGCCGCGGACGCGCTGACCTGTCCCAGGCTAACCTCGTAGGAAGGGATCGGTCCGATTCGTGGACTGCGCTGATCGGCAACGGCACCGCCTACGCCCAGAGAAGGGTATTGATCCGCGCGGGTAATCCCAAGCTGGGCCTGGGCTTCGAGGACGCGCGTCGCCGCGATCCGTATGTCGTAGTTATTCTTGAGGGCGGTGCGAATCAGGCTTTGCAGTTCCTGGTCCTGAAATACTTGCCACCATTTCTCGTCCCCGAGAGACTCCGCTGAGTGCTGAAGCGCCGGCTGAGTGACAGTTTGTCCCGTGCTGCTCGCATTGGCATCGGGCGCCGCATAGCGGTACGTCACCGGAACGTTGACGGCCGGCCTTTTGTAATTCGGCCCTACGGCACAGCCGCTCCACGCAACGACGGAGAGAATCAGAACCAACAACGAGCCATAAATCCTGCGAGTCATATTAGTCTCCATTGCTTTCCTGTAAAGCGTAAGACGGTGCGGGTTCGGGCCGTGGCTCGCGAGCGCCGCGGAAGAACGAGAACCGGTCCAGCACCTTCTCCTGGAATTCTTCGAGATAGAGATAGATTGCAGGGGTGACGAATAACGTGATGAACTGCGAAACGATCAACCCGCCCACGACCACCAACCCCAGCGGCCGGCGCGAGGCGCCATCCGCGCCGTATCCCAGCGCAATCGGCATGGCGCCGAGCAGCGCTGCGGCCGTGGTCATCATGATGGGCCGGAACCGTTCCATGCTTGCGTCGTGGATGGCTTGTTCGTCGGGAATTCCCTGGCGCACTCGCGCCTCAGCAAAATCGACGATCATGATTCCGTTTTTCTTTACGATGCCCATCAGCATGAACATTCCGATGTAGGCGTACAGTGAAGCCTCGGCACCGAAAATCCATAGCGTCAGCAGGCCGCCCAGCAATGCCACCGGCAACGACGAAAGCACCGTGATTGGGTGTAAATAGCTCTCGTAGAGGATCGCCAGGATCACGTACATGACGAACACCGCCACGAGCATCAAGACCGCCAGGTCGGAAACGGTGCGTTGAAAGGTCAGAGCTTCTCCCTGCAACGCTCCTTGCACTCCCGGTGGCAAAATCTGTTTCGCCGATGTGTCGACAAACTCAGTTGCCGGGCCGATCGCGTATCCGGGCTTCAGGTTGAAGAACATGGTCACGCTGGTGAATTGATTGATGTGGTTCACCGCTTGCGGCCCGATCATCGCATGCCAACTCGTCACCGCACTCAGTGGAATCATGCGCTGGCCGTCATCACTCTTGATGTAGAGTTTGCTCAGATCTTCCGGCGCGGAACGCTCATTATCTGCTACCTCGAGGATCACCTGATATTGATCGGTCGCCTTCTTGATGAGGTAGCTGTAGTTTTGCGAGTAAGCGTCGTGGAGTAGCGCTAAAATGCGCGTCTCCGACACACCGTAAAGTTTCGCCTGGTCCCGCAGAATGTCGACCTGTAGATTAGGCGTGTGATTGTAGAGATCGGAATTCACAAAGAGAAATCCCGGATACTCGCGCATCTTCATCAGCATTTTGTTCGCTGTTGCGTAAACCTCGTTTGCATCTATGCCGGACATGGCATAAGCAAATTGCCCTTGCGCATTGGCTGTAGCGCCGGTGCTGATTTCAAGCGCGGGGTTGGGCTGGAGAAAGGCAACGACACCGGGAATTGAATTGGCAATACCTCCCATCAACTGTCCTGCGACCTGCGCGATGGGAGCGCGTTCCTTCGGGTCCTTCAGGAACGCGATCAGGAAGGCCTGATTCGATCCCAGAAACTGCGCGTTGCCACTCATGGTAAAAGTGCTGCGCACTGCGGGATTGGCTTTCATGATCCTTTCCGCTTGCGTCTGATAAGCATGCATCTGGTCCGGCGACGACCCTTCCGGGGCCACCAGCACTCCGCGAATGAATGAGCTGTCGCCGACGGGCAGGAATGCCTTCGGGACTATATAGAAGAGGTATCCGGTGGCGACTAGGCAGAACACCCATACGACTCCCGAAATCCAGCGGTTGCGTAGAAAGAACCACAGCTGGCGTCCATAAATGTCGAGGACCCTGTGCTCGATCGCGCCGAAGACGCGTTCCATCCAGGTTTTCTTCGCACCAGCCCCACGGTTGCCCAGCAACCTTGAGGTCATCAAAGGCGTAAGTGTCAGCGAAACGATCCCGCTGGCCAGAATCGAGATGACGATAGTGATTGAGAACTCGCGGAAGATGCGGCCCATCAACCCGCTCATGAAAACAAGCGGGATGAAAACTGCAGCCAGCGAGAGGGTCATAGCCAGAATCGTGAAGCTGATCTCTTTCGCTGACTCGATCGACGCTTCAAACGCACCCCGCCCTTCTTCCATCAGGCGCACCGTGTTTTCGAGGAACACAATGGCGTCGTCGACCAAAAATCCAATGGCGAGTGTCAGCGCCATCAAGGAAAGATTGTCGAGACTGTACCCGAGAAGCTTCATGGCGATAAAGGTCAACAGCAACGAGAGCGGCAGGGCAACGGCCGGAATCAGCGTGTCGGTCGCGCGCCCGAGAAACACGAAGATCACCATTACCACCAGCACAAAGGCGATATATAGCGTCGTCTGTACATCATTGATTCCGGTCACAATGGTCCGCGAGCGATCGTATGCCGGCACAATGAGAACTGAACTCGGAAGCTGCGACTGAATATTGGGCAGGATGGCCCGCACGGCGTCGGCAACACTTACGGCATTCACTCCTGCCCGCCGAAATACGGCAACCACCACCGTCGCCCCGGGCTGCGGATATCCGCGTACCCAGAACCGCATATCGATGCGCTCGTCCTGCACACTCTGGCGGGCGCTGGCTACGTCCTTCAAATAAACCGGCGCGCCATTGCTCTGACCGACAATGAGCTGGTTATATTGATCGGCCGTCATCAATTGCCCTTGCGGGTTCAGCAGAAATGTGCGGTGTGGGCCGTCAACCTGACCCGCGCCCGTATAGGCGGTACCATTCTTGATCGCGTTGGTCAGATCTTCCAGAGTGATGTTGCGAATGGCCATCTTGGACGGGTCCGCCTTAATTCGTACTGCGGATTGCGTTCCGTAAACGGAAACTTGGCTGACCCCCGGCAAAATGCTGATACGCTCACCGACTTGCGTGTTGGCGTAGTCGTAGAGCTGCCCTTCGGTAGCGGTGTCGCTGACCATGGCGATGTACATGATCGGCTGATCGTTCGGGTTCGTCTTGGTGAATGTGGGAGGACTGGGCAAGTCGAGCGGCAGCTGGCCCGAAGCTCGCGTAATTGCTGCCTGCACGTCGGTCGCGGCGCCGTCGAGACTCTTGTCGAGATCGAACTGCAGCACGAAGCTGGAGTGGCCCTGGCCGTTGTTCGACGTGACTAGCTCGAGCCCGGGAATCTGCATGAATTGGCGCTCGAGCGGTGTGGCGATATTGTTGGCCATGGTTTCCGGCGTCGCGCCCGGATAGTTGACCTGCACCTGGATGACGGGATAGTCGATCGCCGGCAGATCACTGACCGGCAGGCGAAGGTAGGCAAACAGTCCAAACAGCAATACCGAAACGGTCAGCGCAATGGTCATTACCGGACGTCGGATGAAAATTTCAGAGAGATTCATGACTGCCCTCCCGCGGGGTTGCCACTGGTGCTCGAACTCGCGGACTGACGATCCCCAACCCGCACCTTGCCGCCCGGCCGCACTAACATTTGTCCGGCGAGAACCACGCGCTCGTCCGCAGCCAGCCCTTGCGTCACGACAATTTGGTCGCCTTGCCGCTGGCCAAGCTGTATGGGGCGCAACTCGGCAGTGTCATCGGACTTCACCACGTAGACGAAAGGTCCTTTCTGGCTGATCTGCGTCGCCTGATTTGGAATCAACACGGCATCCTTCTCCGTGCTCAAAATCAGCTTCACGTCGACAAATTGGCCCGGCCAGAAATGGCGGTCGCGATTGCTCATCGTTGCCCGTACGGTCACCGTGCCGCTGCCGTTCTGCACGGCATTATCCAGAAATTCAACCCGACCGATTCGGGCAGCATTTTCCGGATCCGAAGGCAAACGGACGGCTGCCTTCAGGAGTCCTTTCGACATCTGCCTTTGTACCGCCGGCAGATCGCCTTCAGTTATGGTGAAAATCGCATAAATCGGATCGAGTCGCTGGATCGAAAGCAGCGACGTCGAATTTGCCTGGACCACGTTTCCTACATCCACCAGGCGAGCGCCCGCTCTGCCGTCAATCGGAGCATGAATGTAGCAGTAGTCGAGATTCAGCTTTGCCGTTTCGAGCGCCGCCGCCGCCGCGTCCAGTTGGGCCTGATCCACATCGACCGCATTCTTCTTGGTGTCGTAGTCCTGCTTCGAAATCGCCCGTTCTCCGATGACTTCCTGATCGCGCGCGAATTGAATCCTGGCTAAATCGAGCGCAGCCTTGGCCTGCGCGAGAGTCGCTTCGGCCGAGTCCACCTGCGCCTCGAAGGGCCGGGGATCGATCACAAACAGAAGCTGTCCTTTCTTCAGATTTTCGCCGTCCTGGAAATGACGCTCAACAATGCGGCCTCCCACCTGCGGTGTCACCGTCACTGACTCGAAGGCTGCGTTCCTGCCGATCTCGTCGAGGTATCGAGGCACGCTTTGCGCCGTTGCCTTTACCACAGTCACCAGCGGTGCCGGCATGGGCGGGCCGGCTGCCTGAACGTTGCTTCTGCTGCACGCCACTGACGTCAGCAAAGTTAGCGCCGCGACCGAAAGTAACAGATACTTTCTGCGAATGGTCCAGTTCATCTTCATAATGGCCCCCATATTGGTAGTGTTTGTCTGATTACGCCGCGGCCGAACCCAAGAGACCACCCAATCCACTGGTTTCTTGCCACGTCTTTCTCGGGTAAACGCTGTTTGCTGTGGCGCGACGCTCAACTGACTTCACAATCTCTTGCAGGGCCTGCATCCGTGCTGTATTTACCTCGCCAGGTGTGCAATTCAGAAGGAGCGCGCACTCCCTCAACGGATAACCCTCAAGCACCGAAAGCACGTAACAGAAGCGATCGAACGCAGAGAGCCTGAGAACTGCCGCGAGTTCCGGCGAGTGCCCCACCTCCGGGTCGACCCCCACGTTGTCTAGAGCCGAAGATTCTGTCGGCCGAGGGCGAATCATGCGAATTGCACTACTGACGATGGTGCGGCGAGCCCAGGATTGAGTCCACTCCCTGAACACGGCGTTGCTGTCTCTTGACGTCTCCAAGCCGGTAACGAAGCACTTTTCCGCTAGCTGTTGGTCGCCCGTCAAAAGCAACGACAACACGTAGAGATGGTCCATGTCGTTCTCAAAAACTCGACAAAAATCCGCTCCAGTTGCATAGAGCCTCTCTAGCGGAACACCAGGCTGTTTGCTCACGAAACCCTTCATTGCGTCCTCCACATTGTTTGTCGTTTGAACCGGGCGAAATCGACAGCGGGTCGTGTTTTTTGTTCCTGCAGCGACTTCCGCCTACGGTTGGCAGCGGCAGCGTCGCGCCAACTGCTTTAGCAAATGTTTTGTAAGAACTCCGCACCCCCTGAAGCTCGCGCCGCCACGCATCAAGTGCAGCAATGTGTTCTCTCCATCGCGGCCGATCAGGGTGACGTTCCTTAGATCGACGATCAACTTGCGTCCATCGGGATGTTCCTGGGCGTTGTGCCATGCGCTCTCCACATCTTGTGTCCAGGGAGCGATCAGCTTGCCCTCCAGCACCAGCTTTCGCTGGGCCTTTGTTTCGACCATTGAAAGTCTGAACATCTTGTGGCCCGTACAATTTATCTGGCAAGCGGTTGGCCAAATGAAAACTCGGCATGCAATCTAATAAATAATTGAAAACAAACCCGGCGCCTGAGTGGGATCAAAGCTGATGTCGAAAGTGTCGAGGAAATGTCCGACAATTGTCGAAGGTGACGAAAAGGAACGTGTCCTTCGCTCTTGGGAACCGGCCAGCTGGGAAAAAATTAGGAGACGTGCCGAGGATCGATGCCGAACTTCTTCATTCGTGAGATCAGAGTGGTGCGCTTGATTCCTAAACGTATGGCAGCGCCCTTGGGACCGGCAATCCTGCCACCCGTTTCTTTCAATACCTCGACGATCTGGTCGCGTTCCCGGGAGTCCGTCGGAGATGTTGCTGGAGTTGGTATAGAGTGATTCACTAGCTCTGCAATCGGTACCTGCAGCGCATGGCCCTGAGTCAGTATCACCGAACGTTCGATGAAATTCTCGAGCTCCCGAATGTTACCCGGCCACTGCCACTGAAGCAGTTTGTTCATGGTTGCGCTAGGTATAGATTCGATCTGCTTTTCCATGCGGCGTGCGTATTTCTGGGCGAAGTAGCGCACCAGCAGAGGTATGTCTTCCGGACGTTCGCGGAGGGGTGGGATTCTGATGGGGAAAACATTTAGTCGATAGAACAGGTCCTGCCGGAACTCTCTGGCTTCAATCATCTTTTCCAGATCGCGGTTGGTTGCCGTTACCAGTCGCACATCCACTTTCTTTGTGCGAGTGCTGCCCAGACGCTCGAACTCGCGCTCTTGCAGAGCACGCAAAAGCTTTGGCTGGATCTCGATCGGAATGTCTCCTACTTCATCCAGGAACAAGGTACCTTGGTCCGCCAGTTCCAATCGGCCGACCTTCTGCGTGATTGCGCCAGTAAAAGCCCCGCGTTCGTGTCCGAACAGTTCACTTTCCAGCAGTCCTGTGGGAATAGCGGCGCAATTTACTTTTACGAAGGTACGATCATTGCGCCGGCTGCGGTCGTGGATTGCGCGGGCAATCAGTTCCTTGCCCGTGCCAGTTTCCCCCAGTAACATTACGGTGGAATCGCTGGGAGCGACGGTGTCTACCAGCTGTAGAACTTGACGAAGCGCAGAACTCTGGCCAACAATTCCCTCGAAGTCCACATCCATCTCGCCGCGAATTTCATCTTCGAGGTATAGCTTCTCTTGCGCGAGCTTTTCCTTGAGTTCTGCAATTTTCCCGTAGGCCAACGCATTCTCGACCGCAATAGCAACCTGGTTTGCGACCTGGCTTAAGAACGCCACTTCTTCTGCGTCGAAGGTGTTTTCCTCGTGCCGGGCAACAGCCAGGACTCCCAAAGTCTTATGACGGCCGATCAAAGGCACGTCGCAGAAAGAGTTGAGGCCTTCTGCTTTTGCCTTGCTGTACATTTCAGGAGGCATTTCTGCTGGGTCGAGCCGGTTAAAGACCATTGTTTTTCGGGTCCGGAAGGCATCGCCTGGCATCGTGTCGGCGACTGGAACCAGAGCTCCTTCTACGAAGATGCCGCGGCTATCCGGAAAATCAAGGGCATAGACGCGAAGAGAAATGCCATCAGACTCTGCCAGCATGATGGCAGCGGCATCACAATTCATCACATTCCTGACATTGGCGGAGGCTGTCCGCAGCAGCTCTGTAAACTCGAGATTTGCGACCAGATGATTAGTGAGATCAAGAATGAGTTTCAGCCGGTCCTCGGCCTGCCTCGACAGATAAAAGTTGACGGCGGCGTCAATGGCAAGCGCGATTTGGTCAGCCACCAAGCTAAGGAACTGACTGTCTTCCGCGTAGGCGCCCGCCTCCGATTTGCCAAAACTTATCACCCCTATTCTGCGTTGGCCTCTCGTCAGAGGAAGAATGCAGCTGGAAACAATGCCGAGAGCGGTCATTGCGCGCGCGTAATCGAAAAACTGAGTATGAGTCGACCAGTCGTTCACAACCAGCGCCTCGCGCCGTTCATGGACGAAGCTAAGCGGCCCCTCGGGCCAAACAGCGGATTCCAATTGGCCGCGGCTCGCTCGAATGCCGGCACTCTCTGTGAAATGCCAGGCCACCTCACTCGTGTCGTTTCTGAGAGAGAGGATTTGCAGGTCGTCGAAAGCAACGATCTCGTGCAACTCGCGAGCCAAGCGTTCGCCAAAGGCATCGCAATCGCTGCACTCTGCAATGATGTTTGCCGCCCGGAGCAGACGATCGTATCTGATGACGTTGACCCCGGTCGGAACAACTGCACTCATGACCACCAGCCCAGACCTCCTCAATACACGCGCAGTTCAACCTCGAGTGGCATGCTGCTTTGCCAAGTAAGATGAACTCAAGCGCTAAAAGATGCGATTAAATATCGCCTCTAAGTAAGAAGGCACCAAGCGTGAAATGGCGAAAAAACGCGGTGCAAGAGAGCGCGAGCCCGCAGCCTGCGTGAGCAAGAATCAGTGCAGCAAGCCTAGGCTGGAGCGATGATAAGCCTTCCACCGGTTCTGTGTTTTGTTCCAATCGCAGTATGATCTGGGAAACGTGAAACCAGTTCCAATCGGCGCCGGAGGTGAAGCGGAAGAAACCGTCAAATTCAAACACACGCTGACCGCTCACCATCACGAGTTGCCGCCGGTGTATTCGACTCCCGATATGATTCGCCTGATGGAGACGGCAGCTTTCCATGCTTTACAACCGTATTGTGAGGGTGATGAGATCACGGTCGGCACAGCGATTAATGTCGAACACCGCGCGGCCAGTGGAATCGGATCACTAGTTCGGGCTACAGCAGTTCTGGAATCATTCGACGGCCGCTTCTACACGATGCGAGTTTCTGCGCGAGATGGTGTGCAGGAGATTGGGCGAGGCACTGTGGGCAGGGCAGTGGTGAGCCTGTCGAAGTTCCTGGGGCGAGCGAAGCGCAAGAAAGAACCTTAGGCTGGTCTCAATGAGCGGTGGCTTTCGGGCCTCCTACTTCACTGCCCAGCGGGCGATCTCCACAGCATGGTTATCGGATATGTCGACTGTGGTAATCCGTTCACTCGATTGCTCGTAACACGCGAGAGATCCAATTTTCGATTGTTCGTAGTTTTTGACGGTCTCACCCGTACGCGAGTCGGCGATGACGAGATCGTCTGCACATTGCCCATCCGAGCATTCTCCCAGAAACGCAATCGCCACGTGGTCGCCTCCCAGTTGCATGCTTATGGGCATCAAGCTTGCCGATGCGGCAGCGACGCTCAAAGTGCGGATTAACTCCCCTGAGGAGGAGATTACGTAAATGGTTGCGGGCGAGGTCCGCCGCATCAGATAGACGTTGCCATCTTCGCCCAGCCGGGCTGCGCCGCCTGAAACCGCTAAGTTTCCTGCGTAGGGGGGTGCATAGGGCCCATGAAAATAGCGAGAGTCACCAGCTTCGACCGCTTTCTCGATCTCTGCGTCACCCGGCAAGGTGAGCCGTTTTGCTAAATGCCCCTGTGGGTCGTAAATGGCAGTGAAAGCCTTGTGTGAACGGACGGAACGGCTGTGCGAATATTCGATTCCCGAGACGAGCATCTCGCCGTTCAGAAAAACTGCAAGTTGGCCAGGGACGATGGCAGGTGGGTCGAGCACAATCCGGCCTAACAGTTTTCCATACGGAGCAAACCTCGTCACGTACATCTTGTCTTTCAGCCAGCTCAGCCTGACAACGCCGCCATCGCGGAGCAAAGCGAAAGGCTCGAAATGGTCTTCGCCAATACCCGCGTGAAAATATTCCTTGCTTGACGCGAATCGGGCTTTGAGTTGGCCGGAGCTGTCAATTTTAAATAGGGGGTGGTCGGAAGGGTCCTGCCGCGGGTCAAAGATGGTTACATAAATATCCCGCTCCGAATCGCACGTGCCGTCAACATACAGCGTTTCGTTCTCGCCGAGGTGTACCTGCAGACGAGTCTTATCCTGCAGCTTCAGAACTTGATTTTGCGCGGCCAGGGAAGGCGCTAATGCCAGGGCGGCGGTTAGTAGGAGCGTAGCTTTCATAGTAGCCTCCGCCGCGGACGATTTTAGCGCGGTGCCCTAAGAAATGGAACGTAAGCTGGTTGGGCCCTTGCGCCCTAATGTTGTTTCCGGCCGGGCGGAAGACGAGATGTACTATGTTTCCGTGCCGGCATTGGCCCAAAAAGTAACCTTGTACATCGGCAAACATGACCTGCTGCAAGCCGGAGATCGTGTTGGCGTGGCCGTCTCTGGCGGGCTGGATTCAGTAGCACTGCTGAGGCTTTTTCTGGAGCTGCGGCGGGAACGCGGAATTGTTCTTTCCGTCGTTCACTTTAATCACAAGCTGCGAGGGGACGAGTCTGATGCGGATGAGGCTTTCGTGGCGCAGCTCGCGCGGAAATACAAGCTGGATTTTCACTGTAAGAGCGCTGACGTCCGGGGGCACGCGCGCACAAAGAAACTAAGCTTGGAAACCGCAGCTCGGGACCTGCGCTATGAGCATTTTCGCCAGTTGCTGACGGCGGGTGCGTTGGATCGGATTGCCACCGCTCACACACTCGATGACCAGGCAGAAACTGTGCTGCTGAGAGTAGTTCGGGGTGCGGGGACGCGTGGGATCGCGGGAATTTATCCCAAGCTGCTGGTTAACGGGCCAGAAGGCGCGGCGATTATTCGCCCCTTGCTGAACGTCACACGATCAGAACTGGAAGGCTATCTTGGGGAGTTGGGCCAGAGCTGGCGCGAAGATACGACGAACCGCGATGTGCGGCATACACGAAACCGTGTAAGACATGCCGTGCTGCCGCAGATTGAGAAGGAACTGAATCCATCTGTACGTGAGCGGCTGGCCGAGATGGCGGAGATTGCGCGGGCAGAGGAGGAGTTCTGGGAGCAGAAAGTTGCGCAAGTGCTGCCGGATATGTTGAAACGAAACGCAAATTCAGTCGTATTGAAGTTTGACGCATTTCTGAAATTTCCAATTGCCTTGCAGCGGCGGGTGATTCGGGCAGCGGCGGAATCGATAGGAATCAAGTTCGAGTTCCGGCACGTCGAGGAGGTGTTGGAAGTTGCCGGTGTCGAAGAAAGATCTGGCGGGTCAGAACTGCCGGGCGGATGGGTTGTCTTCAAGAGAAATGGAGAACTGATACTCGAACGCACGTCCCGCGTCGGCGAGCTTCTTCCGGCAGGGCAGATGGAAACACCTGTTCTTTCACAAGCAGGGCAAGTGAGGTCATTGTTGGACTGCGGTCAGGATACTTGCTCCAGTGGGCACTTGAGCGCAGATGTTTCCCTACCAGACAGCTACGAATACGGCGTGAAGGTTCCCGGATGCGCCAACATCATGCAGCTTGGCTTACGCCTGGAATTTATGTTTGTGCCCGCCCAGGCGGTTGCAGGGTATAATCCCGATCACCTTCTGGATGCCACGTTGCTCGAAGGCGAGCTGCGGGTCCGCAACTGGCGCGCGGGAGACCGTTTCTGGCCGTCCCACCGGCGGTCTCCGAAGAAGGTCAAAGAATTGTTGCAGGAACTACACGTGACTGGCAATGAGCGAAAACTATGGCCAGTTGTCACCGCCAGTGACGAGATTGTCTGGGTACGCGGTTTCTCCGTTCCTGCACGATGGCGGTTTCGTGAGAGCAGCGACACCGCGATATTCATTCGCGCGTCCAGCAGTGAAATAGGTCAGAACTAATGAGCACGATGCCGAAGACTGAAGCGTTACGTACGGTTATCTCGGCCGAGCAGCTCCAGAAGCGCGTGCGCGAGATGGGGCGGCAGATTTCCGACGATTATCGGGGCAAAACCATTCACGCTCTGGGTTTGCTCGAAAATGGCTTTATGTTCATGGCGGACCTCGTGCGGGCTCTCGAAGTGCCGGTAACCTGCCAGTTCATCAAGCCGCGATACACTCGCGAGCAGGAAAACGATCCAAGCGGTTTTCTGGAAATTTTCTTCAGTCATGAGCCGGACATCTGCGGCGAGCACATTCTTCTTATTGAGGGGCTGATTCATTCCGGGGTCACCACGGAATTCCTGATGAACGACTTTCGCGCCCGAGGGGCAGCTTCGGTAAAGGTAGTCACTTTGCTTGACCGCCAGGTCGCCAGGCGGGTGCAGTTGCAGCCGGACTACTTTGGTTTCCTGGTTGATGAAAGCTATCTGGTGGGGTACGGGATGGGCTCCCCTGACCAGATTTTTCGCAATCTTCCCTATATTGCGGCTCTCTAACTTTGCAGCCGGATAATGTAACTGAAGTCACTAGTACATTGCCCCTCACAAGTTCGAGAGAAGCGGTAGAATAGTGTGCTGGCAAATTCCTCTATCCAAAACGCGTGGCAGGCATCTAATCGGTAGCGGGTACGGCAGGCGCGTCAGAAGACGCCGCTTTTCAGGAGTCCCTAGGTGAATTCGACGGTAAAGACGGTGGTTTTTTGGCTCGTGATTGTGCTTTCTGCCTTTCTCTTGTGGCAGGTGGTGAAAGGTGCGGGCGGCGGTCAGAAGGAGACAGAGCTTAATTTCTCCACCTTCATGTCTGATGTAGACCAAGGCAAGGTCAAAGACGTCACTATCACCGGCATGGAAGTTCGCGGCCAGTTCAAGAACGACAACTCCGCATTTCACACGACGGTCCCGGCAAACTACCCGGACATGATCAAGACCTTGCAGGACAAGGGCGTGGTCATGACCTTCAAGGACCTGAACAGCGGAAGCTGGCCGAGCTGGCTGCTGAACCTTGCGCCGCTCATCCTGCTTGCAGCTCTGTGGTTCTTCATGATCCGCCAGATGCAGACCGGCGGAAACAAAGCTCTTTCCTTTGGCAAGAGCCGGGCGCGCTTGCTCTCCATGCAGCAAAAGAAGGTCACATTCAAGGACGTGGCCGGAGTGGACGAAGCGAAGGAAGAGCTGCGCGAGATTATTGAATTCTTGCGTGAGGCGCAGAAGTTCCAGAAGCTGGGCGGGCGAATTCCCAAAGGCGTGCTGCTGGTTGGTCCTCCGGGAACAGGAAAGACGTTGCTGGCTCGAGCCGTTGCAGGTGAGGCCAATGTACCGTTCTTTTCGATCTCCGGGTCGGATTTCGTTGAAATGTTCGTGGGCGTTGGCGCTTCGCGCGTTCGTGATCTCTTTGAGCAGGGCAAAAAGAATGCGCCCTGCATCATCTTTATAGACGAAATTGACGCAGTGGGACGTCACCGCGGGGCGGGTTTGGGTGGTGGTCACGATGAGCGCGAGCAGACTTTGAACCAGCTGCTGGTTGAAATGGATGGCTTCGAATCGAATGAAGGCGTCATTCTCATGGCCGCTACCAACCGGCCGGATGTTCTTGATCCGGCTCTGTTGCGGCCCGGGCGTTTTGACCGGCGCGTGGTTGTAAATCGCCCGGATGTGCGTGGGCGTGAGGAAATTCTTCGGGTTCACACACGCAAGATTCCTTTGGCCGACGACGTTGATCTTTCGGTTCTGGCCCGCGGGACCCCGGGCTTTTCCGGCGCCGACTTGGCCAACATGGTCAACGAGGCTGCGCTCAGTGCGGCGCGGCAGAACCGCAAGGCCGTGCTGATGTACGACTTCGAACTGGCTAAAGACAAAGTACTGATGGGGGTGGAGCGCAAGTCGCTGATCCTTTCGGAAGAAGAGAAGAAAGTAACCGCCTACCATGAGGCCGGGCATGCGCTCGTCGCGGCGAAGCTGCCCAATTCGGACCCGTTGCATAAGGTGACGATTATTCCTCGCGGAATGGCGCTGGGCGTGACCATGCAGTTGCCGATTGACGACAAGCACAATTACACCCGCGACTATCTTGAGACTGAGATCGCCATCATGATGGGCGGACGCATTGCGGAAGAAATGTTCCTGAGTCAGATGAGCACTGGGGCAGGCAACGACATCGAACGCGCCACTGAACTTGCCCGCAAGATGGTTTGCGAGTTCGGCATGAGCGAGCTTGGGCCGTTAACATTCGGAAAGAAAGAAGAGCAGATCTTCCTGGGCCGCGAGATCGCGCAACACCGCGATTACAGTGAAGCGACAGCCATCAAGATTGATGACGAGGTTCGGCGGCTTATTACCGACGGATACGGCAGGGCCAAGAATGTTCTGTCGGAAAATCGCGATGTTCTGGTGAGGATTGCGATGGCGTTGCTCGAGCGGGAAGTGCTCGATGCCAACGAGATCAAGATGATCATCGAGGGTAAAGAACTGCCGAAGCTGGCTCCCCCGCCGAAGTCAGATGACGCTGGAGTGCAGCAGGTTCTCAAGCCTGAGCCCGGACGGCCCGGCATTGCGAAGGGCGGAGAAAGCCCGGCAAGAGCGTAAGCACTTTAGTGAAATGGGTATTGAGCGGCCGTTTGGCCGCTCTTTTTGTGTCTGCCGGCAAACGTAGAGGGAAACACAGCCTCACGTTCATTTGATGAAACCGATGCGGCGGTGCTCGCTGTAGCGTTCCAGCGCGTCATTAATAATCGGGAACGCGTCAGCGGCGGGACGAATTTCGTCTACCGCGACAACTTTATTTTCCAGTTGCTTGTAATCTTGAAAAAAGCGTCGCAACATCAGCAAACGATGAGCAGGTAATTCTTTCGCCTCACGATACTCGTTAAACTCGGGGTCGCCCGTGGCAACCGCGATGATCTTGTGGTCCTTTTTCCCCGCGTCAATCATGCTCATGACGCCGATTGCGCGTGAATGAATGATAGTGAGCGGAACGACAGCCTCCTGGCTAAGCACGAGAACATCGAGTGGATCGTCGTCTTCAGCGTATGACTGCGGGATGAAGCCATAGTTGGCGGGATAATAGGCGGCCGAGTAGAGCACACGGTCAAGCTTGATAAGCCCGCTGAGCTTGTCAAGTTCGTACTTGACGCTTGATCCCGACGGGATTTCGATAACGCTGTTGAACTCCTCAGGCAGGTTCTTGCCAGGAGTTACGTCATGCCAGGGATGAACCATGCGAGGTTTGATGCTGAATCCGCACGGTACGAGCGTTATTGCGAGCGTGGCACGGCTTCGCTGGCCTGGGCTGATGGCGCGCTCTCGTTACCGCGCACATCCACGGCAGAAACTGAATAGTAATACACTGTGCCGGGACTGACGTTAGTGTCGCGATACGCGGGTTTCTTAACCAGTTCTGAATTTATCTTTTCCGGTGCCTGTTCGTTCTGGCGGCGATAAATATTGTACCCGGCGAGGTCGGGGTCGGTATCAGGACGCCAGACGAGATCTATAAACGGCTGCTGGCCTACACCTGAAAACACCGCCTGCAGCCCTGAAGGTACGGCAGGCGGGAAGACGTCGTGGGTAAGAAGCTGGATCGCCGTAGAGTCGTCGCCTTCAACCTCAGATTCCGGCTTTTCCGGAGGCGAGATGATCGTAACGACGTTGACACGGTACGAATAGACTTTCTCCCACTCGATGCTGCGGTCAAGAAGCGTTGGTTCGGCGAGGGGTGATTCGCCTGCCATGACATCCTCGGGATTGGTTCCTTCACGCCGATAAACACGATATTTGAAACTCAGCCCGGGCATCGCAGGAGCATTGATGGCCTGCCATGTTAGTAAAACTCCCTGATACGTGACTTCGGCATGCAAACCAGTGGGAGCGGATAAGGTGGGCGCAGCGGGAACACTTGAGAGGTTTGATAGGCCGGCGCTGCGGCCGCGCTGGCTCGTTACTTCGACACCATAGACGAATTGATCAAACGCGTTCGAGAGCGGTTGCGCCGGGATCGTGTCGATGAACTCGGCTGTGCGCTTGGGAGAAACAGGTTTTTTGTTTCGATTCATGACTACAACGGCTTCGCTGTTCGGGATTTCGCCCGCCGGAGTTCTACATTCCGTGATTTTGGGCTGCGTGGTTCTGCATACACGAGTAACGCCGAGATGATGGATCAGGAGACGGTCTGCCGTGTGCGTAGGAATCGTCCAGGAGAGATAGACTTTGTCGCTCTTGCGAATGGCGCGAAGATCGTCCGGAGGCTGCGGAAGGTCTAACGACGGTTTGCGCGGGATCCCGGGGTAACCGCACCCTATCTGTAACAAGAGTACAGAAATGGCGGCCAGCTTCCGGAATTGGGGGTTCATCGGAAGCAACAAGGTTATCAGAAGCAGGAGTTAGCGGCTGGCGAGGGCGCCCGCCCCACACAAACTACAGGATATAACGTGACAGATCCTGGTCTTTTACGATGTCGGCCAGCATCTGGCGGACGTAGTCGGCGTCCACCTTAATGTGCTCGCCTTTCTTCTCCGGAGCATCGAAGCTGATTTGATCGAGCACACGTTCCATAATCGTGTGCAACCGACGTGCGCCGATATTTTCAGTGCCTTCGTTCACGCGAAAGGCGAAACGAGCGACTTCTTCGAGAGCTTCGCGGGTGAATTCCAGTTCCACGCCTTCGGTTTCCAGGAGCGCCGTGTACTGTTTCACGAGAGAAGATTTCGGTTCCGTCAATATGCGAATAAAATCGTCCATGGTCAGCGACTGCAGTTCAACACGAATCGGGAACCGGCCCTGCAGTTCGGGAATCAAGTCGCTGGGCTTTGAAACGTGGAAAGCTCCCGCGGCCACGAAAAGAATGTGATCTGTCCGCACCATACCGTAGCGGGTATTCACGGTAGTGCCTTCGACGATTGGCAGAATGTCGCGTTGCACGCCTTCGCGGGAGACATCTGGCCCATGACCGCTCTCGCGGCCAGCAATCTTATCAATCTCGTCGAGGAAGATAATTCCCGAATCCTCGACGCGGTCAATCGCTATGCGCGTGACCTGGTCCATATCAATCAGGCGCTGCTCCTCTTCCTGAATGAGGTACTCGAATGCCTCGTTTACTTTCATCTTCCGCTTCTTGGTGCGCTGGCCGAAGATGTTGGGCAGCATGTCTTTCACATTGACGTCCATCTCCTCAACGCCCTGACTGGAGATGATTTCAAAAGAAGGAAAATTGCGCTCGCGGACGTCAATCTCGACCATACGGTCATCGAGCTTGCCTTCACGCAGTTGTTGGCGCAACTTTTCGCGCGTTCGACTGGTCGAGTCACCGGTGGAACCCTCAAGCACAAGACCGCCGGTTGAGCCGTCTCCGGTGCGCGACGGTGGTGGAGGCGGCAGGAGAATATCGAGCAGGCGCTCTTCCGCGTTGAGTTCGGCTTTGTCGGAAACGTCTTCCAGTTTCTCTTCGCGAACCATCTCGATGGCGATTTCAACCAGGTCACGAATCATCGATTCGACATCACGGCCGACGTATCCGACCTCAGTAAACTTGGAGGCCTCGACCTTTAGGAACGGCGAATTGGCCAGTTTGGCCAGGCGGCGAGCGATTTCCGTCTTGCCCACGCCGGTTGGGCCGATCATGATGATGTTTTTGGGAATGACTTCTTCGGCAAGCTCTTCGGGCAATTTTTGCCGCCGCATGCGATTGCGCAACGCGATCGCCACAGCGCGTTTCGCGTCTTTCTGACCCACAACGTGCTTATCAAGTTCCGCCACGATCTCACGCGGGGTGAGTTCGTCCAAAGCAGCTTGTTCTTCATCAATAGTTGCAGGCAGATAAATGGCCATATATCAGCTCTTGGCTTTTAGCCGGTAGCTTTTAGCTAAATCAGCCAAAAAGGTTCACAATTCCTCGATCGTTACTTTCTCATTCGTATAGATGCACATTTTGCCGGCGATCTTCATCGATTCCTCGGCGATCTGCCGGGCCGAAAGCTGTGTGTGCTCTGACAACGCCTGAGCCGCAGCCTGAGCATAAGGGCCGCCGCTGCCGATGGCAGCGATTCCCGCTTCAGGTTCGATGACGTCGCCCTGGCCACTCAAAAGAAAGGTCTGCTCTTTATCGGCGACCAGCAGCAGGGCCTCGAGATGGCGCAGATACTTATCGGTACGCCAGTCCTTCGCCAGTTCAACCGCCGCCCGACCGACGTTGCCATGGTACTGCTCAAGCTTCGCTTCAAAGCGGCTGAAAAGCGTAAAAGCGTCCGCAGTCGAGCCGGCAAATCCGGCAAGAATCTTGTCCTGATAAAGGCGGCGTATCTTTCGCGCGTTGTGCTTGATCACGCCTTCCCCGAGAGTGACTTGACCATCTCCAGCCATCACGACATCGCCGTTTCGGCGCACACACAAAACGGTAGTCGAACGTATGAGTCGCTTTCTACTCATGAGGACAATCTCTTATTATACCCTGCAGAAACACGCATCTTCGGTGGCCCTCGCGGCGAACTCCTTAATCTAGCGATGGGCCGCAGGTGTCTTCGGAGTTTTCCTTCGAACGTGCGATGTCGCAGGTGCGGCGGGCTTCGCCGGAATGGGCGGGCTTGTGACTTGGTTCGGAACTTCGGTGAAAATTTTGTGGATCAGGTTGACCGGAACAGTCGCGCTGACGATTGCCTGCTTCCCACTCTGCGCGACT
>Ga0335078_10000525_pt1 | contig 59136 bp, 54 predicted proteins | sample Lox_Sample_32_FD_206711 | JGI IMG/M metagenome (GOLD analysis project Ga0335078, IMG submission 206711) | Soil microbial communities from Loxahatchee National Wildlife Refuge, Florida, United States - Lox_Sample_3.2 | ecosystem: Environmental > Terrestrial > Soil > Wetlands | place: USA... | reverse complement strand
TGGAACGTTCACGGAGAGACACCATCGCCGTTCATCGAACTCGGAGGCGAACTTAGCCAGCTTCCAGCGCTGATCCGGCCATGAGAGCTGTTTCCCCGGCTGGTTATGGTGCACGTCCGGTTACTTTAGGTAGCGTAAGCGCATGAGGACCCGGACTGGCCGCACCGGCGAGCCGGCACGCCCGGCGAGCGATGACCCGGCAGGGGCATCGCCTGACGACCCGGTGCCGCGCACGGGTGGCCGGGACGACGAGGCCGTCTTCCACGAGTACGTCACGCAGCGCGGCCCCGCGCTGCTGCGCATCGCGCTGCTGCGCACCGGCAATCGTGCCGACGCCGAGGACCTGCTGCAGGCGGCGCTGGCCAAGACATACCTGGCGTGGGACAAGATCCACGACCATGCCGCCATCGACGCGTACGTCAAGCGCGCCATGGTCAACACGCACATCTCCTGGTGGCGACGGCGGCGCGTAGAGGAATTCCCTACCCAGGACGTCCCGGACCGGGCGGCCGCCGAGCAGCTGCCGCCCAGCGAACTCCAGGATACGGTCCGCCGCGCCCTGGACCGCCTGCCGCAGCGGATGCGGGCCGCCGTCGTCCTGCGCTACTTCGAGGACATGAGCGAGCTGGAGATCGCGGACGCGCTCGGCGTGAGCCGCGGAACGGTCAAGAGCACGATGTCGCGGGCGGTCGCCAAATTGCGGATCGACGCCGAGCTGACCGGTGGCACGCCCGGCCGGACGGGGCCAGCCGGCCGCTGAGCGCTGGCCGTGGTGCACCCGGGCCGACCTGTGAGAATATCAGCGCAAATAACCCTGATCGCCCGCTGTGCGCCGGAGCCGACGGCGAACCTGCAAGGCGGTGGTCCGTGCGCAGCACGATGATGGATGTCCCGCTGACGGTCACGTCGATCATGCGATACGGCACTACTGCCTCCCCGATAAGGATGTGGTGACCAGCACCGGGGACGGCACCCGGCGCCAGACCTTCGCGGACCTCGCGAGGCGGGCGGCGCGGCTCGCCAACGCGCTGCGGCGGCTGGGAGTCGACGGGGACCAGCGTGTGGCCACGTTCATGTGGAACAACGCCGAGCAGCGCCGCGAACCCGCCGGCCGGGATCACCGGGGCCGCGGCGTGGCGTTACCGGGACACCGCGGGCCGGCTGTTCTGCACGGTGGACGCCCGGCTGGCCGGCGACGGCGGCGCGATCCTGCCGCACGACGGCGAGGCGGTCGGTGAAATTGAGGTGCGCGGCCCCTGGGTCACAGGGCGAATACAAAGTCATCCAGCTTGGATGACCACCGGCCCACGGGATACGCTTAACCGTCGCCGGGATGACGCCGCGGAAGCAGTGCGGTGCGCATCGTCCCGGTGGCTGGGAGGCTTCGCCTAGTCCGGTCTATGGCGCCGCACTGCTAATGCGGTTGGGGTTCACCGCCCCTCCGGGGTTCAAATCCCCGAGCCTCCGCACCTCGCAGGCCCCTGCCCAGAACTTTCAGGGACGGGGCCTGGCTCAATCATCATGCCCGACCGGTACCGCGGGCCAGCCATCTTGCCCAGCCTGCGATTGTCCCGGCTCGCAGTCAGCGCACCCCGCCGCACCCGGACAGCGCCCGGCGCTGCGCTTGCACGAGGACAGGCAGCACCACGGCCACGGTCACGGACCAGCGGCAACGCGTCCGTGCAGGCCGGTACCGCGGATGGCCGTCCGCTGCGGGCGGTCATCAGCACCTGCGACCAGGACCAAGGCCGTGCCCGGCAAGGACCTTAGCAATTTCTCCGGGGCCAAAAGCCAGGTGGCACAAGCGTGAGGCAGCGCCTTACCGTACCGCCATGGACAGCGGACTCACGGTCTGTGACGCCCAGGTCACCATCGCCCCGGGGTGGACCGGCACGGCAACAGCGGAGCCAGACGAGACCAGAGTTCTGTGCGCAGCCCAGCTCGCCGCCGCGAAGGAGATCGTGCAGCGCGCCCAGGCCGCCCTCGCCGCCGCCGAAGAACGCCTGCGGCGCGCGCAGGACATCCAGAAGGACATCCAAGAGCAGCAAGCAAGGCTGGAACTGGTCAGGAGCCAGCAACTGGGATTCCTGCCGCACCGGCCAGCCCGGGAACACGCATAACGGAGGGCCGATCGCCGTAAGACGGCTCTCTGCCGGCGGTGCGCCGCTAGTTCGGGACGAAACGGCTCCCCGAACAGACCATGACGAACACCCGCGCAAGCGGCCCAGAGGCTCCGAACAGCCTTAGCCCACCAGCACATATCACAGACTGGAGAATCACGATCACAAACAGTAAAGTCTCTCCGACGGTTGTCGAGCCAGCCGCCCGGGGTTCCGGGCTGCCCCTCAACTGGCCCTCGGGTGGCCGGGATGACGGAGGGAAATACGGGGAACCGAGGCGACCGTCCAACGCATCGCTGCTCATGCGGTTGGGGTTCACCGCCCATCCGGGGTTCAAATCCCCGAGCCTCCGCTCGTGATCACCGGCCCGCCCGGCACCACAGCCCGGGCGGGCGCAGCGAGTGCTCCCCCTGTCGGCCGCTCAGCCGGCCGCCCAGCTCAGCGTGAAGCTGTCCAGCGTGTAGCCGAAGGCGTTCACCGTCGGCTGGATGAAGTTGTTGCGGATCATCTGGCTGGCCTCGGCCTCGGCCGCGCTGACCAGCGGCCGGGTCACCGCGGGCACATGCTGCACCCGGTCGAAGGCGACGTTCTGCGCCTGGGCGTAGAGCACGGACTCGGCGAACTGCGGCTTGATCAGCGCACCGCAGCCGAGGCCCGGGTAGGTCCAGCTGTGCTGCGTGCCGAGCGGGCGCGACAGCGTGTTGTCGATGGTGACGTCGTGCGCCGTCTGCGGAAGCTGCGGCGGCGGCAGCACCATCGCGACCGTCACATGCCCGGGCCGGCCGGGCTGCGGCTGGCTGAGCACCCGCAGCCGGTAGTGGCCGGACGGCGCGGTCCACCACGACGGGCCCGGATTCAGGTCGACCGTGGCAGACGCCTGGCCCACGGCGTAGAACGTGCTGGAATACCAGCACGGCCAGGGGCCGATGCTCTTGGACACCTTGTGGGTGAACACAAAGTTGAAGTTCTCTGTGCCCAGCGCGGGTTTGGAGATCCCTTCGATCTTCTGCAGGACCCACGGGCCGATCTGGGTGTCGGTGGCTGTTCCCGCGCTGACCGTCTGCCACGGCCAGGCGAACCGGACATGCGGCAGATGGGCGTTGAAGCCCAGGAAGTGCAGCGCCGAGGACAGCGCGACCAGCACCACCGCGCTGATCGCCCGGCGGAAGATCAGACCCACCACCAGCACGCCCGCGCCCCAGGAGACCCACCGCGGCAGCCGGCGCCGGCGCGGCGGCGGCCGGTGCGGACGCAGCACCCGGCCCGGCTCCGCGGGCCAGCCGGCGGGCGGCCGGCCGTCGCCGGGACCCAGCCACGGCGGCACCGCTTCCGCCGGCTCGGAGCCGACGCCCGGCCGCCCGTACGTGACGCCCGGGGGCACCCGGGCTGGCCCGGCCGGTGCCAGCCGCCGCGAGCTCAGCGCGCCCAGCAGGAGGACAAGCAGACGGAGCATCGATTTCCCCTCGTTCGCTGCGGGACCAGGGCCGCTAGACCGTGGCCGGGTAATCAAGGCTGAGCACCACCGGCACAGCGCCGAACGGGCGCCGGAAGCGGGCGCCCGCCTTGTCCGGTAGGAGCGGATCGGCGATCCGGGGCCAGCGCATGCTGGCGTACTGCTCCGTCAGGCCCTGCACCGAATACGGGAACTCCATGGCGGAGGTGCTGTGCAGCTTCAGCAGCCCGCCCCAGCGGAACGCGGCGAACACCCTCGCCAGCTCCAGGATGGACAGCTCGACCGGGACCGTGAGATCGATGTGGTACACGGTGTCGGCGAGCGTCACCAGGTCCTGTGCGCACTGGGTCAGGGCCTCGGACTTGGTCCGGAACACGGTGCCATCCGCGTTGACGGTGCCCAGCTTCTCGCCCCGGACCGGCGAATACCGCGGGTTTGCGTCGCACTGCATCCAGTCGCACGCCGCCAGCAGCTTCCACGAGATCCCGCAGTTGCCGGCGACGTCGCGGTAGACCAGCTCGGCGTGCGTCAGCGGCTTCCGGGCGGACGCCAGGAAGGCGCTCTTGACCGAGGGCGGAAGCTGCGGCTGGTAGCGTTGCGCCGGCTTGCGCGCCTTGGGTGCCGCGCTCTTACGCTTGCGCGGCCCCTTCTGCTCCGGCACACGGCTCACGCTGGCGAGGACTGCGGCGGCGCCGTCCGCGCCGGTGCCCGAACCGGACCCGGACCGCTTTCCCGCTCCGGCGTCCCACCTGGACGCGGCACGCTGCCCGCGCGCGGCCTGGTACCTGGCAGTGTCACCGGCCTGCGGTGCGGCCGGCGCAGCGCTCGGCCGGAAGACCGCCGCGAGATCCGTGACGACTGTCGTGTCCGACGAGCGGATCTGCGCCGATGCGCGGGTGGTCGCGGTCCCGGGAGCGGGCTCGATGCCGGGGATGGTGGCCTGGCCCGATCCTGCCGGGGCTGCCGGGGCTGTGGGAGCCGCTGGGCCCGCCGGGGCCGTGGCCGGCGCGGCCGCGGACCTGGTCGGCTGCGGGGTCGCGAACGGATGCGGTACGGCGGTCTGCGTGCTGGCCGGCCCGGCCTGCGCCCTGCGGGCCGGGGTCGCCGCCGGCCGGATTCCCCCGGCCGCACCCGCTGAGGCGCCGGGCTGCGCGGACGTCCTGCCGCGCGGCGTGGCGGCCGGCTGAGCGGGGGTGGTGGCCCGCGGCGTGGTACTGGCCTGGGCGGGAACCGTTCGGCGCGGCGTCAGCGTCGGTGCCGCCGGAGCCGGCGCCGGCGAGGTCACCGAGGGCCGCGTGGGCGCCGGGCCCTGCGGGGCCGCCGTGGGCTGAGTTGTAGCGGCCGGCCGCGGGCTGCTGGCTTCCGTCACGCCGGGTCGCGGCGCAGCCGTGGCCCGAACGGCCGGGTTCGGCGCGGAGGCCTGCGGGACTCCCGGCACCGCCGCGGTCCGCGTCGCCGCCGAGGGTGCGTGCGCGGCCGCCGCGGCCTGGGCGCGCGCGGACGGCGCGGCCGGGTCGAAGCGGTAAAGGTTGAACCGGCGCATCAGGCTGATCAGGTTGGAGCCATAGTCCGGGTTGGTGGCGTACACACCGGTCAGTGCCTGTGCGAAGGCGTTCGGCGTCTGGCGCTGGGTCATCGCCGCCGTGTAGTACCCACTGGTCGCGAGGAGCTTCCCGTGATCAGCGATGCTTTCCGCGATGTCGTCATACGTGCGGAACTGGGCTGTCACCGTCACCCACTGCCCATTCTGGAACTCCTGGGTCGGCAGGGAGTCGCTACCGCCCGGCCCCAGTCCCTTGATCCCGAACAGGTTGCTGTCCTGTGAGGCGAGCGTGCTCTGGCCCCAGGCCGACTCGTCGATCGCCTGCGCGATCGTCACCGCGGCCGGCACTCCATAGGTGCGCTGCGCGGCGATCGCGCCCGGCGCCACCTGGTTGATGAACGCCTGCTGAGCTGCGGTTCCCGGCGCGGCCGAGGACGCCGGGGCCGGCTCGTGCCGGTGGTAGCTGGCCGACGGGGCCGACTGGGCCGACGTCTGGCCGCTTCCAGCCGGGGCCGTGTCGCCGGCCGGCAAGGCGGCCGGCATCCCCGGAATGTCCACCTCGGGCGGGACGTCCTGGCTCGCCGGGACCGGGGCCGCCGCCGGCGCCTGCGCCCGGGATGGCGTGCCCCGGCCGGATCGCGGTCGCGTCGGGGGCGGCTGCTGGCCGGCCTGCCGCGTGGCCGCGGGTGCAGCCGCGGCCCCGGTGGCGGCCGCGGCGTCCGCGCGGGCCGTTCCCGCGCCGGCCGGGGCCGGCATCCCGGGGATGGCAGGCCCGTCGGCGGTCAGCGTGGCAGTGGCGGCGCCGCCCGATCCGCCCCGCGGGCTTGCGGTGGCAGGGGCCGGGGAGTCCCCGGCCACCGGGGCCGCCCCGGCTAGCCCGGGGATCGCCGCCCGGGTGCCGTCCGCCTGCTGAGCCGCGGCGGCCTGCCCCGCGCCGCTCTGGCCATGAGCGGACCCGGCGGAGCCCAGGTCGCCAGCCTGGCTGCCGGCCGGCGCGCCGTTCGCGGCCGTGCCCTGACCGGCGGTGCCGTCGGCGGGCGTGAGGCTGCCGTTGTTGACGAAGCCGGCCACGCCCTGAGCCGACAGCGGACCGGGGTACTGGTGGGCGTTCACGGACAGGTTCGGCCCGGAGTCGCCGCCGATGGTCGACAGCACGCCGCCGGAGTAACTCGTCACGACCTCCACGTGGCCATCGAAGAGAACCCAGTCGCCGGGCAGCGGTTCGTAGCCGTCGCCCAGCGGATGCCAGCGGCCGTGTGCCTCGGCGTCCTGGAGCACCGAGATGATGCCGGGCGACGCGGGGTTCGGGTCCACCCGCACGTCGGCCCACTCGTGCAGCGGCCACGGGTAGCTTGATCCGCCCGTCACCCAACTCTGCTGCCCGACGGCCTGCGCCGCCAGCGCGAGCGTCATGCTGGCGAACGCGGCGCACGATTCCCCGTGGTCGGCTCCATCCAGGCCGTCCTGCTGCCAGATGAGCGCCTCGACCTGGGCAGGCGCCTTGCCCTGCGCCACCCGCAGGTAGTGGTTCGCGACGTTGACGATTGCGGCGCGCAGCGCGGCGTCGTCGGACGCCGCGGGCTGCGCGGCGCGGTCCAGGGCGGTCAGTGTGACCGGGATGCTGGCCGGCGAGGCGACCTGATCGGCCGTGCCGGGAACAAAGGCGAGGCCGGTGACCGCACCGCCAGTGGTCAGGCTGACGAGCGCGGTCGCCTGCTGCCACCAGGGTTTGCGCGGGGGGTTCACCGTCTCACCTCCTTCCGTGGCTGACTGGTCCCGGACCTGGCGGCGGGACCGTGCGGGCACCGTTACGCGCGGGCCGCGGATCACAGATTGGCTTGCGCGAGGTTCCTGAGGATGGCCTGGACGCCGGGGTCGCCCGGGTTCCCCGCGTTCTCGAACAGCATGGCGGCGGCCTGGGCCTGCTGAGCCGTGCCGCCGGACCACTTCTGGTACGCGTCCGCGACGAGTGCTGCCTGCTGGGCCGGGGTCGTGATCGGGTCGCTGCACACCGCGGGGAATCCGGGTCGCGTGCTGACCGACTCCGATCCGGTGTACCGCAGGCAGTTGGCGGCGACGCTCTCCAGCCCCGCCTGGACGGTGGGAGTGCCGTCGGCGCCGATGGCCGACGCCCCGCCGATGATGTTGTTGATCGCACGCGCCGCGACTTCGAGGCTGTCGACGGGGTCCGCCGGGTCGTAGGGTTGGTGCAGGTTCAGCGACCAGGCCACCTCGGCACCCTGCGCCGGGGTGATCGGCTCGAGCCCGACACGGCCCGTCTTGCGGTCGGCGAAACGCGGGTTACCCGAGCTGGCCAGCAGCGCGAACACCCAAAGCACCTGCTGGGTGCCCGTCACGCACGCGAAGTTGACCTGACCCGGCTCCGACGCGACGTCGGGGTTCTGGCATGCGGTCGCGATCTCCGCCTTCATCGTCGAGACACTAGGCGGCCACGACGGGCCCCCCGTCACGAGCAGGGTAACCAGGACGATGACCAGGGCCACGGCGGCGACCGCAGCGCTCCAGAGCACCGAACGGCGCCGGAACCGGCCGGGACGATAGGCGCTGCCCCGCCCCTGGTTGACGAGCAGGGACGTGCGGTCGTCGGGCGCCCAGGAGGTGGCGCCGTCGTCCCCGGCCGTGCCGCTGGTGTCCTCGCCGCCCGCGGCTGGGCGGCGGCCGGCCGGGCGGCCCGGAACGGCCCGCTCCGGTGCCGCGTAGAACGCTGCCGTCCGGTCGCCGCGGGGAAGCCGGTCCAGTTCGTCAAGGCTCAGGTAGCCGGCATCGCGCAAGGAGCCGGCCGACGCCCGCGCCAGGACGGATTCGGCGAGCCTGCGCTCGAGGTTCTTCAAGCCAATCATGACGACCGCCTTCGGGGTGCGGTGCCCAGCGCGGTGCGCGGGCGCGCGGCGCTGGATGTGCATGCGGAGCGGGACGAGGCCGGGGCGCGGTGGGTGTCGGCCTGGGCCGCGGCCGGGCGGGCGCCGGGCTGCCCGGCGGCGGTCCCGGACCCGCACACTGGTCCGGGACCGCGGCAGCCGGCTGAGGCGAGTCTGAGCTGGGCTCCTCCATCCGTTTAACCTCTCCCATGCAGGTAATTAGAACATACTTGCGAGTCGAGCCGCAATCGGAATGCCGTAAGCTCATGATAGGGAAAACACGTTCGATCCTGCCCCATTCTGCGGCGCCGATGAGCGCAGGTCAGCGCCTGCGGATAGGCATCCGGCGGAGGAGGCCCGGGGCGCTGGCGGAGCGGGCGCGGTCTTCTGCCGGACGGGCACGCCATCGCGCCCCGCCATCGACTCGGTGATGGCGCGGCGATCCCGCCGCTGCGCGAGCGCGGGGGGGAAGGCTCGCGGTCCGCCGCAGGCGTGGCTCGTTGACTGTGCATGAGCCGTACATGGCCACCTTTGCGGCGGTCATCGAGCAGCTGACCGAGCCGGTACCGGCCGCGGGCCGGCTAGCTCCGGTCCATCCTCGGGAACGTGACCTCGTTGAGGATCAGCCGGATCGCCGCCGCGACCGGGATGGCCACGAGAGCCCCCACGATGCCCAGCAGGACGCCGCCGATCAGAACCGCGACGAGGCTGACCACTGCCGGCACCTCGACCGTGCGGCCCATGATGCGCGGCACGATCAGGTAGTCCTCCGCCAGGCGGTAGGCGACGTAGAACGCGAGGGTGGCCACCGCCGTGGGCAGGGACACGGTCAGCGCCACCAGTGTCACGATGGCCCCGCCGATGGTCGAGCCAATGACCGGGATGAGGTCGAGGATGGCTACCAGCAGGCCCAGCAGCACCGGGTAGGGGATACCGAACGCAATCATCCACACGAACGTCCCGAGTCCGGCGATCACTGATGTGAGGACGTTGCCCAGGACGTAGCCGCCGACCTTGACCAGGATCTGGTCGGTGATCAGGATGACGCGCGGGCGGCGTGAATGCGGCACCATCTTGCAGGCGAACAGCTTGATGCTCGGCAGGCCCGCCAGGAAGTAGACGGTCAGCACGATCACCGCCAGGATCGACGACGCCGTGCTCAGCACCAGCGCGCCCGCGCCGATCACGCCTCCGATGAGTGTGGACCCCTTGCTGGTGAGCAGGTCGGTGAGCTTCTGCTGGATGTGGTACTTGTCGTTCAGCTTGCCCAGTTCGGAGTTGTGGTTCTGGAGCTGGTGCAGGTAGGCCGGGACCTGCTTGGCCAGCGCCGTGGTCTGGGTGGTCAGCGGCGGGATGGCGGTCGCGAGGAAGATCCCGACCACCGCGACCAGGCCGATGAGCACGATCAGCACCGCCGCCCAGCGCGGGATTCCGCGCCGCGTCAGCCAGCTCACCACCGGATCCAGGCCCGCGGCGATGAACAGCCCGAGGCCGATGATGATGAGGATCGAGCGGGACCGCGCGATCAGCTCCACCAGCCCGTAGGTCACCGCCACGCCCGCGGCGGCGGCGAGCCCGATGTAGAAGGGGGAACGGCGGTTCATCGCGCGGCCGGGCTCGCCGAGCCCGCCGGTCTTCGCCGCAACCTCATTGGCGGCGTTGACCGCCTCCTGCACGCGGCTTTCTGATTCGTCGGCCGCGGTACCCGGCCGGTTCGCGTCATCAGCGGCTGATGCGCCGAGATCCGCGGCTTCCCGCTCAGCGGCCCGGGTGTCATCGGTGCGGGTGCCGGCGCGGCCCGGCCGGTCCGCGCTCACGGTGCGTCATCCAAAACGGAATCTCCCCTGGCCGGCGCGCCGGCCGTATCGGTGTTTCGGTCCGCCCCGGCGGGGGTGCCATCCGCGCCGGGCGCGGCGTCGCCCCGGCTCATCATGCCCGACACGGCCTGCCGCATCGCCCCCAGGCCCGCACCCCGGGGTACCTTCAGCGAGACGTAGGCGAGCGCGCCCGCCGGGATCGGCATCCAGAAGTTCACCAGGCGCCAGCCCAGCACACCCAGCGTGGCCACGTTGCGGGTCACGCCGAAACTGACCAGCAACAGCGGGGCCACGGAATCGACCACGCCCAGGCCGGCCGGGGTCACCGGGAGGGCGCCGGCCACGTTGGCGATGCCGTAGGCGGCGAACAGCTCGACCGGATTGAGCAGCCGGCCGAAGGCCGCCACGAAGCACCACAGCGACGCGACGTCCAGCAGCCAGTTCAGCGCCGCCCAGCCGAGCGATTCGGTCAGCACACGCCGATCGCGGCCGATCGCGGACAGGTTGGCGCTGGCATCGCGAATTACCTGCTCCAGCCGGTCACTGAGGCCCGGGATCCGCCGGCCGACCGCACCCATGATGCGCGAGGTGCGCTCGGTACCCCGGGTCACCCCGAGGATCACCAATCCCACGGCGAGCAGCACAACGGCGCCCAGGATCGCGACGGTGACATAGATCGGGTGGAATCCGGCCAGCGGAATCGAGATGACCAGCGATATCCACAGCAGCACGTTCAGCACCAGCGTGGAGCCGAGGCCCTTGGCGGCCATCATCACGCCGGTCTCAACGCCGGAGATCCCGTCCGCGGTGAACAGCCGGTAGCCGATGCCCGCGCTGCCGAGGGTCCCGGCCGGAATGACGTGCGCGACGGCGGCTGCCGCCAGGTCGATGCGGAACAGCCGGGACAGGCTCGGCCGGCCCTGGGGCCGCAGCAGCGCCCTGGTGAGCAGCCCGTAGCAGAACAGCGACAGGGCCTCCAGGATCACGCCGGCCGCCAGCCAGTAGCCGTTTACCCGCCCCAGCAGGTTCAGGTCCTTGCTCGCCCCGGTCAGTTCCGGGACCACCAGATACTCGGCGATCAGCACGATGATGAACAAGACGACGCCGCGGCGCAGCGGCTTGGCCACCAGGGGCAGCCAGCCCTGCCAGCCCCGCCAGCCGGCGGCCGTGCCGTCCCGGGCACGGCCGCGCGGCTCAGGGCCCTGCTCCGGCCGCTGAGCCGGGGTCAGGCCGTCCTCATCCGTCGGCACATCGGACGTCTACCCCAGATAACGGACAGAACGCACGCCAGCAGGCGCCGGATGAGCGCCGGTCAGCTGGCCAGCGTCGCGTACGCCACCACGTTGCTGAGATAGTGACCCGACTGCGCGTCGAAGGTCCCGCCGCAGGTGATCAGGCGCAGCTCCGGGTCGGGGGTCGGGCCGTACACCGCGGCCGTGGGAAACGCTTCCTTGGCGTATGTCCGCACCTTCGTGATGCTGAACACTGCCATCGTGCCGTCCGCGCGGCTGATGTAGACGCGGTCGCCGGCCCGCAGCCGGGACAGCCAGTAGAAGACCGCGGGCCCGCTGCGCGAGTCAACGTGGCCGGCCAGCACGGATGAGCCGATCGCGCCCGGGCGGGGGCTGCCCGTGTACCAGCCGACCACCCCGGTGCTCAGCGGCACCTGGAGCGACCCGTTGGGCTGGAGCCCGAGATTCACCACCGGGTTGTGCACGCCGATCGCCGGGATCGTCACCGAGACCGGGGCGGCGGGCGCCTGGGTGGCGGACAGGCCGCCGGCCGCCGCGGCCGTCTGGCTCGGCACCGCGGCGATCGACGGCCTGCCCACCACGCGCACCGCCGACGCGTGCGCCCGGCCGTGGGCGACGAGACCGGCTGTCCCGGCACTCGCGGCCAGCAAGCCGGCCATGAGTGCCGCGGTGGACAGCAGCCGCGTCCGCGGCCTTCTCACCGATGGGTGCCCGTGTACACGTGCCGGGACCGGCGCAGCCCGGCGCAGCCCGCGGCGGCCAGCACCGCCCCGCCACCCAGCGTGAGCAGCCAGGGCGCGGAGCCGGCGGCGCTGGAGCCGCCGGACGCCATCCCGCCGAGGCCGGTCGCGGCGCCGCCCGCCGGCATCGTGCTGCTGCCGGCGGCGTCGGTGAGGTTGTCCACCTTCAGGCCGGCGGGGCCATCCAGCACGACGATCGTGTGCACCGTGTCGGCGGCGAGGGTGACCGGCATTGAGGTGCCGCCGCCGGGGGCGGTGAGCGTGACCGTGCCCGCGCCGGGCTCCAGGGCGGTGTAGGAGGTCGCCGAGCCGAAGGCGAGCTGGTTGGCCAGCACGTCCGAGCCGTAGCTGACGGTGACCAGATGCTCCTTCAGCGACGCCTGGATGACACGGACGAGCGTCTTGCCCGCCGGCGCGGTCAGCTCATCCTGAAGCACCTGCAGCTTCAGCCCCGACGCCGGCCCGACACCCGCCACCGTATAGGAGTCGCCCGCGGTGACCGAGAAACTCGTCGACAGCACGGGGGCGCTCGACGCGGGCGCGCCTGCCTGGCGCATCGCGACCGTGTACTGGCCCGCGGCGACCGCCATGTAGTCCGAAACGTTGCCGTAGGACACGTGCCGCAGCACCGTGGGGCTGCTGTCGTTGCCGAACGGATACAGGTACACGTCCACCGCCGGCGTATTCGGCGACAGGTGCGCGCAGCGGACCCAGCCGACCTGGGCCGCCGCGGCAGAGGCAGTGGAAGCGGACGCTACGGGAGAAAAGGCCGCAAAAAGGGCGACGGATCCCCCGAATATTGTTGCCAGTACGGAAAACCTCAACATGCGCCGGAATGGCCCCACTCTTCCTCACCCCATTTCATGAAATGCCCGCCCAGAGGAGAGACGCCCGTCACGATGATCTCGTTCACCGCTAAACGCCGTATATTACGGCGAAGCTACCCCGGACAGAAGCCCCTGCACGCCCGGCGCACCGAACTCGATGACCAGGTCCGGCTGGCCCCCGTGCTGGACGATGGTCGCAGTGGCGGGCAGGTAGGGCGACGACTGCGCCCGAACCTGGTTCAGGGCGGCGGTCAGGGCGGCCCGCCCGCCCGGGCTGGTGACGGTGACCTGACGGTACGATGCTGGTGCGCGCGGGCCGGTGTCGCCGAAAGACGTCACGCTGATCGCGTGCTGAGAGGCCAGTGCGGCCAGCGTGACCAGCAGGCGCGAATCGACCTGGCCTGCCTTCATCTGGCCGGCCGCCTGCGCGGTGGCCTGGAAGCGCTGATTGTGCAGCAGTTGCGTGCCCGCCGTCTTGCGGGCCTGGAGATCGGCGGGTGCGGCCGCGCGGTAGGCGGCGCCGCCCTGCCCGGCGATGGCCCGGACGTCGACCCGGGTGGATCCCGAGCCGAAGCTCGCGATCAGCGCGGGCGCGAACACGTTCGTGAGTTGGCTGCCGAACTCGTTGCGTACCGCGGGGGACGCCACGATCACGTCGGCGCCGAACGGATCCGACCCGGCCGGCTGCAACGGGAGCAGCCGGCCGGCCGGCAGGCCACGGGACTGCAGGGCCGAGCACATGGCCGGGTCGCAGGCGATGATCTTGTCGCTGCTCACCTGCTTCGCGGCCCAGCCCGCCGCCTGGTCACGCGCCGTGACCGCCGCCGACAGCGAGGACGTGCCGCCGGACACGGATCCGGAGCCTCTGGGGGCCGCCGCCCGCGGAGCCTGGGACGTGCTCAGCGCACCCGAGAGCAGCAGCGCCACCAGCACGAGGATCACCACCGCCAGCACCAGCGCGACGAGCGGCCACCATCGCCATCCGCCGCGGGCGCGCGCCCGGCCGGCCCGCTCGCGGTAGGGAGATACGCCCCACCGCGACGGGCGGCGCCGGCCGATGCCGAGCCGCCGCAGCCGCCGGCTCGTCCACAGGCTGATCGTCGTGGCCAGAACCCGGCCCCAGGACGGCTCCTTGCTGACCGGAGCCGGCCGCGTCGCCGTCCGCGGGGCCCTGACCGCGACGGATCTGTCGTCGCCCGCGCCGGGACCGGCCCCGGCCGGCTGATCCGCGCCGCCCGGCCGGCCAGGCCGCCCCGGATCCACGCCTGGGGCTTGATCCGGCGGTGTCCCGGCCGGGCCGTCGGTGCCGCCCGTTGCGCCGGCTCCGCCCGTGCCGTGCCCGCCGGGCGCCGGTCCGCCCGCCGCCTCGCCGGGGTTTTCGCGTCCGTCCGGCGGCGCGCCGGATGCGGGGCCGTTCCCGGCGTCCCCAGCGGGTTCGCCGGCGCCCGGGGCGGATGCCGCGGCCGCCGATGCCGGCCCGGCGGCCTCCGCCGGGTCCGCGGCCGTCCCGGGACTGCCCGGAGCCGCTTTCTCGCCCGACGCTGACGCCCGTGATCCGCCCGGCTGTGCGGGCACGGCAGCCGTGGGCGCGCGGTGCGCCGCGTCGTCCACGAGGATGCCGCCATTCCGCGCCCGGCCGCGGTCGTCTTTGCGCATACGTGCTACCCCCACCGCAGCGAAGAGGCATTGCGGCCAGTTCGGCCAAGCTCAACATACAACGGTTGCATATATCAATCGATATTACCAATTGCATACACGCGGACACGCAATGGCGTGCACGTGCCGCGCCTTTTAATCCGCCCGGCCCGCGGCTCCGGCCCAGCCCGGCGCGGGTGCCGGAGCGCCGGGGCCCGCGCGGCCGCCATTGACGCCGGACTCAATGCTGAGAGAATGGGCGCCATGGTTCGGCGCCCCGCGGGACGCGATGACGCTGGCGGACGCACCGGAACCCCAGCCCGGTCCCGGACAGATCGCCGTGCGGGTCCTCGCGGCGCCGGCGAACTTTCCCGATGTCCTCATGTGCCAGGGCACCTACCAGGTCAGGCCGCCGCTGCCATTCACGCCGGGGGTCGAGCTGTGCGGCGAGGTCGTCGCCGCGGGGCCCGGCGTGACCGGCTACACCGGCGGGGAACGCGTGGTGGGGGTCGCGGCCATGCCGGCGGGCTCGTTCGCGGATGTGGCGGTCATGGATGCGGCGGCGGCGGCCACCGCCCCGGAAAGCCTGGACGACGCCGAGGCTGCGGCGTTCTGCATCAGCTACCAGACCGGATGGGTTCGGGCTGCACCGTCGGGCACAGCTGGCTCCGGGGGAGACCCTGCTGGTCCACGCGGCAGCGGGTGGCGTCGGCAGCGCGGCGGTCCAGCTCGGCAAGGCCGCCGGGGCACGGGTCATCGGGGTGGCCGGCAGCGAGCGGAAGGCCGAGGCCGTGCGCTCGCTCGATGCCGACGTGGTGGTGGACCGGCAGACGCAGGACTTCGTGGCGGTCGTGAAGGAGGTCACCGGCGGGCGCGGCGCCGACGTGATCTACGACCCGGTCGGTGGCGATGCCTACGACCGCTCGGCCAAGTGCGTCGCGTTCGAGGGCCGCATCCTCGTCATCGGGTTCGCCAGCGGGCGGATCCCGGCCCCGGGTCTCAGCCACGCCCTGGTCAAGAACTACTCGATCGTCGGCCTGCACTGGGGGCTGTGCGGGACGAAGGAGCCGAAGGCGCTCAGGGACTGCCACGAGGAACTGCTCAAGCTGGCCGCGGACGGCGCGATCAGGCCGCTGGTGACCGGGCGCCGGGGCCTGGCCGATGTCGTGGACGGCCTCGAGCGGCTGGCCGGCGGCAGCGTGATCGGCCGGCTCACGTTCCAGCCCTGACGCCGGACGAGCGCGGAGACTGAGATGACGGAACCAGGAACAGGACCGGCGGGCGGCCTGACCCGGCCCGCGGCCGGCCAGAACATGCCCGGCCTGGACCTGACGGCTTTCGGTGCCTACGTCGCCCGTGCCTGCCCCGGGGCCGTCCGGGGCCCGCTGCGCGCCACCGTGCTGGCGGGCGGCAAATCGAACATCACCTACGAGCTGACCGACGGCCGCAGCCGCTGGGTGGTCCGCCGTCCGCCGCTCGGCCACGTGCTCGCGACCGCGCACGATATGTCCCGGGAATACCGCGTCATCACGGCGCTGGCCGGCACGCCGGTGCCGGTGCCGGCGACGTACCTGCTGTGCGAGGACGCCACCGTCATCGGGGCGCCCTTCTACGTGATGGAGAAGGTAGCTGGCACGGCTTACCGGTCCGCCGCCCAGCTCGAGGAGATCGGCGCGGCCCGGACCCGGGAGGTGGCCACCCGGATGGTCGCGACCCTGGCCCGCCTGCATGCCGTCGATCCCGAGGCGGTCGGGCTCTCCGGCTTCGGCCGCCCGCGGGGTTTCCTGGCCCGGCAGGTGCGCCGCTGGAAGAAGCAGCTCGACGCCTCCCGGAGCCGGGACCTGCCCGGCGCCGACGAGCTGTACGCGGCCCTCGAAGCGCGCATCCCCGCCGACTCCGAATCCGACGTGGCGATCGTGCATGGCGACTACCGGCTGGATAACCTGCTGATCGGCGACGAGGACCAGGTCACGGCCGTGCTGGACTGGGAGATGGCCGCCCTGGGCGACCCGCTCACGGACGTCGCGCTGCTGCTCGTTTACCAGGCGCTGGCGCATCTGGAGACCGGTTACGCCGTCGCGGACGCGGCCACCGCCCCCGGCTATCCCAGCGGCCGGGATATCGTCGCGGCGTACGCGGAACTCAGCGGCCGGGACCTGTCAAAGCTCGGCTTCCATATGGGCCTGGGGTATTTCAAGATCGCCGTGATCTGCGAGGGCATCTACTACCGCTACTCGCACGGCCAGACCCTCGGCGAGGGTTTCGGTGACATCGGCGCTGCCCCCGAGCCCCTTATCCAGGCCGGTCTCGCCATTGTGAAGGAGCAGTCCTGATGGAATTCCGCTTCGACGCCACGACCGAGAAACTGCGCGACCGCCTGCTCGCCTTCATGGACGAGAAGATCTACCCGGCCGAGCCGGTCTTCGCCGAGCAACTCGACGCGCTCAGCGACCGCTGGACGTGGTCCCGCGTGCCCATCCTGGCCGAACTGCAGGCCGAAGCCCGGGCCCGCGGCCTGTGGAACCTGTTCCTGCCGGGTGAGCATGGTGCCGGGCTCACCAACCTGCAGTACGCGCCGCTGGCCGAGATCAGCGGGCGCAGCCTGGGGCTCGCCCCGGCCGCGCTCAACTGCGCCGCGCCCGACACCGGCAACATGGAGGTGCTGGCCATGTTCGGCACCGAGGAACAGCGTAAAACGTGGCTGCAGCCCCTGCTGGACGCCGAGATCCGCTCCTCGTTCGCAATGACCGAGCCGGACGTGGCGTCGTCGGACGCGACCAACATCGCCACCCGGATCGAGCGCGACGGTGACGGCTACGTGATCAATGGCCGTAAATGGTGGATCACCGGCGCGATGAACCCGGACGCCAGAATCTTTATCGTGATGGGGAAAACCGGCCCGGCCGCGCAGCGCCACCGGCAGCAGTCAATGATCCTGGTTCCCCGTGAAACACCGGGCGTAACGGTCACCCGCGGCATGCAGGTCTTCGGCTACGACGACCACCAGCACGGCGGCCACGCCGAGATCGAGTTCGCCGGCGTGCGGGTTCCCGCAGCCAACCTGATCGGTGCGGAAGGCGATGGCTTCGCCATCGCGCAGGCCCGGCTGGGCCCGGGCCGGATCCACCACTGCATGCGCTCGATCGGCGTGGCCGAGCAGGCCGTCGAGCTGATGTGCCGGCGCGCGCTGCAGCGGACCGCATTCGGCAAGCCGCTCGCCGAGCAGGGCGTCATCCGCGACTGGATTGCCGAAGCGCGGGTCCGGATCGAGCAGCTGCGGCTGCTGGTGCTGAAGACGGCCTGGCTCATGGACGCCGTCGGCAGCAAGGGCGCGCACAGCGAGATCCAGGCCATCAAGATCGCGACACCGGCCGCGGTGGAGTGGATCCTGGACAAGGCCATCCAGGTGCACGGGGCGGGCGGCCTCTGCCAGGACTTCCCGCTCGCCGCGCAATTCAGCGGCATCCGCACGCTGCGCTTCGCCGACGGGCCGGATGAAGTGCACAAGAATTCGCTAGCCCGGGCCGAGCTGAAGAAGCACGCCGCCAACCGGGCACGCTGACCCGGCCCGGCCAGGGACGCCGCCGACGCGGCGTATTCGCGCTCTGACGGACCGGCCAGGCACGGATCTACAATACGCAGGAACTGTGTTGAGGAGGGCCGGATGCCGGGTCAGGACGGGTGGGTCGTGGTCGGCGTCGACAACGGCGGCACCGCCAACAACGGCACCATTCTCGATGCGGGAGGACGATTTCTTATCGGCCAGATGGCCGAGATCCCCAGCTACGTGCGCGAAGGGCCGGACAAGGCGGTGCGGGCCCTGGTCGATTCGGTCGACCATGCGCTCGGTCTGGCGGGCCTGCCCCGGTCGGCGGTCCGCGCGGTCGGCCTGGATACGCCCGGCCCGGCCAGCGCCGCCGGTGTCCTGTCCTCGCGCGGCGCCACCAACTTCGCGAACCCGGAATGGTGGGGGTTCGACATCCGGGGCGCCCTCGAAGACCGCCTCGGGCTGCCCGTCGTCTACAACAACGACGGCAACGCCGCGGCGCTGTACGCCCACCACACCCGCTACGGCGCCGAGTCGGGCCAGCACAGTTCGGTTGCGGCCATCGTCGGCACCGGCCTCGGCGGCGGGGTGGTGGAGGCCGGGCGGGTCATCAGCGGCGCGGCCGGGATGGCCGGCGAACTGGGGCACGTCCCCATCCCGATGCACGGCCTGCTGGAGGACGACCAGCCGGTACCCGCGTGCAACTGCGGTCAGTCCGGCGACGTGGAAAGCGTGGCCTCGCTGACCGGGATCGAGAAAAACCTGCTGCCGTACTGGCTGACCCGGTTCAAGGGACATGAACTCGGTGCCGGGGTGCCGCCCGGCAAGGCGGCGAAACTGGTCCGGCGTTACGGGGAGGAGGCCGACAAGCTCGCGCTGAAGATCTTCGAGCAGCAGGCGATGGCCCTGGGGCGGCTGTTCACGGTCGCGGCGAACTTCACCGACCCGGGCACCTATTTCGTCGGCGGCGGGGTGGTAGAGGCGGCACCGCATTTCCGGGACTGGTTTCTCGGCCGGGTCCGGCAGCATTCCTCGCTGCGGGCCGAGCAGGCCCAGGTGGCCAGCTTCGCGCTGGTGCCGCACCTCGACATGGCCGGAGCGCGCGGCTCGGCCGTCGCGGCCCGCGACTGGCTGCTCCGCGGTTAGCCCGCCGGAGCGGGCGGGACAACCACGACCATCGTCATCAGGACGGGGACGGTGCCCTCGTTGGCGTAGCGGTGCGGGCGGCCGGCCGGGAATCGGGCGCACTGGCCCGGGCCGAGGTCGTGCCGCTCGCCCGCGACCGACAGCGTGAGCGTGCCCGTCTCGACCCATACCATCTCGCGGGTGGCCGGGGCGTGTGCGTCGCCGCCGAACGTCTCACCGGGCCGCAGGTCCCAGCGCCACAGCTCCACCGCCCACGGCGGGTCTGTCGCACCGAGGATGGAGCCTGACCCGCCCGCCGCGCCGCGCCACAGCACCCGGCCGCCGTCCGGCCCGCAGACCTGGACGGCCGGTTCGCCGCGCATATCCACCAGCTGCGTCACGGGCACCCCGAAGGCGTCACCGATCTTCGCCAGCGTGGCCAGGTTGGGGTTGGAGCGGCCCTGTTCCAGCGCGACGAGGACGCCCTTGCTCACGCCCGACCGGGCCGCAAGCTGATCGAGTGACCAGCCGCGGTCGGCGCGCAGCGCCTGCAGCGTCCGGCCCACGGCGGCCGTGATATCCGGTGGACCGGTCATTTTCCCTGGCCCTCGGCTGCCGGTCGGTCAGTATAGTAGACCATACAGATTCTTATTCCGACCGACGGCGGGCCCGCGTACGCCGTCCGCGCTGTATCGGCCGTGCCGGAAGGAGGCGACCCATGGAAACGATCCTGGCACTAGCCGCAGCCGTGCTGTACGGCTCGGCTGATTTCATGGGCGGCGTCGCCGCCCGCCGCGCGCGGCCGCTCGCGGTGCTGGCGATCACGGCGCCCGCTGGTGCGGTCATCATTGTGGCCTCGGCCCTGGTCGCCGGGGCGGCCGGCCTCGGCGGGCACGGCGTGGCCGGGCTGGGCGGCGCGGGCGGCCTGGCCTGGGGTGCCGGCGCCGGCGCCGTCGGTGCCGTCGGCCTCCTCACGTTCTACGCCGGTTTCTCCGTGGCCCCGATGAGCGTGGTGGCGCCCGTCTCGGCGCTGGCGTCGGCGCTGCTGCCGCTGGCAGTGGCGCTGGCGCAGGGTGAGCGGCTCAGCCCCCAGGCCGCCGCGGGCGGCGCCATCTGCCTGGCCGCCGTCGCCCTGGTCAGCATGGAGCACAAGGCCACGGGCCGTTCTGCCGCGGACCGTCTCCGCGGCCTCGGCTACGGGCTGGCCTCGGGCGTCATGTTCGGCTTGTTCTTCCTGTTCTTCAGGTCGGCCGGAACCTCCGGGGTGCTCGGGCCGGTCGCGGTGGCGCGGCTCGCGGGGACGGTGATGGCGCTGTTCGCGTGCGTGGCGGCCCGGGTCCGGCCCGCGTGGCCCGGCGGGCCGGGCGGCGGGGCGCTGCCGATCGCGCTCGCATCCGGCACCATCGACGCGGCTGCCAACGTCTGTTACGTGCTCGCGACGCGAGCCGGGCTGTTCGGCATCGCGGTGGTGGTCACCGCGCTGTATCCCGGGATGACGGTGCTCCTCGCGCGGTTCGTGCTCGGTGAGAGGACGCGCCGCGTGCAGCGGGCGGGCCTGATCCTGGCCGCCGCCGGCCTGATACTTGTAACAATCTGAGTACATCCGGCGCCGGCGTTCGCGCGGACTCGTGCGGCCGGATGTTACACGGCTGGCCGGTGGCTGCTCAGCAAGTTCATCTGGCCGCACGAATCCCGGGGAAGGGAATCGGGCAGACTACTGGGTGATCAATCGTCGCCGTCGTCTTTCTTGCCCGGGAAGATCAGCCCGCAGACTTCCAGGTAAAGCTGTTCGGGGTAGGGCAGGTGGTCCACCCGGCGCAGCGCCTGGTCCTGCCCGGCCGATTCCAGGATGAATTCACCATACCCGAGCAGCCGGCCCGTGGTGGAGCGCTGGAAGCTCATGTCCGTGACCTTCACCAGCGGCATCATCGCCACCTTCCGGGTGACAATTCCGGTGGCCAGCAGCATCCGCCGCGAGGTGACGATGAAGTAATCCTGGGACCACTCGAAAACCTTGAAGACCAGCCACAGCAGCGAGACCGCCCAGGCGATCCAGGCAAAACCGACGACCGAGGCGTTGTGCCGGGCCACCGTGGTGCTCACCACGGCCGCGATCACAAGCCCGGCGAGAATGATCGCTATCGGCCTGATCAGCACCGCCGGGTGCTTGCGGACCGTGATTACCTGATGCTCGTGCGGCAAAAGGTATTTATTGACGGCGTTGGGGACGGTATCGGTTCCCGGCACCAGCCTCATAATACCTCCTGAGCCTCGACGGAAAAACGGCTCATAGTGCCGTGAAGAAGTCAGAGAACCCGTGTGCCGCGGAGGTGAGGAAGTTGCCGATATTGTTGATAACATGCGCAGCCCCGGTCGGGTTCTTGATCACGAAGAACAGGATGAAGGCGATGGCTGCATAACCGAGGATCGTCTTCAGCTTCACGGTGCCTCCCTGGACCTGGGCCCAAATTTTTCCACCATAGCTTAAGCCTGGGTGCTTCAGCTACCAATGATTACTTAAAGTAACTCCAATGTCTACCCAGGGGCAGCGACAGGCGTGTGGCCGGCACACAGGAGAAACTATTTTGCCAGAGGCCGGGCGATTCGGCCGGATATCGGCGCCCGGCGTGGCGCAGAACTACCGGAGCGGGCCCGGCGGGACCGGCCCGGCCGGGACCGCCCGGCCCGCGCGCCCGGGTTGGCCGGGGCCGTACCGCGAAGCAGCCCTTATGCTGAATCGCCAGTTTGCCCGCCCACGGCCGCGCCATCTGGCAGCATTCAGCCCGTGCACAGGATGTATGCGGAATGACGATGACCGACGTGAGCGCCACCGACTTTGCTGTCATGGCTTACCGCGAGGATGACCGGTGGGAAGCCGAGGTTCTGCCCGAAGTGCTGACGGCTGATCTCAATGGCCTTATTCATGCGCTGCGCCAGCAGCCGAGCGTGGCCGGGACCCTTGGCTTCGTGGGGGTGGGCGATGACTTTTTCATCGCCGTCCGGGTGACCGCCGGGGGGGTGTCCGTCTTCCTGTCCGACGTCACCGCGGCCGCGGACTGGCCGCTGGCCTCGCAGGCGCTCCGGTTCCTGGATCTGGACGTGCCCGACGACGACGACCTCGACCAGGTTCTCCCGGCCGGCGACCTGTCGATATTCGCCGACCTGGGGCTGGAGGAATGGGAGCTGTGCGCCATCGCCGACGACCTCGACCTGTTCCCCGACGAGGCGGTGGCCAGCATCGCCGGGCGCCTGAAGTTCCGTGAGCCGATGGAACGCGCGCTCGAGGTCGCGCTCGGGCCCTGATCCGGGGACATGGCCACCGGCCACGAGGCAGCGTTCGCGCCGGCGATGCGGCTGGCGCTCGCGGAAGCCGCTGCTGCCGCGGCCGATCCCGCAGCGGCGGACGTACCCGTGGGGGCGGTCGTGCTGGACGCGGGGGGCGCGGTGCTGGCCCGCGCCCACAACCGGCGGGAAGCCGACGGCGATCCCACGGCGCACGCCGAAATGCTGGCGCTCCGCGCCGCCGCGCGCGCCGCCGGCCAGTGGCGGCTGACCGGCTGCACTCTCGTCGTGACCCTGGAGCCCTGCACCATGTGCGCGGGCGCCGTCACGCTGGCCCGCATCGGCCGCCTGGTCTACGGAGCCGAGGATCCGGAGGCGGGGGCGGTCGGCTCACTGTGGGACGTGGTCCGTGACCGCCGCCTCGCGCATCGCCCCGAAGTGATCGGCGGTGTGCTCGCCGCCGAATGCGCCGAGCCGCTCCGGCAGTTCTTCGCCGCCCGCCGCCCGGCCCGCTGACCGGCCTGACCCGGCTGACCCGCCGTGTGCGGTGAGGCACCCAGGTCGGGTAAGCTCGCCCGCGGTGGAGTCGCCTAGTGGCCGAGGGCGCACGCCTCGAAAGCGTGTGAGGGGGCAACCCCTCCGTGGGTTCAAATCCCACCTCCACCGCCAGCAGGAATACGGGGCGGCGTAGCCATGGTGCCTTTGGCGCCCACTCGTTCGCCGTGACGCGGAATCCGGAGCCGATCCTCCGAGGTGAGCAGATGCTGGAACCGCAGGGCACCGCATTTTTCATTATCCTGATGGTGATCTTTGCGGGGCTGCTGGCCTGGCTGATCATCGCCAAGCACCTTGTGTTCCGGGTGCTGGCCGCGTGCCTCGCCTTCATCCCGGCCATGATCTTCGGTGTCGCGGCGGTCAACCGCTACTACGACTACTACCAGACCTGGGGTTCTGTCGTCGCGGATTTCGCCAACCAGGGCGTGGCAGCGCTGCCTCAGGTCCCGCACCTGGCCGGCAAGACCGCGGGGATAGAGAAGCTCGGGCTTTCGCCGCAGGCCCGGGCCGAGGCCACCCAGACGGGCTATCTCTTCGAGACGGTGGTGCGCGGACGGCTGAGCCGGATCTCCCGGACGGTCTATATCTACCTCCCGCCGGAATACTTTCTCGCCAAATACAGCACGTACCGATTCCCGGTCATTGAGATGCTGCACGGCTCGCCAGGCAATCCGGAGCAGTGGGTCAACCCGATGAACATCCTGCCCACCCTGGATGACATGATCGCCGCGGGGCAGGCCGACCCGGCGGTGCTGGTGATGCCGGACACCGACGGCGGCCAGCAGTATTCACTGCAGTGCCTCAACGCCCTCGGGGTGCAGGACGCGACGTTCGTGGCGGTCGACGTGCCCACCTTCGTGGCGGCCAATTACCGGGTCCAGCCCCCGGGCAAGGCCTGGGGGGTGGCCGGGCTGTCCGAGGGCGGCTTCTGCGCCGCGAACCTGGGGCTGCAATACCCCACGCAGTACGGCTTCGCGGCCATCCTGAGCGGATACTTCGCGCCGGCGGACAACATTGTCCCGGCCAGCAAAGGGCCGGGAGCGTCGGCGGTGTACAAGCCCCCGTTCCCCGGTGATCCAGCGCTGCGGCGGAAGAACACCCCAGACATCTACATCGGAGAGCTGCCGCCGGGGATACTGATCCCGCAGTTCTTCCTGGCCGCCGGGACCCAGGACGCCCGGGATGTGCAGGCGGCGGAGAGCTTGCGCCAGCAGTTGCAGCTCTATCAGGCCAACGTGCCGCTGGTCTTGGTGCCCAATGCCTCGCACAACGCGACCGCGTGGCGCGGGGCCCTGCGCCCGATGTTCAGCTGGATGACCCCGCAGCTCGCCCACGAGGCCAAGCTCGCGGACGAGGCGCAGGCGGCGCGGGCCCGCGCCAGCGCCGCCGCGAAGCCCACGTCGCCCGGGCCGGCCGGCAGCCGGACCGCCCATCCCCGGAAGTGAGCCCGCCGCCCCGGCACGCGCCGCGTAGCTGCTGGGATGCTGGCCAGCGTGGTCCTGCCCCGAAGGATACGGCTCCACCTGCCCGGCTGAGCAGGGCCCGGGGCCTCCTGGCAGCTACCCGGACCGGACTTCCACCGGCAGGCGATGACGAGCGTACGAACACGAGATCCACTATGGCATCACGTAACGGTGGCACCTGCTGATCTGCTTGGCGCACGAAAGATGCAGGTTGGCAAACTTCTGCTCTCAGGCTCACGGCAGCGGTTAAGCCGACGTGCGGTTCTGGGAATCGGTCCCTATGTGCCGTAACGACGGAATCGCCCCGATCGTGCCGTTCAATTGGGAAGCTCCCCGATTAAGCGCAAAATCCGTATTTTACCTGTAAACCAGGAGCTATGGAGCCGCGTCTCTTGTAGGACAGATGGAGGTATCGCAAGGCCGACGTCATCCCAGGAATCGGACATCATGCACGTAGTCGGGCTAACAAACAAGTATGTGAGACAATCCGGACTGCAAGAAATATGGCGGGCCTTAGTGACCGAAATGGCATTCTTGGTATGAAAATTGCATCTGTAGCATCGCGGTTCGAAGGCGCTTACCGCGCAAAGCGGACTTATAGCTTGGGCGTCTGCATTACGGTTAGATCCCGTTTGACTGGATACACCGCATCTGGTCCTGCTATCGCCCTATGTTCCGGCTAGAGACTGAAGAGGACGGTTAAGTTCCTACGAACAGGACGGCTGCGCAGACTTATGTGTGGGGACTCGATGCAAGGTGAACACCGTGCCCGCCAGCGCGAGGAACGCGCTGTGCTACGCCGCAAGCCTTCCGGGAAGGTAGCTCGGACCGCGGCTGATCAGTTGGATAGCGGCCTCGACGGGTGGCGATCGCGGCCCGGGTGGGATCATGAGGAGCCGGGTCGCAACGCTTCGACGCGGATCGGCCCGGGTCAGATCGCCAACGAAGCCCTGGCGACCCAAGTGGGCCGCCATCGAAGAGTCACACCGGGCCTGGATGTGCCGCGGACGCATTCTGCTAACGTGCAGAATGCAATCGCCACCATGCCCATTCCCCGGCTTGTTGGCCTGGCGGCCACGGATCGTGCGACGAGCGGCACACAGGTCGCGGGCTTGGATGCCCTGGTATCGCTTTCCAGGCCGGTCCCGGACGTTCCGGCCCCCCCTCCGCTGGCCGCGCGCGCAGATTCGGTAGGGCAGGTTGTCGCGCTTATCCCTGCGCACAATGAGGAAGCCTCGATCGGCGCCACTGTCGAGTCGCTTCTCATGCAGACTCGGGTCCCCGACCGGATCGTCGTTATCCCTAACAACTGCGACGACCGGACCGCTGAGGTCGCCAGCGCCTACCCCATCACGGTCCTCGAGATTAAGCACAATCAACATGGCAAGTCCAGCGCCCTGAATCTGGGCTGGCAATGCTATGCGCGTGACGCATTCATGGTCGTGTGCATAGACGCGGATACCGTGATGCCGCCCAACGCCGTCGCTGACTGGCTGGCAGAAATGGAAGCTGACGTCCGTCTTGGCGGCTCCTCATCCAAGTTCACGATGCTCGGCAACGACTGGCTGACCAGACTGCAGCGATCGGAGTTCGCCCGCTGGTCGCAGACATCACTGCAGCGCGGCCACACATCGGTCTTGGCCGGCACCGGTTGTGCTATCCGGGGCGAGGCCCTGCGCGCGGTCGTAGCGCGACATGACCGTGACGGTCCGTGGTCCTACAACAGCACTGTTGAGGACTTCGAGTTGACCTTCCGGATCCGCCAGCGCGGCTGGCGATGCCGGGTCTCCCCGACCGTCCCCGCGTACACCGACTCGATGAAGACAATCCACGCGCTGTGGGCACAGCGGATGAAGTGGCAGGTCGGCACGGTGCAGGATCTCCTGACCTTCGGCTTCAGTCGGCTGACGCTGCGCGACTGGGTACAGCAGGGCCTCGGCTTGCTGTCGGCGTTGGTGCGGGGGATATGGATCATTCTCTGGACAGTGGGCGCGAGCACCGGCTGGCTGCACCCTAACTGGACCTGGTGGGCCTTCCCGGCGCTTTTCGCCGTAATGGACCTCGCGACGAGCCTGAAGATACCTGGCCGGGACTGGGTTGACGTCTTGATGGGCGCCCTGCTTTTGCCTAACGAGCTATTCGCCTGGCTGCGCGCGGGCTGGTTCATCGCGAGCTGGTCGCTGGTCCTGTCAGGCCGGGATAACAGCAAAGATCTATGGGCAGCACAGTACGCCGCAGAAGCGGCGTTGACTTCCTGACAGAAACAGAAGGAGGACAAAATGTATGGTGCTCACCTTGTCTCAGCAACGGGAGCTGCCCTGAGCGGTATAGGGGGCGGGCTGGTTTTCGCTGGGTTCGACGCCGCAGCCTATGTGGTATTTGGTGCTGCAGTCCTGTTCGCAGTTACCGGACTTAGGACGTTCCTGCCCCGGCGGGGCAGGAACTCCCGCTCAGCACGCCATGCGCACGGCTAAGGTACTCGCGGTCGGTTTCGGCTTCATGGTGACGGCAGTCCTGGCGCTCGGTGCTGTGGGATGGGGAGTCAACCAGGCGGCCCACGCTGTCGATCCCGGGCAGCCGACTGCCGCCGCGGCCGCCGACATCGGGGTTCTCAACCTTGGACCGGCCCCGCACCTGGAACCGGTCCGGCTCTCCTACACGCGGCCAGCGTCCATCCCGGTGCTTGTCTATCACCAACTCGACAATGGGTGCGCGGCTACGTCCCCGGTGTGCAGCGGCCATGAAGTGGAATCAAGCAGCGAGCACCAGTTCGCGGAAAACCTTGCATGGCTCTATGCCCACGGCTTCCGGACCGTTACCGCCGCGCAGTACGCGGCATGGGCGCAGGGAGAACGCGTTGCGCTTCCGGCCAAGCCAGTATTCCTCACAGCCGATAACGGCATCGGTAACATGCTCCTGGGAGCGACGCCGCTGCTGCAGCGTTTCGGGTTCACGATGACGGCCATGGTGGTCACCGGCTTCGCCGACGGGGCATCCGGAGACTGTACGGCACCGGAAATAATGACCTCTTCTGGCCTAGTCTCGGTGCAGCCGGGTTGCGGCAAGGACAACAAGAACTGGGACATGACTTGGCAGCAGCTTCAGGCTCTCCCGGCTAACACGTGGTCATTCGCGCTAGAAGCAGGACCATCCGGGCACTTCGTCCAGGATTACAATCCCGCGTGCCCCGTGTTCCTTGCTTGCCAGGAACCAGGCGAGACCACGGCCAGATACGAGCAGCGGGTGGCCGGGGAGCTGTCCAGCGGGGAAGCAGAACTGCGCTCGCGCCTCGGGACACGCGCGAGCACTGCCATGTGGACTGTTCCCTACAGTGATCTCGGTTACCGCGGCTGCGAGCAGGACGATTGCACCCCGCAGCCGACGACGGGACCGCCGGGCTGGCTGGCGGCCTATGCGGCAAAATCGTATTCCATCGCCTTCGTGGAGGACGCTTACCGTAACGGCATTCACCACGACCGGTTCCGGTTCGACGTGCAAGGATGGATGACCCAGAAATACTTCGTTTCCGCGCTAACCGCTGACATCCACGACGGCGACTTCGCCTTCTACCACGAAGCCACAGCGACCACAAGCCGCAGTGGCGGCGGCGCAAGCGCGTGAGCGAACAATTTTCGGGTGGGCGTTCTGGAACGCGCTCAACGAGGCCGTGCGCCCGGGCACATCCCGCAAAACCCGGTACTACTGGCAAAGGCGCCACGGTTCACCGAGGAGGAAACCGAACCATACGCGAGTCAGGAAGTCCGGCGACTTCTCACGGTCGCGGACGAACGGCGCAACGGCCCCCGCTGGGGTGCATCTTTCCTGAAGGCATGATATTTCGCTGATATTACCTGAATCACCTGTAGTTCGGAGCGTCTTCCCTTTCCCGGCATCCCGGGCGTCACTGATGGCGATCTGTGCTGGTCAGTCGTTATCACGATCGTTTGCCGGAGGTGTCTCCAGGATGGTTCCGTGCTGCCGGGTCCGCCGGTTTCCGGGCCGTTTCCGGGATGATGCGCGGAATCGTTCCCGGCAGGAATTCGGAGGCACGGCGGTGACGGCGAGGTTCTCGGTGACGGTGCGGCAGGTCCTGGAGGACGGGACCGAGGTCCCGGCGGTCGAATGAGACTACGAATGAGACTAGGCCCATGTCCAGCCAGCAGCAGGCAGAGAATGGCTGGCATCGTACCTGGTCAGCCTGGCGGAGGATAAGGGATTCGAACCCTTGAGGGGTTGCCCCCAACACGCTTTCCAAGCGTGCGCCCTAGGCCACTAGGCGAATCCTCCGCGGGCAAGCTTACCGTCACGGCAGGCGCGCTCGCGCGGGCCCGGGTGAGCTGGGGCAGCAGGCCCCGGGCGGTTTCACGCGGTCCGGGCAAGGGCGGTCCGGGGCATGGCTAGACTGAGCCAAGGTCCCCCGCGCGGCGTGCATCCTGCCAACCCCCCCAGGGCCGGAAGGCAGCAAGGGTACGCGGGCTCTGACGGGTGCGCGGGGGACCCTTTTTCGTTTCAGGGACGTGCACGGGAGTCCCGGCCTGGCGAGGATGGAGTCATGGCGCACGCTCCTTCGGATCCGGCGCAGCCAGCGACGGCTGGGACTTCCCCGGCGCCCGCGTCCCCGGTGACCCCATCCGGAGCAGCGGCCGGGCTGGCGCTCTACCGCAAGTACCGGCCCGCCACCTTCGCCGAGCTCAAGGGGCAGGAACAGGTCACCGGACCGCTGCGGCAGGCGCTGCGCAGCGGCCGGATCAACCACGCCTACCTCTTCAGCGGCCCGCGCGGGTGCGGAAAAACCTCCAGCGCGCGTATCCTGGCCCGCTCACTGAACTGCGTGCACGGGCCCACGCCGGATCCGTGCGGGGTATGCGAATCGTGTGTCGCGCTGGCCCCGTCCGGGCCGGGCAGCATCGACGTGATCGAGATCGACGCCGCCTCCCACGGGGGCGTGGACGACGCGCGCGAACTGCGCGAGCGCGCGTTCTACGCGCCGGTGGCCGGGCGTTTCAAGGTGTACATCATCGACGAGGCGCACATGGTGACGCAGCAGGGCTTCAACGCCCTGCTCAAGCTGGTCGAAGAGCCGCCGCCGCACCTGAAGTTCATCTTCGCCACGACGGAGCCGGAAAAGGTCATCCCGACCATCCGGTCCCGGACGCACCATTATCCGTTCCGCCTGGTGCCGCCGGCCATCCTGCGGCGGCTGCTCGAAGACATCCTGCTCCGGGAGGGCGTCGCCTTCAACCCGGACGTGCTGCCGCTGGTGGTGCGGGCCGGAGCCGGCTCGGTCCGGGACTCGCTGTCGGTCCTCGACCAGCTGGTGGCGGGCTCGGACGAGGCCGGCCTTACCTATGAGCGCGCAATCGCGCTGCTCGGATACACCGATGCGACGCTGCTTGACGAGATCACCGACGCGTTCGCGGCCGTCGACGGCTCTTCGGTGTTCCGGGTGGTGAACCGGATCGTGGAGGCCGGCCACGAACCGCGCCGCTTCGCGGCTGACATGCTGGATCATTTCCGTGATCTGATCGTGCTCGAAGCGGTCCCGGACGCGGGCCAGACGGGACTGCTCGACGCGCCGCCGGACCGGTTGGACCTGATGGGCAGGCAGGCGGAGCGCTTCGGGGCGGCGGGCCTGACCCGCGCGGCCGAGATCATGAGCAACAGCCTGGACCAGATGCGCGGCGCGACCTCGCCGCGGCTGCTGCTGGAGCTGATGTGCGCCCAGGTGCTGCTGCCGTCCGCGGGCACCGACGAGAAGTCATTCCTGGCCCGTCTGGAGCGGCTGGAACGCGGTGGCGGCGGCCTGGCCGGGCAGCTTCCGCCCGGTCGGCCGGCAACCCCGGAGGCCGCGCCCGGGTGGCCGGGTGCGGGAACGCCCCCCGCGCCCGCCGCCGCTGCGCCCGAGCCGGCCCCCGCGGCGCGGCCGACGGAATCCCGCGGTACAGGCACCCCCGCCCCGGCCCGGCCCCGGCTCACGGGCGATGACGCCGTGACCGGGCCGCCCCCGGCCGCGCCGGAGGAGGGCTGGGGAGACGCGGCCGGGGGGGAGGCGGCCAAGGAGGAGGCGGCCGCCGGAGAGGCAGCCGGACGCGGCCGGGCGGCCGGCGCGGGGGACGCCGCGCCGGGCGGAACCGAAACGGTCAGCCGCAACTGGGACGCGATTCTCGATGCGGTCAAGCGTGAGCGCAAGGTGGCCTGGATGCTGCTCAGCAACGCGACCGTGGTCTCGCTCGACAACGGCGTTCTCACCGTGCGCTTCGCCCGGGACGGCGATGTCAAGGGCTTTACCAGCAGCGGCTGCGACGGCGACCTCAGGCGCGTCCTCGCCGCCCGGTTCGGCCTCAACGTGCGGATCCGGGCGCTGTCCGGAACCGGCCTGGCCGGCCTCGCTGGCCCGACCCCCGGCGGCCGTGATCCGCAGCCCCGGCTGAATGCCGTCCCCGGCCCCGGCCCGGACGCGCCGCGGGCAGCGGGGGGCGCGGCCGCCGGCCCGGCCGGCCCGGACGGCGGGAGTCCGGACGGCGGGAGTCCGGACGGCGGGAGCGCGAGGGGGGCCGCGGCGGGCTCGGGACGCCGCGGAAGCCCGGCTGACCGGCCCGCGGCGCAGGCCGGGGAGGATCCCGGAGCCGGCCCGGGCCAGCACGCCGGAGCCGGGCAGGACGTCCCGGACGCCGGGGCCGCACGCGATGCCGCGAGCCGCGCGGGCCGCGCACGCGATGCGCGCAGCAATGCCGTACGTAATGCACGCAGTAATGCCGTACCTACGGCATCCAACGGCAGCCCGGCGGGCGGCGCCCCGGCTGCGCCCACACCGAACCCCCGGCCGGGCGGTGGCCCGGCCGGGGACGCGATCGAGATCCCCGACGCGGAGGACATGGCCTCACCCGGCCAGGCCGAAATCACCGGTATGGACCTGATCCAGCGCGAGCTCGGCGGTCAGATCATCGGCGAGATCGACGACTGACGCGACCTCCCGGCGTTCAGGGAACCGCCCGGGCGGGTGCAGACTAGCCATGCGGCCGCTAACTCCGGCCGCCCGTCCGCCTTCCCGCGGGACAGCCGCCGGGAACCAGCCAACCGCACGCTGACGACACCCTTTGGGGGCAACGTGAACCCTGATGGCCAGCTGGACATGCAGCAGCTGCTCGCCGCGGCGCAGCAGATGCAGCAGCAGCTCATGAATGCCCAGCAGGAACTCGCCGACAGCGAGGTATCCGGAACCGCGGGCGGCGGCCTGGTGACCGCGCGGGTCAACGGCCAGGGGGAGCTGGTGGATCTCAGCATCGCCCCGGCCGCGATCGACCCGGACGACCTGGCGGAGACGGCGCAGACCATCGCCGACCTGGTGCTCGCGGCCGTGCGGGACGCCTACGCGCGGGCCGGCGATCTCCAGCAGGAGAAGATGGGGCCGTTCGCGTCCGCTCTCGGCGGGGGCATTCCCGGCATGCCCGACGTGCCGGGGATGCCGGGCCCCGGCGGCCTGGGCGGCCTGGGCACGCCGGGTGCCTCCGGGCTGGGCGGACCCGGCCTGCCGGCCGCCGGCGACGAGCCGCCGGGCGAGCGATGATGGTGACCGCCCGTCCGGTTGGCCAGTGACCTAGCGAATCAGGATCTGACGTGTACGAAGGGGTCATCCAGAACCTCATCGATGAGCTCGGCCGGCTTCCCGGAGTCGGGCCGAAAGGGGCGCAGCGGATCGCCTTCCACCTGCTGGCCGCGGACCCGGAGGACACGCGGAAGCTCGCGGCGGCACTGCTGGAGGTCACCGAGCGGGTGAAGTTCTGCCGCACCTGCGGGAACGTGGCGGAGCAGGATCAGTGCCGCATCTGTCTCGACCCGCGCCGGGATCCGTCCGTTATCTGCGTCGTCGAGGAACCCAAGGATGTCGCGGCGGTGGAGAAGATCCGCGAGTACCGGGGGCGTTACCACGTGCTCGGCGGGGCGATCAGCCCGATCGACGGGATCGGCCCCGAGGAGTTGCGGATCAAGGAGCTGATGACCCGTCTATCTGACGGGACGGTCACCGAGCTGATCCTCGCGACCGACCCCAATCTGGAGGGGGAGGCGACCGCGACCTACCTTGCCCGGCTGGTCAAGCCTTTGGGCGTCCGGGTGACCCGGCCGGCCAGCGGCCTGCCGGTCGGCGGCGACCTGGAATACGCCGACGAGGTCACCCTCGGGCGCGCGTTCGAAGGACGGAGATTGCTTGATGTCTGATCCAGCCGAGGGCACACGGGCCCGGCCGCCGGACGAACCCGCCGCCACCCTGAGCCCGCTCGCCGACCAGATCGCCGGGAACGTCCAGCTGTTCCTGGACGGCATCGAACGGCTGGCGGCCGGTGACGGCGGTGACGAGGCGGTGCCGCTGCTGCTGCTCGAAGTATCGCAGATCCTGCTGGCCGGGGCGCAGCTCGGTGCCACCACGGACGTGATCCTGGCCGGCAACCTTGAACCCGAGGTGGGGGACGACCCGGACCTGGACGCGCTCCGGGTCGGCCTGGCCCGGCAGCTCCCGGACTGTGACGACTATGCGGAACTGTTCGATCCGTACGCGGACACCCAGGGCACGCCGTTCCGGCTGTCCGACGACATCGCCGCCGTGGCGGCTGACCTTATCCACGGGCTGAAGCACTACCGGGCCGACAGCAAGCTGGAGGCCCTCTGGTGGTGGCAGTATTCGTACTTCAACCACTGGGGAACCCACGCCGGGGCCGCCCTGCGCGCGCTGCACGCGGTGGTCGCGCACGCCCGCCTGGACGTCGCCGAGGAGCAGACCGTCCTTTAGCCGGCCGGTAATGGATGGCAGGCGCCGCGCGGAGCGCGGATAAACTCTGGGCGTCCCCCCGCCAGCAACCTTGGAGGAGCGTGCCGCACGTGGCCCTGGTGGTGCAGAAGTACGGCGGCTCGTCGGTGGCCGACGCGGACGGTATCAAGCGGGTAGCGCAGCGGATCGTCTCGACGCGCAAGGCCGGCGACCGGGTCGTGGTGGTGGTCTCCGCGATGGGGGACTCAACGGACGAGCTGATCGACCTGGCGAACCAGGTCAGCCCGCTGCCGCCCGGCCGCGAGCTGGACATGCTGCTCACCGCCGGCGAGCGGATCTCGATGGCGCTGCTGGCGATGGCGATCGCCAACCTCGGCCTGGAGGCCCAGTCGTTCACCGGTTCCCAGGCCGGTGTCATCACCGACTCGGCACACGGCAAGGCGCGCATCATCGACGTAACACCGGGCCGCATCGCCACCGCACTCGACGGCGGGGCGATCCCGATCGTCGCCGGCTTCCAGGGGGTGTCACAGACCAGCAAGGACATCACCACCCTGGGCCGGGGCGGCTCGGACACCACGGCAGTGGCCCTCGCCGCGTCGCTGGACGCGGACGTGTGCGAGATCTACACCGACGTGGACGGCGTCTTCACCGCCGACCCCCGGATCGTCCGGGCCGCGCGGAAGATCCCCCGGCTCAGCTACGAGGAAATGCTCGAGATGGCCGCGTGCGGGTCCAAGGTGCTGCATCTGCGTTGCGTGGAGTACGCCCGGCGGTATGACCTGCCGATCCATGTCCGCTCCTCGTTCAGCAACAAGGTCGGGAGCTGGGTCAGCGGCCACGCCGGCCACAAGACGGATTCGGGCATCATGAGCACGGCGCTGGCCGGCGCCGGGGAAGAGGCGGAGGGTTCCGAGGTGGAGCAGGCGATTATCTCTGGCGTCGCGCACGACCGGAGTGAGGCGAAGATCACCGTCGTCGGCGTGCCGGACCGGATCGGCGAGGCGGCCACGATCTTCCGGGCCATCGCGGACGCCGGCATCAACATCGACATGATCGTGCAGAACGTCTCCGCCGTGGCCACCGGGCGGACGGACATCTCCTTCACGCTGCCCCGCGACGACGGCCAGACCGCCATGACCGCGCTGCGTCAGTTGAACGAGCAGATCGGCTTCGAATCCCTGCTCTACGACGACCGGATCGGCAAGGTCTCGCTGATCGGGGCGGGTATGCGCTCCCACCCGGGGGTTACCGCCACGTTCTTCGGCGCACTGGCCGCGGCCGGGGTGAACATCGAGATGATCTCGACGTCGGAGATCCGGATATCGGTGGTCGTGAACCAGAAGGACGTGGACGAGGCGGTCAACGCCACGCACAAGGCGTTCGATCTGGACGCCCGCGACGTCGAGGCGGTCGTGTACGGGGGGACGGGACGATGACCAGCAAGCCAGCCCTGGCCGTTGTCGGCGCGACCGGAGCCGTCGGCACGGTGATGCTCGACCTGCTCTCGACCCGCCGGGACGTTTGGGGCGAGATCCGGCTGATCGCCTCGCCGCGGTCGGCCGGGCGCACGCTGCGCGTGCGGGGCCAGGCCACCGAGGTCGTCGCGCTGTCGGCGGAGGCCTTCGACGGCATCGACGTGGCCATGTTCGACGTTCCCGACGAGGTCTCCGCGCAGTGGGCTCCGATGGCGGCCGCCCGCGGCGCGGTAGCCGTCGACAACTCCGGGTCGTTCCGGATGGACCCGGATGTCCCGCTCGTGGTCCCCGAGGTCAACCCCGCGGACGCGGCCAGGCGGCCGAAAGGCATCATCGCGAACCCGAACTGCACCACGCTGTCGCTCATCGTCGCGATGGCCGCGCTGCACCGGGAGTTCGGCCTGCGCGAGATGGTCGTCGCGTCCTATCAGGCCGCCTCCGGGGCCGGCCAGGCCGGGATCGACACGCTGTACGCGCAGCTGGCCACGGTCGGCGGAAGGCGGGCGCTCGGCCAGCGCGCCGGTGACGTCCGTGGCGCCGTCGGCGACCTCGGCCCGTTTCCCGCGCCGCTCGCCCTGAACGTGGTCCCGTGGGCCGGATCGGTCAAGGATGCCGGCTGGTCGTCGGAGGAGCTGAAGATCCGCAACGAGTCCCGCAAGATCCTCGGCCTGCCGGATCTGCGCGTCACGGCGACCTGCGTCCGGGTGCCGGTCATGACCACGCACTCGGTCGCGGTGCACGCGGTCTTCGACCGTGAGGCCGGGCGCTCCGCCGCCCAGCGGGTGCTGCGGGAAGCTCCCGGCGTGGTCCTCACCGACGATCCGGAACGCGGTGAGTTCCCGACCCCGGCCGACGCGGTGGGCACCGATCCGACCTGGGTGGGACGCGTGCGCCAGTCGCTGGACGAGCCGTGCGCGCTGGACCTGTTCGTCTGCGGCGACAACCTGCGCAAGGGCGCGGCACTGAACACCGCGCAGATAGCCGAGCTGGTTGCCGCGGAACTGATCTCGGCCGCCGCGGTTTAGCCTGGCCGGCCGCTGGCGGGGCGGTGTCCCCGGCACCTTGCCGCGTTCCCGGGCGATTGCCTGTTCGCCGGAATCTGCCGGATCGGTGCCTGTATAACGGTGTGGGCGGAGGATGCGGCGAAGGAGGAGCGTGTCCCCATATCCGCGTTCGTGCGCGGTACGCGTGAGCCCAACCGGACATATCCCGGGACGGGGCGGGCACCGGAGTCAGGGGCGGTCGCTTCGCCGGCGGCCGGGCCGGGCAAGCCCGCCTGCCGTCTGCCCCGCCGGTCGGCCGGAACCGCCTGTGAGGAGTATAACCGTGGCCGCTCAGGGACCCGCCGCCCTCCGGGCCGCCGGTCCCGCGGCGCAGGAGCCGCGAGATGCCCGGCTGCGGCCGCGCCCGCAGAACGGGCGAAAGCCATTTCACAGGAATTTAATACATTGATTCGTGCCCAAGCTGTGACCAAACCTGCTACGGTATCGATCCGGCCGACAAAACCGCGATAACAGGGCTTTCCCGCTTCGCCGGCAACGCATGAATCGTATGCCGCACTCAGATCTCTCCGGATCCTCGCGATCCAGAGGAGGTATGTCGTGACAACGACCCGCACCCGCTCGCGTGGCCACACGGGCTCCCGTGCCTCGGCCGCCCGGGAGGGCCTGGATCGCCTGCCGATGATCATCGCGGTGTCGGGAACAGTCGCGATCCTGGCCGTCTTCGGCGCCTTCGCCACGCCGGCGGGGCGTACCGTGGTCGCTGCCTCGGACCATTTCATGCTGAAGTACGCAGGCGTTTTCGCGCTCATGCTGCTGACCGGCGCGTGCGCGCTGGGGGTTCTGGCCACCGACCGGATCATCTTGAACCCCGGCCATCGCGTGGTCATGCAGGCCGTGCACCGCGCCTTCGCCTTCGGGACGCTGGCGTTCCTCATCGTGCACGTCGTGCTGGAGATAGCGGCCACGAAGCTGCCGGAGTCCGCCACCCTGCACGTCCACGTGATCGACGTGTTCGTGCCTTTCCTCTCGCAATACCGCACGTTTTACATGGCCGAGGGAACGATAGCGTCCGATCTTATAATCCTGCTGGCCGTTACCGGAATATTGCGCCGCCGTTTTACCGTGAACAACCAAGCGTGGAAATGGCGCGCCATCCATTACACGAATTACATCGCCCTTATCCTCGGCGTCCTGCACGGCCTGCTGGCGGGCCGGAGAGCCATCGGCATCTTCGTCTACTGGAGCTACGGCGCCGCCATTCTGCTGATCGCCCTGGCCGTCGTGGTCCGCTTCCTCGCCACGTCGCTGCGCAGCAAGCAGATGGTGGCCGGGGCGGCACCGGTAGCCGGCAGGCGCGCCCCCGGCCCGGAGCAGTCCATGCCGGCCCGCGCGGCGGCGCTGGGCCTCATGAGCCAGGTGAGCGGGGCGGCGCCGCTCGGCGGGGCAACCCGGGCCATCCCCGCGCTGCCGGGCGGGTATCCGGGTATGGGCGCCCCCTACTCCGCCCCGTACGCGACGGCGGTAGGGGCTCCGCGGCCGGAGGCTGGCCCGGGAACTGGCCCGCAGCCCCGGTACGGGACCGGCCCGCAGCCGGGGTACGGCACGGGCCCGCAGCCCGGATACGGCGGCACAGGCCCGCAGCCCGGGTACGGCGGCACCGGCCCGCAGGCCGGGCACCAGACGGGCCCCCAGCCCGCCTACCCGCCCGCGGGCCAAGGATACGGCCCGCGCCCGCGGCCGGCTCCGGGCACGGGTCCCCGGCCCGTCTACGGCTCCGGTTCCGCCGCCGGCCCGGTGCGGCCCGGCAGCCAGGAATATCCGTACGGCGGGGACTCCGGCTACGGGCGCGGTGCCGGGGCGGATCCCGGTTTTGGCCCCGGGCCGCGCTACGCGGCCGGCCCTCGCGATGCCTCGGACGGCTACCAGCCAGGCCTCGGATATGAGCCGGCGCCGCGGGACTACGAGAGCGGCTCGCCGCAGGGGTACCGGGCCGGGGGAACCCGGCCACCGCAGGGCCGACGCCGACGGCCGCGGCCATCAGCCATGATCTCCGATGCCTACAGCGGCCCCAGCGGCCCCCTTCCCGGGTTCCTCCCCACGGCGGTGACGAGCGACGATGATCTCTAATTCGGCGATGCCGCCGGGACCAGCGGCCGGCCCGGTCGCCCCGGCCATCATGCGGATCGGGGCAGCCCGGATGACCGCGGGGCTGGACCGTTATCCGCGGCTGGACCTCGAGGCACATCGTGACCTGTTCGGCAGGCTGCCGAGGCTCTCGGACGCCGAGCTCATCTCCATGGCGCAGCAGGTTGACATGCGCGGCCACGGCGGCGCGGCGTTCCCGTCCGCCCGCAAGCTGCAGGCCGTCGCCGACGCGTCGCGCAAGAAGGGCCAGCCGACGATCGTCGTCGTCAACGCCAGCGAAGGCGAACCCGGGAGCTTCAAGGACAAGATGCTCCTGATAAGGTCGCCCTACCTGGTGCTGTCCGGCGCGGCGCTGGCGGCGGAGGCGATCGGGGCCGAGGAGATCATCATCGGGGTCGCGGGCAACGAGCTCGCCAACCGGTCCCTGGAAGCGGCGATTGCCGCCGAGCCGGGCCTGCGCGACCTGGTGCGGATCGTCGAGGTGCCGGAGCGGTTCATCTCGGGCGAGAGCGGCGCGCTGATCCGGGCCATCAACGGGAAGAGCCCGGTGCCGCCGGGGCGTAAGACGCTCGCGGCCGAAAGCGGCGTGTACGGCCTGCCGACGCTGCTGTCCAACGCCGAGACCTTCGCGCAGCTCGCCGTGCTCGCGCTGCTCGGGCCCGAGCGCTACGCGTCGGTCGGCATGCCCGAGGAACCCGGCACGGTCCTGCTCAGTGTGAGCGGGTCGGCCGGCCGCCCCGCGGTTGTTGAGGTGCCGACCGGGGTGCCGCTCGGTTCCGTGCTCGATATCTGCCAGGCGCCCGCGGGCGACGGCGTCCTCGTCGGCGGCTACCACGGCATGTGGCTGCCGGCCGAGAACGCCTACGTCGTGCCGGTGTCGCGCAGCGGACTCGAAGCGGCCGGCGGGACGCTCGGGGCCGGCATCGTGCTGCCGCTCGGCGACGGGACCTGCCCGCTCGGCGAGGTATCGCGGATCGCCAGCTACCTGGCCGGGGAGTCAGCGGGCCAGTGCGGGCCATGCAAGCTCGGCCTTCCCCGCATCGCCCAGGCGCTGGCCGCGCTGATCGACGGCTCGGGCGGCATCGAGGCCCTCGACGTGGCGCGCCGGTCCACGGCCTCGGTGTCCGGCCGCGGTGCGTGCACCCATCCCGACGGCATGACCCGTTTCGTGCTGTCCGCGCTGGACGTGTTCACCGAGGACCTCGCGGCTCACGTGTTCCACTCCTCCTGCGGTCGCCCGGTGCGCGGCGTCCTTCCGCTGCCCACGGGACCCGAAATGCAGGCCCAGCAGCGCCTGGTGATCGACTGGACACGCTGTGAGGGCCACGGCCTGTGCGCCCATCTCGTATCCGAGCTCGTCCACCTGGACAGCCACGGCTTCCCCGTGCTGCTGGACATCCCGGTGCCCGACTGGCTGCGCAAAGACGCACAGCAGGCGGTGGACATGTGCCCGGCCCTGGCGCTGCGGCTCACCAGCATGCCGGCCCAGGCGAGCCGGGCACCGGCTCCGGTGCCGCTGCCCATGCCGGTGGGACCGGCCGCGCTGCCCGACGGCGCGGCCGGGCCCGGCACCCCCCGCCGCAGCGGCGGGCTGCAGCAGATCACCGCCTGATCATGCAGGACGCTGCCGGCCTGTAAGACACTGGCAGGGTGGATGAGATCTTCACCGTCGCCAGAGCCCGCGACCTGATGCCTGCCGTCCTGGACCGCGCGGCCCGGCTGGTGGCGGCGCGCGCTGATCTGGCCGAGCTGCAGGCCGACCTGCGGCGGGGTGTCCCGTCGCCGCTGGGCGGCCTGCCGGAGGCGAAGGGACTCGAAGCGACGCTGAGCGAGCTGCTCGGCTGGTTCCCCGGTCAGGGCATCGAGGTGAAAGGCCTGGCGCCGCTGCTGCTCGACTTCCCGTCCGTACTGGACGGTGAGCCGGTGCTGTTGTGCTGGCTGGAAGGGGATACCGAGCTCGCCTGGTATCACCGGCTCGACTGCGGTTTCGCCGGGCGACGCCGAATCCCGTCCGCCCGGCAGGGACGGCCCGCCGGGCCAGGCGAAAGCGGCTGACCGGGCCGTCCAGGCCGCCCGTCAGGCTCCGGCCAGCCGCACCTCAACGCGGAGCTCCGGGCCGGCGCCCGCTTCCAGCACCAGGGCGGCGACGCTGCCGGCCGCGCGGATGTCGTCAGCGGCCGTCCGCAGCGACTCCAGCTGGCCTGCCCGCCCTTGCACGCGGACGGTGCTGACCGGGGCGCGCATGGACTGCCGCGCCTCGGATTTTGGCCTTGCGGATCGCGCTCATCACGGTGGCCGCCACCGCGATGAGGCCGGGATCGGCGCCCGGGACAGCCGGGACCGGCTCGGGCCACGAGCTGGTGTGCACCGAGTCGTCGTGCCACCACGACCACGCTTCCTCGGTGCAGAACGGCAGGAACGGGGCGAACAGCCGGAGCAGCACCGACAGCGCGGAGCGCAGCGCGAGCCGGGCCGAATGGGCGGACGCCCCGCCCTCGTCGCCGTAGGCACGCTGCTTGACCAGTTCCAGGTAGTCGTCGCAGAACGACCAGAAGAAACGTTCCACGGCCTCCAGGGCGACGGTGTAGTCGAAGTCCCGCAGCGCCGCGGTCGCCTTGCTGACGACCTCGTCCAGCGCCGCGAGCACGGCCTGGTCCAGGGCCTCGGTGACGGTGGCGCCCGCCTCCGGCGCCGGGAATCCGAGCACGAACCGGCTGGCGTTGAGCAGCTTGGTGGCCAGCCGCCGTCCCACCCTCATTTGGCCCTGGTCGAACGCGGTGTCGGCACCGGGCCGCCCGCTCGCGGCCCAGTACCGCACGGCGTCGGAGCCGAACTGCTCCAGCAGGCCCATCGGGGTGACCACATTGCCCCTGGACTTGCTCATCTTCTTCCGGTCGGGGTCGAGGATCCATCCGGACAGCGCGACATTCCGCCAGGGCAGCGTGCCCGTCTCGAGCTGGGCCCGCAGCACGGTGGAGAACAGCCAGGTCCTGATGATGTCGTGAGCCTGGGGACGCAGGTCCATCGGAAAGGTCCGCGCGTACAGCGCCGGGTCCTCCTCCCAGCCGCACACGATCAGCGGGGTCAGCGAGGACGTGGCCCAGGTGTCCATGATGTCCGGGTCCTCGGCGAAGCCGCCCGGCTTGCCGCGCTGATTCTCGGCGTAACCGGGCGGGGCAGCCGACGAGGGGTCGACCGGCAGCGCGCCCGGGTCGGCCAGGATGGGTGCGCCGTACCCGGGTTCCCCGCCTTCGTCCAGCGGGTACCACAGCGGGAACGGCACCCCGAAGAAGCGCTGCCGGCTGATCAGCCAGTCCCCGTTGAGACCGCGCACCCAGTCGTCGTAGCGGGCCTTCATGCAGGGCGGATGCCAGCGCAGCTCGGCGCCGCGCCGCAGCAGCTCGTCGGCCTGCGCGACCGACCGGATGAACCACTGCCGGCTGGAGACGATCTCCAGCGGCTTGTCGCCCTTCTCGTAGAACTTCACCGGCCGCACGGTCTTCCGCGGCCCGCCGTCCAGGGCCCCGGACTCGCGCAGCATCGCCACGACCTGCTCGCGTGCCGTGTGCACGCTGGCGCCCGCCAGCCGCGCGTACGCAGCCCGCCCGGCCGGGCTGTCCAGGCCGGGCGGCGGGTCCGCCAGGATGCGCCCGTCCCGGCCGATGATGGTCCGGGTCGGCAGCTTCAGCTCACGCCACCACTGGACGTCGGTAAGGTCGCCGAAGGTGCAGCACATGGCGATGCCGGCGCCGCGGTCCCGGTCGGCCGCCGGGTGGGCCAGGATGGGCACGCCGACATCGAAGACGGGTGAGGTGGCGATCGTGCCGAACAGCGGCCGGAAACGCTCGTCGTCCGGGTGGGCGATCAGCGCCACGCACGCCGGGAGGAGTTCCGGCCGGGTCGTCTCGATGTGCACCGGGCTGTCGTCCGGGCGGCGGAAAACGAGCCGGTACCAGACACCGGGCTGCTCGCGGTCCTCCAGCTCGGCCTGGGCCACGGCTGTGCGGAACCCGACATCCCAGAGGGTCGGCGCTTCGGCCTGGTACACCAGCCCCAGCTTGAGCAGCCGGAGGAACGCGAGCTGGGAGACGCGCTGAGCGCGCTCGCCGATCGTGGTGTAGGTCATCGACCAGTCCACCGACAGGCCGAGCCGCCGCCACAGCCGCTCGAAGGCCTTTTCGTCCTCAGCGGTCAGCATCTCGCACAGCTCGACGAAGTTACGGCGGGAGATGTCGGCCGGGCGCCGCTGGGTGCCCCGGGCCGGCTCCGGTGCGGTGAAGCCCGGATCGTAGGGCAGCGCGGGATCGCACCGCACACCGAAGTAGTTCTGCACCCGCCGTTCGGTCGGCAGCCCGTTGTCATCCCAGCCCATGGGGTAGAACACGTCCTGGCGGGACATCCGCTGGAACCGGGCGATGACGTCGGTGTGCGTATAGGAGAGCACGTGCCCCACGTGCAGTGAGCCGCTGACGGTGGGCGGGGGTGTGTCGATCGAGAACACCGAGGCCCGGCCGCCGGTGCCGCGGAACCGGTAGATCCCGGCCCGCTCCCACGCCTGGGCCCACTTCACGTCCGTGCCGTCCAGGGACGGACGTTCAGGGACGCGGGGCGAGGTCTCCGGCACGCACCCACAGTAACGTCACCGGCCTGCGCGGCCGCAGCCCGGCGTGTGCGTCGTCGTCGGCGGCCAGCTGCGCCTGATCGTGCTCTCCGTCGCTGGGCACGTCCCTAGCACGCATCAGCACGGCCCGAATCGAGCCACCAGCCGTCTGCTGTGAGCCTCACGCTGCGTTCCGCCACGCCGGGCGCAGGCGGCGCCCTGGGGCGCATGGAGCGGTTCGTGCACCGGCAGCCGACCTGCTCAGCGGCAATAATGAAAATTTAGAATTCGCGTGCAATTTGTGCGGAGATTCGCGCTCGAAGCAGCTCAGCGGCTTTCCAGTGACCGGGGGGCTATGGTCCGAATTGCGAAATATGGGGATCCAGGTTACGGTGAAAATGCGGGAACCTCAGACCAGGAGAATCCTGGCTGAGCCAGTCAGAGATCTTGCAGGTCCGGCTGCGTTACCTGGAGATGGATACCTATTATCAGGCCCGTCACCAAGGAAGGAAGATCAAAAATGACCGAGGTATTGGCTGAGGCCGGTCGGATAACCGGGCTAGGCCCGGAGATCGACGGCAAGATAATTTTCGGGCTGCACCCAGCCTCCGCAAAGTGCACTGGCGAGAAGCCGACGATATTTGTCGCGCCGGCCAGTCAGCTGACGGACCTGGACAATGATGATCTGGTCATCGTGCGGTTCAGCGGCCTCGATTACCGCACCATGGCCGGGCCGCTGCCGGTCGTCTCGCTTTCCCTGATGTAAGGCCTGGTAAATGGACGCGGGTAACCCAACGCCCCTTGCGGCTGACTCGCGTTCACGGCCCGGGGCCAGACGATTCCAGTCCTTGCGCGCAAGGAGCCGCGCACGTCTTCATGTAGCCGCAAATTGCCAGCTCGCCGGTCCGCCTCGTAGGCGCGGATCTTGCGGGGAAGATCACAGTCAGGGGTGGCGCTTGCGCCCACGTGGTGGCAACGTGCCGCAGGCGCGCCCTGACTGTGATCTTTGATCTTTGCGCGGCGACAAGATGCCCGGCGCGAAGAGGACGGACACCCCGCTTTTCTGCTCAGCCGGGCGAAGGCCCGGCTCAGGCGCATACAGTACCAACCCGCCCTCCTCGAAGGCTTCCTGGCCAGCACCGGCCTGGACCTCGCGCCCTTCTGTAACCCCCGGTCAGAGATCTTTAGCTTGGCTGAAGTCGTCGGCAGTGCCCGCGCGATGCCCGCACGACCCGTTGACGGGGGCGCCCAGCCCTGTCAGTATTCAGTACTGCTTAGTAAGTGGTGCTGACTGATACTGCTGGGAGGCCGGGTGCACGGCAAGTTCGATGACCTGGGACGGTTCGCTGACCCGTCAGTGCTCATCCTGACCAGTCTGTCCGACGGGCCCAAGCACGATTACGCGATCATGACTGACGTCGCCGCATTCAGCGGGGTGGGCATGGAGCCCGGCACCTTGTACGGGGCGCTGTCGCGGCTGGAGAAGCGGGGCTGGATCCGGCCGCTGGATACCGACGAGCGGCGCCGCCCGTACCAGATCACCGCGGCCGGCCAGTCTGTCCTCGCCGAGCAGCTCAAGACCATGCGGGTGACCGCGTCAGGCAGGCTGACCGGCGGCACCACGGCCGCCCGCGACACCTGGGACGGGCAGCCCGCGCTGGCCCCGGACGGCCGCACCGTCGTCGACGGCTCGGCGTTCGGCCGCACTGCGGTAGGCCTGTGAGAGCTGCCAGCCGCCGCAGGGTAGCCGCAGTGCACCCGCCGCGCGTATATCCCGCGTGCCATCTGTCCGGCTGGCCTGGCAGCCGTCGATCAGTAGGGCCCTTCGCCGGGTGGCAGGTGACTTAGGACCCTATCCCGCCAGCGTCAGTAGGGTCGTTCGCCGGGCAGCGGGTGACAGACGTCCCTGCCCGTACCACAGGCAGGGGGCCAGCCTCCAGGTAATGGAGCGAGATGAGCTATCAGGTGACCCTGATGGCTTCCGGCCGGAGGAGGCGGTCGTGATGCTGCATCACATCTCCCATGACAGGCCCGGGGACAGCGGCCCGGACGTTCCTGCCGACAGCGGACAGCTGGCTCGCCAGCAGGCAATCCAGCAGATTGAGCGCAGGCGCCGGTTCTGGATCAGGGCCACTGTCGGCACCCTCGGCATGATCCTTCTCGTGATCATCTGGGCCCTGACGGAGTACCACAACGCGGGTGGCTGGCCGACCAGCGGGTTCAGCCAAAGTTCGGGAATCCATGACGTGTGGAACTACTGGATCATCTACCCGGCCATCGCGTGGGTGCTGCTGACCGCTGCGGACGCCTGGTGGGTTTTCGGGCGCAAGCCGATCTCGGAAAACGAGATCAAGCGTGAGATCGAGCGTCAGGCCGGGCCGCGGCGCTGACGCCTGACCGCAGGCTGGGTGCCCGTTCAGCGTCTCGCTGCGCCGCTGCCAGGCCGCCGCAGCCGACGATCACGAAAGCTGTGCGCGGGGAGGTGGCATCCACCAGGGGGCCGCCGATGACGTAGCCGGCGGCTGCCGCGATGCCCACTCCGCCGTAGACGTTGGCCAGGACCCGGCCAAGCAGCCGGGGTGGTGTGGTGCGCTGCAGGCAGGTCGTGACGTGGGTATCCGCCAGGGGGATCGCCAGGCGCCTCGGGCGAGCGACGGGCGAGGCCGGATGCCGGTGCCGGGCGGCGGCGCCGGCAGGCGCAGCGCCAGCGGGACCACGATAAGGAACGTGAGGGCATCGAGGCCGAGCACGAGCCGGACGCCGGAGGCGGCGAACAGCAACCCGGCCAGCGGCGGGTCTGGCACCGCCGCCAGTTCCCGCACCCCGCTCCGCAGGGCGTTGGCTGCGACGAGATCATCGTCGGCCACCACGGCCGGGATACACCGGCCGGCGGCCGCGGAAAGCGGCGTATCGACCAGCGCCAGGGCGAAGACCGCCGCGAGGAGGGCTCCCAGCGGCGGCAGCAACAGCGCCAGGAGCCCAGCCAGGACGGCCTGGGCCAGCCAGCCGGCCGCGAGCAGGCGACCCGGTGCGAACCGGTCCGCGACCACGCCCGCGAACGGCGCGGCCAGTGGCGGGATCGCCTGCGCGAACAGCAGCAGCCCGACCGCCGTCGCGCTGCCCGTGGTTCGCTGCACGTGCTGGGACGGATGTTCTGGTTGAGCTGGAACAGGTTGCGTCACGCTGTCCCGATCTTCGCCGGTCAAGGCCGCGCCGGCGCGGCTAGCTTAACCTCGGGGAGCAGGCCGTGCTGCACCGCGTACAGCGCGGCGGCCCCGGCTGGAGGGAGCACCTCGACCTCGCGCGGCCACCGGCCAGGAGCTGACCGTGGACGGGGTGCGGATCATCTTCCAGATGGCTCCGGGCACCAAGGCGCCGGCCGAGATGCACTTCCACTTCCCGGACCGGCGGGCGCTGTGCATGGCCGAGAACGCCACCCACACCCTGCACAACCTGCTCACCTAGGGGTGATAATCCCCTGGTCGTCCGCGGTGTCCGGCATAGCGCGGGGCACGCTCACGGTTGCAGGGAACCCGGGCGGCTCAGCGCCGGCTTATCCAGATCGGGCGCACCATTGTAGCGTTGAATGGGTTTTGCCGTCAATATGCAATATGCGGCCTGCGGTGCGTGACCGGGTGCCGCCGCAATCTGGGGTGGTGGCAGCTGTGCTTGTTGTGGACGTCGTCTTGGGTGTCGCTGTCTTGGTTTTGCTGATTTACCGGCAGTTGTCCATCCGCCCGGTCAATGCCTCGACTTTGCGCCTCATCGCGGTCCTGGTGATCATCGGTGTGCTGCAGACCGTCCAGTTCCTCAGCAAAGGCCATGGGCACCCGCTGACCTATGCCGCCCTCGGCGGCAGCCTGGTGCTCGCGGCTATTTTCGGCGCACTGCGCGCTGGCACGGTCCGGGTCTGGCTCGGCGACGGCCAGGCCTGGTCGCAGGGCAGCTGGCTGACGGCCGTGTTGTGGCTTGTCTCCCTGGCCGCCCACCTGGGGTATGACATCCTCGTCGTGCATGGTCCCGGCGCCAGAGGCCTGGGAACCGCGACCATCGTGCTCTACCTGGCGATCAGCCTGGGCTTCCAGCGGATCCTCGTGCTGCGGCGGCCGCATCGCCTGCAGCTAGCCGAGCCCGCCGCGCCGGGCAGGCTGGGCGGTTCCGGCTAAAGGGACCAGGTGACCGGCGCCTGGCTACGGCCGCCGGGACTGGATCGCTGGCGGCTGGCTACGGGCCGGGTGTGCTGGACGGGCTGCTGGGTGCGGCGGGGCGGGCGGACCGGCGCGCGGCGGCCCACTGCACGACGGGGATCAGCACCCAGCAGTACTTGGCCGCGGTGGGGCTGACCCACGCCAGGGCGGCCGACACGGCGACAACGATCACGATCGCGGCCGCCCGCGCCCGCAGCGCCCAGACGTCCCGGGCGGTTATGTCCCCGGCCAGCAGGCCCCACCGGCGCCCGAGCACGAACATCACCCGCGTCGCCACGACGGCGAGCAGCAGGTTGGCCGCGAAGACGTCGACCGCCAGCGGATTGCCGGGGTATTCGCCGAGCAGGCTGCTGGTGAACGGCATGATCGTGATGGTGGCCAGGAACGCGAAGTTCCACCACGCCAGGCTGTCCCGGTGGCCGGCCGCGTGCCGGAAGACCCGGCGGTGGGTCAGCCAGAACTGGGCGATGATGTAGAACGCGATCACGTAACTGACCAGATGGGGGGCCTGCTTGGCGAGCTGGGCGGCCAGGTCGGCGGCCGAGGCGGGATCGGCGACCTGAGACAGGGACGGCACCGTCACCTGCAGCACCAGCAAGGTGAGGGCGAAGGCCACCACGTTGTCGGACAAGCTGAGCAGGCGCTGCACGCTCAGCAGGTCATCGCCCCGGCGGCCAGGAGGCAAGTCGGTGCTCATCGCTATCCACCTCTAAGGTCGCCAGCCCGGCCCGGCGCCCGTGCCGCGGCAAGCGTCACGGCGTGGCGCCCCGCCTGCGGCAACGGCGCGCCGAACCCGCTGACCACCGTGCTGCAGGACGCTCCCGGGACGGCGCACTGGCTCATGTCTGCGAGTGCATCGAGCATGACACGCCCGGCCCGCTACTAACCCAAGTGCGGCACCCTGGAGCCGGTGCGGAAGGTAACGAATGGGTGCCCACTGCCTGCATCCTGCGGACCCGCCAGCGTGACGCGATCGCATCCTTATCAGTTCGATCATGGCCACGGTCATGAGCCTGTGGCCTCGGCCGGATGATCTGAGGGTGGCCGCTGGGAACGGCTGGCGTCTGGTGCCGTTGCCGTCACGGCTGCCGTCAGCCTCGGGTCGTCGCCGTCCGGACCGGTTCCGGCTGGACCAACGTCCGGATATGTCCCGCTCGGCGTACCCACCTGTGACGGTCGTCCATGCGGTAGTGACCGTCGTCCATGCTGTCCCGAACCGGAGGTCCCCGGCCCGTGGGCCGTCTGCATCTAGCCGATGATGGCTGGCGCAGCGAGCGTGTGAGATGCGTCCGGGTATCCGCACGCACCCCACGCCGCACATGCCGACGTGGGCGCTGGCAGTGTCGCAGCCGCTTTACTCGTCCCGGCGAGGCTCTCATCGGGCACCCCTTTCGTTCTTGGGGGACACATGAAGACAATCACTGGCCCGGGCGCCGTGACGGCGGCCACCGCCGTCACGGTCGACGCCCCCGCTGAGATGGTATGGCCGTGGCTGGTTCAGATGGGCCAGGGCCGCGCCGGTTTCTACACCTACACCTGGATCCAGAACATCCTCGGCGCGCGCATCCGCAACCTGGACCGTATCGAACCCGCCTACCAGGGGATGCGCAGCGGAGACCGGATCTGGCTGACGCCCAGGGCCTATCATGGCCGCCCCGGCCAGTTCTGGACCGTGCGGCTGGTGGAGGCGGGGCACGTGCTGATGTTGACCCAATCTCCGCCGGACAACCCGCATCGCCGCACCTGGACGTTGACCGTGGAGTCGGCCGGGGCCGGGCGGGCCAACCTGGTCAGCAGGCATACCGGCCGCCAGCTGGAGGCGCGGGCCGGTGCGCGCCTTGCCCTGCTGCTGTGGGCGCTCAGCGCGTCGGTCATGGAGCACGGCGTCCTGCACGGCGTCAAGCGGCGCGCCGAGGCGGCCGTGGCCCGCCGGGACGCCGACCTGCAGGCGGCAGACAACCGCTGCTCACTGTGCCCCGTCGGCTGGATACGGACGATCGACCTGGGCTCACGCCATGTTGTGCACGTGCACGACTGGTGCGACGGGTGCAGCTGGCGTCTGTGCACCCGAAGCTACGGCCAGTGCACCTGGCAGAATCAGGCCGGCTAACGCAGCCAGCCTCACAACCGGCCGGCGAAACCGCCCGCAGCGGAGCCGGTGGCCGCTGCACGCCTGGGAACCGGTGATCTATCACGGTGGCCGCCAGCTGGTGGCCGGGGTGCGCCGGGCTGATTCGCTGGTGTGCGGGGTGGGCCGTTGGATACGCTGCCGAGCCGGGTGATCGGGGCCAAGCCCGCCGCGATGTTCCGGTGGATCTTCACCCTGCTCGGTGCGGCGCCGGGTGACACGCTCGATCACCTGTTCCCCGGGTCCGGGACGGTCGGCCGGGCCTGGGCCGCCTACACCGGCGGCGAGTCGTCGCCTGCTGCAGCGGCCGACGCGTCGCGTAAGGCCCGAGCGGACGCGTCGTCCCCGGCCGCGGGCGACGGTTTGGATCCGTCGTGTGAGGCCCGGGACGACGGCTGCCTGTTCCCGCTGGAGGCGGCCCGGTGACGGCCGTGCACGGTACGCATCACCATCCCGTCGGGCTCGTGCTGCGCGGGCGCCACCCGGGCGCCGCCACCCGATGGCAGCACAGCCTTGGCGACGTGACGCAGATGGCTGCTGAAGCATTCCCGAAGTTCTGGGTGACAGACACGAAAAGACTGAAGTGATGGCGTCGCAGCCGGTGGCGAGCCGTACGGCGGCCACCCCTGCCACTTCCGTGCAGTCGGAACCGGTGGGCCGGCGCTGGACGCTCGTACTTATCGGCGCCATCGCGGTCGCTTTCATTATTGTCTACGTGATGACCCACGGCGGCGCTGACGACACTCTCCACCTCAGACCGGAGGACAGGCGACCGCGATGGAGGAACCGTCCACTAGGCGCTAGCTCGGTTGTTCAAAAGCGGCTCGTCCGGTAGCGGTGCTGGGGGTTGCCGCTGGCTGTGGCTGAGCTGACGATCGTGTGCTGTCAACGGCGCTGGCAACCTGAGCATTGCGCGAGGCGCCGAAGGTACGACACAGCCGCATGCGCCGGCTGGTTTGGCGCTGATCGTTTGCTGCGGCTGGCACGGGCGTTGCTGGGCGCCGGAGGGGATGCGGTTTTGGACATGACGCGGTTTATAGGCGTCGGAGTGAGCGATTACGACAAGGGCCACCTGAATTCTTGGATGCGCGCTTAGGAGAACCGATGACCGAGGAGAGCAAGATCCCCCTCCTCGCCTACTTCTGGCTTTGGTACTTCGAGGCCCGAGCCGCCCTGCAGGAGTATGAGGAGTCCCGGGGCCTGGACGGACTGGACCGGGCGATCGATCGCTTCAACGACCTGATTGGGCACGAGTCGTTCCTCACCGCGGACGCCGACCGCCGTGCCCACGTCTTGGCCATGAAGGCGTACGCCCTGCTGCGGCGCTACCTAGAGCGAAGCGTGGCCGACGATCTGGATGCGGCGATCCAGGGCTGGGAGGCGGCACTTGATCTCGCCGCGGAGGCGAACCCGGAACGGCTGGAATACCTCCACAACCTCGTTCCGGCGTTGGTGGACCGGTACAACCGCGACCGCTCGCGCGCCGACCTGGAACGCGCCATCGCCTGCGCCAATACGGTAGTGGGGGCGACCTCCCCCGGCACCCCGGCGCGTGCTGCAACGCTCAGTAACGCCGGGACCGCCATGTGGCACCTGGCGGTCCTCGACCACGATCTCGATCGGCTCGACGATGCGATCGGGATGCTCGCGGAAGCGGTGTCGACCGACGGCGTCGCCCCCGACCGCGACGCGCAGCTCCACAACAACCTCGGCATGGGTCATCACACCCGTTACGACATCCGGGGTATGGAGAGTGACCTCACCGCCAGCATCGACGCGTTCCGTATCGCGGTCGGCGAAGCCCCTACTGGCTTTGCCGACGTGCCGGGTTTCTTGACGAATCTGGGCACGATGCTGCGACACCGGTTCGAACGAACCGGCGTGCTCGCCGACCTCGACGACGCCATCGACGTCCTGGAGCGGGCCTCGACCATGGCACCGGAGGGGTGGCACGGTCTACCGACGTGCCTGGCCAATCTTGCGGGAGCCTTGACTCACCGCGCCGTTCTGGGCGGTCCGAGGGAGCTCGTGGTTCGGTCGGTGTTGACGGCCGCCCGTGCGCTGCAGCTCACGCCGGAGACCTCAACCGAGGCCCCGCGGTTCTGGTCTATCCTGACCAACGCATACTCCGAGCACGCTAGGCGCACCGGATCGTTGGACGATCTCAACTTTGTCATCGAAGGTTCCACGACTGCGTTTGAGGGTGCGGTGTCCAGCCGGGACCGGGCGTTCTATGCGGCGAACCTCGCGGACCAGCTCCGTTGGCGGGCAGACATGTACGCGGAGTCGGACGTGCCGCCCGGCGCGCGGGAGGACGACTTGCGCCGGGCGCTCACGCTGATCCAGTCGTCCCTCGCCCAGACCGACCAGGCCAGCCAGCTGTTCCCGATGCGCCTGCACATTCTCGCGTCCATCCTGCGGCGGGTCGTGGCGAGCCCGGCCCTCGGCCCCACCGTACCTGGTGCCGCTGAGCTGGCCGTCAACAATTACCGCGTCGCCTGCCAGCTGAGCATCGCTGTCGACGTCGGCGGCGCGCTCAGCATCGGCCGGGAGTGGGCCGAGTGGGCTGAAGCGCGCGGCGAATGGCCGGAAGCGGCCGAGGCGTACGGTGCGGCCCTCGCGGCTGCCGACCGCCTTTTCACCACCCAGGTGCTGCGCGAGGACAAGGAGTCGATCCTCAGGGTCGCGGCGTCGGTCCCGGCACGCGCGGCGTTCGCGTACGCCCGGTCGGGCGACGCGGCATCGGCCGTACTGGCCATCGAGCGCGGACGGGCGCGGCTGCTCGCCCAGGCGCTGGAGCGGGACCGGGCCGACCTCGACGGGCTCCGCTCGGTCGGACGGGGCGACCTGGTCGAGCGGTTCGAGGCCGCGATCCGGCGTCTCGGCGCGCTCGCGGCGTTGGCCAGCGGGTTGCCGTCCCCAGATGTGGTGCCGACGGACCGAATGCGGGGAGACTACCTCGCGTCGGCACTGGCTGAGCACGCCGATACGCTGCGGTCGATCCGCGAGGTGGCTGGTTACGAGGACTTCCTGCGCCTGCCCGAACTCGACGACCTCGCCGATCCGCGACGGCCGCTGATCTACCTCGCGGCAACGCCCGCCGGCGGCCTGGCGCTCATCCTCACGAGCGCCGCCGACGTGGTGAGCATCGAGCTTCCGGAGCTCACAGACGCCGCCGTCAAACGGCGGGTGGAGGCACTGCAAACCGCGCACGACCGGCGGCGGCAGTCGCCCGCCCTGTGGCGCGGGACGGTCGACGCCGTGACCCGATGGCTTTGGTCGGCTGCGATGGAGACCGTGCTCACCGCCACCCGGGGCGCCGAGGAGATAGCGCTGGTTCCCGCGGGCCTAGTCGGCATGCTGCCGTTGCACGCTGCGTGGACGCCCGACCCCGGCAAGCCGACCGGCCGGCGATACGCGCTGGACGGCCCCGCCATCTCGTACGCTCCGAATGGCGTGTCGCTGCACGCCGCCGCCACCCTCGCCGAGCGGCAGCCGACCGGATCGTTGCTGGCTGTCGCGGACCCCGGCCACAGCGGCACTACCCCGCTGCCGCTGGCCCGAGTCGAGATCGACGTGGCACAGGCGGCGGTCGCCGGCACCCGCCTCGCGGGCCAGGCCGCCACATTCAACGCGGTAACGGACGCGCTCGAAGACCACATGGTGGCGCACTTCGCCTGCCATGGCGTCGCCCTCGTCCAGTCACCGCTCGACAGCGCCGTCCTGCTCGCGGCCGACGACCGCCTGTCGCTGCGTACCCTCCTGGACCTGCGCCTCGCCACCGTGCCGCGGCACGGGCTGCGCCTGGTCGTCCTTTCGGCGTGCGAAACTCAGCTGGCCGGCACGGTACTCCCGGACGAGGTGGTGAGCCTGCCCGCCGGATTCCTCCAGGCCGGCGCGGCAGGCGTACTGGCGAGCCAGTGGGCCCTATCCGGGATGGCGGCCACCCTCCTCGCGGTCGAGTTCTACCGGCGCATCCGGTCGGGACTCGACGGGCTGGCCGCGCTGGCGGGAGCGCAGCGGTGGTTGCGCGACGCGACGAACGGCGAGTTGGCCGCCCTGCTCGACCCCCGCGATCCGCAAGTGGACCTGGACCCAACGGTGCTGCGGCGGCTCTGGCGCGGGCTGGTGGGCCGACCCCCGCAGCACCGGTCCTTCGCCCTCCCATCGGAGTGGGCCGCCATGACGTACAACGGCTACTAGACCATGAGGAACACAGATGAGCATCGACAAGCCGGCCGACGTTTTGGACGCCGCCCGCCGCATTCAAGCCGAGCTACCGCCCGACGCGGTGCCCGACCTAGCCGCGCTGATCGCAAAAGCGTCGCAGGCAGAGCCTCAGGAGCGGCGCGAGCAGGCCGCCGACGCCCTCTACGCGTACCTCGCCCGTCATCCGGGGACCCGCGACCGGCTCAACGAGCTGCTCCCAGCGAGCGACGAAGAACGTGGCGGCGGCTTCGAGTACCCCGGCGGTGACCCGTTCACCGACTACGACCGGTACGCCTGCCCGGAAGGCCACTACGCCTGGCCGGTGCTCGACGTCGACGACCCGACGCCCGGTCCGATCTCCTGCCCGCAGTGCGGCGCCCCATTGGTTTTCAAGCCGACCGGCGAGTAGGTGACCGACGTGCTGGGCGACCTCTGGAAAGGCCTCGGCGGCAAGCTCGCCGACCGTTGGCTCGCGGCGCTGTTCTCGCCCGCCTTCGCGTTCTGGCTGGGCGGGTTCGCCACCTGGCTCTACGCGTACGGCGCGTCTGCCGTGGCACGCGAAGGCTGGGTGGGTGCCCTCAAGAGGTGGACAGCCGGCGTGCAGGGGCTGCCGGTGGTGGCCCAGGGCCTGCTCGTCGTCGGTCCCCTCCTCCTGGTCACGCTGTTCGGCCTGCTGCTGCAGCAGATGTCCTGGCCGGTCCTGCGGCTGATGGAGGGGTACTGGCCGAGGCCGCTGGACCCGCCGCGTGAGCGCCTACGTGCACGGCTGAGCAGCCGCACGGATCGCCTCTTGCCACGCCTGCGTGAGCTGTCCGCACGCCCGGCGGCGCAGTTGAGTGCGGGGGAGTTGGCGGAAAGAGGCCGGCTCGCCCGCCGGTATCAGTCGGTGCCACCGGTGCCGGCACAACGGATGCCCACTCGGCTCGGCAACGTTCTCCGCGCCGCCGAACTGCGCTCGTCCTCCCGCTACGGGCTCGACGCGGTGACGTGCTGGCCGCGGCTGTGGCTCCTGCTGCCCGAGGCGGTCCGTCAAGAGGTCGTCACCGCGCGTTCGGCTTTGTATCTGGCGATCCAGGTATGGATTTTGGGCGTCGTATTCCCGATCTGGTCCTTCTGGGCGTGGTGGGCAGCGCCGCTCGGTCTGTTCATCGCTGTACTCACGTACTACGGCCGGATTCTTCCCGCGGCCCGGATCTACGGTGACCTCATCCTGTCCTGTTACGACGTTCACCGCGGCCTGATCTACTCCGCGCTGCGATGGCCGCTACCCGCCCACCCCGCCGAGGAGATCCGCTTCGGGAAGAGGATCTCCGCATACCTGACCGCGGGGTCGCGCGAGGAGAGTCCGGCATTCACCACGACCGAGCACAGCTCGACGACGTAGGGGTGTTGGTAACAAGCGCGTCAGGAACCGCAAACCGTTGCATCTGCCCTGGTCACAGCCACGCCGAGCGCGCGATCCACATGCGGAATCTGGTCTTGGGCCTGCTTGCGATCAAGGCCTTGACCAGCGGGTGGACGGCACTGATGCAGCGTGCTCGCCAACTGCTCGATGAGGTGACCGACATTGATCGTTAGGCTCTTCGCGGAGCGAAGTGCTACAGGGGTTGAAAGGCCAGGGGCCGCATCTGTGTCTGCCTGATCACCGTCGGCGTGCCTGCGTGATCTGAGCCAGGGCTGGTCTACGCCGGGATGTATGAGATATGCCGATGGTGGCCTGTCCGCGGCGGGGAGGGCGCGGCGGGAGCAGGTGCGGCTGGCGGCCGCGGCGGCGGGGGTTCCGGGAGTACCTGGCCGGGCTGCTGGCGCCGCGGGAGCGGAACAAGACGCTGACGGCGCTGGCCGGGGCGGAGCCGGTGACCGGGTCGAAGCTGCCGGCGGTGCAGCGGCTGCAGTTCTTCCTGTCTGAATCGGTGTGGGATCCGGAGGCGGTCAATGCCCGCCGGCTGGAACTGCTGCGGGCCGATCCGGGGACCGCGCCGCATGACGGCGGGGTGCTGGTGATCGATGACAGCGGGGACCGCAAGGACGGCACGGCGACCGCGCATGTGGGCCGGCAGTGGCTGGGCCGGTACGGCAAGACCGACAACGGCGTGGTCACCGTGACCAGCTTGCCGGTGATGTAGGCGAACTGGCCGCGGAAGCGCACGTCGATGCCGGCGAGCTGGGGCCACCGCTGGCGGGCGCGTTCGCGCAGTTTCTGCCCGAGGCTGGTCCTGGTCGATGCGGGCGGGCTGGCCATCAGCCCAGTATGGCTGCTCAGGCGGCCAGCAGGAGACCGGCGCGACCGCGGTGCGCGTCGATGCGCTTGCACAGGTCGTTCAGCTTAGCGCGGGTGAACTTCCAGTCAAACGGCCTGGCGGTGGCGTTGTAGCGGTCCTGGAAGGCCAGCAGCCGGGCGGCGAGGGCGTCGCCGTCTGTGGAATCGGCGGGCGTGAGGACTTTGCGCTGGATGACGGAGAAGACGATCTCGATCTGGCTGGCCCAGGAGGCGTGCACCGGCAGGTGCACCAGCGTCGCGGCCCACTGTAACCGCCGAGGTCAAGGCGATAGCGTGCGAGCCATGCGCTTTGGCGACTCTCGGGTCCAGGCCCTGGCCGGCGCCCTGTGCGTCACCGTGGGCGCCGTCACCGGCATCACCAACAAGAGCCTGCGTGCCTTGATGACCGGGCTGCTCGGCACCCCTTACACGATGGCCCAGGCCTCCTATGACCTGGCCCGGCTTGCCCGCAACGGGCTGATCACCCGCCGTCCGCATGCCAGCACCTACGACCTGACCCCTGACGGGCTCAAGTTCGCCATCTTCTACACCAAGGTCCACGACCGGGTCCTGGCCCCGTTGTTCACCGCCGCGCAGCCACCGGCGCCACCACCACTCCGTGACGCCCTGCGGACCATCGAACGCACATCGACCAGCGCCTCGCCGACGCCAGGCTGCCCGCCGCAGCCTGAGAACTCAGCTCATCTGTCGGAGTCGTCGCCCCAAAGGGTCGCTACGCTCCGTCCGGGACTTCGCCCGGAAGGAGTGGCCCCTTCGGGGGCAGTATGGCTGAGGTTCTGATGTGAGCTGCGGGCCGGCTCTACGGTCGGCGCGTGGCCGATGACTTCACCGAACGGTACGGGGACCTGATGCCCGCAGGCGTCCGGCCGCCGTGCCGTTCCAGGTCAAGCTGCCCTTTCAAAGTCCAGTTCACCGATTCGATGACCTGCCGCAGCGGCTTGAGGAACTGCTGCCCGGCGCGGCGGGCCTCGCCCTTGCGGACCGGGCGCAGCAGCGCCAGCTCACGCTGGGTGAGTTCGTCTTCGAAGGCGCGGCCGAAATAGTTCTGGTCCCCGATCAGCGTCTGCCCGGGACGCTCGTTCACGAAATCGGCCGCGTTTTCAAGCATGCCCAGGAGGAGTCTCGCGCTCGCCGGCCTTCGCGCCGGCGAGGGCGAACATGACCGGCAGGCCGTGCAGCGTGCAGACCAGGTGCAGCCGCAGCCCCCAGAAATACCGGGAGTGACTGGCGCAGTACCCGTACTCCGCCCACCCCGCCGCGTCACTGCGCGTCACCGTCTCCCGGGAACTGAAAACGCTGCCAAGCTCCGCCGTCCGCCTCCCGGGCCGCGGTACACACGCCACCCGGAACACGGCAACCACCTCTGCAACAGGCCCGTCTGCGGCATCCATGCCACGATCAAGGAACACCACCCGGCGGCGGACGCCCCGGGCCGCGCCGGGGCGGGCCGCGCCGCGCTGGGCGCGCTACTTGTTCAGGTGGGGGCGCAGAAGGGCCAGGTCCGGATCGCCGAGGCGGTCGTTGGCGGTGGCGGCCTGGTGCCAGTGCGGATAGATCAGGTCCGGCGTGCTGACCTGGTCCAGGGCGGCACGCTCATCGCTGGACAGGACCAGGTCCGCGGCCGCCAGGTTGTCGGCGAGCTGCTCGTCGGTCCGCGCGCCGACGATGAGCGAGGTCACACCCGGCCGGCCGAGCAGCCAGGCCAGCGCCACCTGGGCGGCCGAGACCCCGTGCGCCTTGGCCACGTCGATGAGCACCTCGATCGTGTCGTAGAGCCGGTCCTCGTCGCGGACGGGCGGCTCGTTCCATTCCTCGCTGAGGTGCCGCGAGTTCTCCGGCTGCTCCTGGTCACGGCGGAACTTGCCGGACAGCAGGCCGCCAGCCAGCGGGCTCCACACCAGGATGCCCAGCCCCTGGTCGAGGGCCACCGGGACCAGCTCGTATTCGGCGTCCCGCGCTTCCAGCGAGTAGTAGATCTGCTCGGCGACGAACCGTTCATGTCCCCGGGCGTCCGCGGCGGCCAGTGCCTTCATCAGCTGCCAGCCTGAGTAGTTCGACGCCGCCAGGTAGCGCACCTTGCCCGACTGGACCAGCGAATCCAGGGTGGACAGGGTCTCCTCGACCGGGGTGTGCCCGTCCCATTCGTGCACGTGGTAGATGTCAATGTGGTCGGTTCCCAGGCGGCGCAGGCTCGCCTCGACTCCGCTGAGGATGTGGTGGCGGGACAGCCCGGCGTCGTTCGGCCCCGCGCCCATCGGCATCCGGACCTTGGTGGACAGCAGCAGGTCGTCCCGCTTGCCCTTGATCGCCTGTCCGACCATCTCCTCGGCCGTGCCCTGGGAGTAGACATCCGCGGTGTCGATCAGGTTCACCCCGGCGTCCAGGCTCATGTCGATCTGGCGCCGCGCGCCGTCAAGATCGGTGGTGCCGACCGCGCCGAAGTTGCCCTTCCCGCCGAACGTCATCGTGCCGAGAGTCAGCGTCGAGATCCGGAGACCGCTCCGGCCAAGCTGACGGTATTCCATGGTGGGACCTTTCCGCGATGCCGAGTGTGTCTAGGGCCAACCTATGCCCCCGTGTCGGCGCGCCCTTTGCGGGTACCGGGGAACGTGAGGCGAACATGTGAGCGCCGCAGCGGGGAAAGGGGAGGCATGCTCAGCTACTTCCTCGCGATACTCGCCGCCGGCGCCAACGCGACCTCATCGGTGCTGCAGCGCAAGGCCAACCGGGAGATACCGCAGCGGGAGAACCTGAGCTGGAAGCTCATCTGGAGTCTGCTGCACAAGCCGGTGTGGTTCTGCGGCATCCTGGCCGTCACGTTCGGTTTCCTGCTCCAGGCCAGCGCGCTGGGCGCCGGCGAGCTGTCGGCCGTGGAACCCATCCTGGTCGTGGAGCTGCCGCTCACGCTGATCCTCGCGGCCCGGGTGTTCGGGTCGCGCATGGGCTGGCGGGAATGGGGATCGACGCTGGCGATGACGGCCGCCCTCGCGGGCCTGCTGTACTTCCTGTCCCCCACGGCCGGTAGATCGGACACGGTGCACCCGTACGTCTGGCTGATCGGGATCGGCGCGAACCTGGCGCTGGTCGGCGCGCTGGTCGCGTGGGGCAGGCAGGGCCCGGCCGGGCACAGCCACGGCGAGGGCGGCACGGGGAGCAGTTCCCGGCAGGCGGCGCTGTTCGGGGTGGCCGGTGGATCCGCGTTCGGGCTGACCGCGGCGCTGATGAAGGGCATGACGACCCACTTCTCGAACGGGTTCGGGGCGGTGCTGGCCAGCTGGCAGCTCTACGCGATGGTCGCCGCCGGGGTGGGCGGGATGTTCCTGGTGCAATCGGCGCTGAACGCGGGGCAGCTGATCGCCGCGCAGCCGGGACTAACCCTGTCCGACCCGATCGTGTCCATCCTGTGGGGCGTGCTGGCCTTCCACGAGAAGGTCCGCGGCGGCTCGCTCAGCCTGCTGTTCGCGGCGCTCTGCGCGGTCCTGCTGGCGGCCGCCGTCGTGGCCCTGGTGTTAGCGGTCTGACACGAAAACTGGGTCCCGGTGGGCGCGCGGTAGCGAACCCTGACCGGTGCGGCGGCAAAGGCTGGGCGGTGGTTGGGTTGTCCGGCGCGTAGCCGGGTTGCCGGGTCGGGCAGCGGCTCCGGGAGTCGGCGGGTCGGGGCCTGCCAGCGGCGGGCCGGTCAGGCGGCCTCCGCAGGGGCGCCTGGCGGTGGACTTCCCGGCGGGGGGCTGACAGTGACGGTGACGGTGCAGCCAGGGTGGAGTTTCTGCAAGACGTCCATCGTAGATGTGCAGCTCCACGTCCCCGACCCGCCGTCAGTTCGTCGATCGATCGGCCTGTTCCAGTTGCCGCGCTCGTCGCCGTTTGCGTCGGCCGGCACCGCCCGGGCTGTCCGCGACGCGGTCCGGCCGGACGTCGGGCAGCTGCTGGGCCTGTGGGGTCCGCGGACCTGGGGCTGGACATGGCGCTGGTTGCGTTGTCGTGGCCTTCCCGGCCGGAGCAGCGCCAGTCACTGCGCACCTGGGCGGCTGGTTCGCCCGGTCCGAACCTCCGCTGCGCACGGCACTCGCCCTCGCGCTC
>Ga0335078_10000524_pt1 | contig 59233 bp, 44 predicted proteins | sample Lox_Sample_32_FD_206711 | JGI IMG/M metagenome (GOLD analysis project Ga0335078, IMG submission 206711) | Soil microbial communities from Loxahatchee National Wildlife Refuge, Florida, United States - Lox_Sample_3.2 | ecosystem: Environmental > Terrestrial > Soil > Wetlands | place: USA... | reverse complement strand
GGCGAGGTGACGCGCGTGGCGCGCGAAGTGGGCACGGAAGGAAAACTGGGCGGACAGGCGCAGGTGCCGGGAGTGGGCGGAACGTGGAAGGATCTTACGGACAACGTCAACTTCATGGCCAGCAACCTGACGGGCCAGGTGCGGAACATTGCCGAAGTCGCGACGGCAATCGCCAATGGCGACTTGTCGAAGAAGATCACGGTGGACGTGCGCGGTGAGATCCTGCAACTCAAAGAGACGCTGAACACGATGGTCGAGCAGTTGCGATCGTTTGCCGCCGAAGTAACGCGTGTGGCGCGCGAAGTCGGCTCGGAAGGCCGGTTGGGCGGTCAGGCGAACGTGCCGGGGGTGGCGGGAACGTGGAAGGATCTTACCGACTCGGTGAACGCCATGGCCGGAAACCTAACGGCGCAGGTGCGAAATATTGCCGAGGTCACCACGGCGGTGGCGCGCGGCGACTTGTCACGAAAGATTACGGTGGACGTGAAGGGCGAGATTCTGGAACTCAAGAACACGATCAACACGATGGTGGACCAGCTGAACGCGTTCGCGGCCGAAGTGACGCGCGTGGCGCGCGAAGTGGGCACCGACGGCAAACTGGGCGGACAGGCGAAAGTGCCGGGCGTGGCGGGAACGTGGAAGGACCTCACCGATAACGTCAACGTTATGGCGGCGAACCTCACGGAACAGGTGCGCGGCATCGTGAAGGTGGTAACCGCCGTGGCCAACGGGGAACTTACGAAAAAGCTGACCGTGAACGCGAAGGGCGAAGTTGCGGCGCTGGCGGAAACGATCAACAACATGACTGACACGCTGGCCACATTTGCCGATCAGGTGACCACGGTGGCGCGCGAAGTCGGCGTGGAAGGTCGGCTGGGCGGACAGGCGAACGTTCCCGGCGCGGCGGGAACGTGGAAGGACCTTACGGGCAACGTCAATCTGCTGGCCGACAACCTTACCAACCAAGTGCGCGCGATTGCAGAAGTTGCGACGGCCGTGACCAAAGGCGACCTCACGCGATCGATTCAGGTGGAAGCAAGCGGCGAGGTTGCGGAACTCAAAGACAATATCAACACGATGATCAACAACCTGCGCGGAACGACGGAGCGGAACACCGAGCAGGACTGGCTGAAAACGAACCTGGCACGGTTCACCGGCATGTTGCAAGGGCAGCGGGATCTGACGGCGGTGGGACGCATGATGCTGTCCGAGCTGGTGCCGCTGGTGAATGCCCAGCAGGGCGTCATCTATCAGATGGAATCGGAGGAGGCGGCGGGCATGGTGCTGCTGTCGGCGTTCGCATCCGATGGAGCTGACGGGCATCTGCGCCGGTTGAATCTGGGCGAAGGATTGATTGGACAATGTGCCGCCGAAAAGCGGCGCATGTTGATCAACGATCTGCCACCGAATACGGTTCCAATTCGCTCGGGGTTGTTCGAAGCCGTGCCGCGCAATGTGATCGTGCTGCCGGTGCTCTTTGAGGACAGCGTAAAGGCGGTGATCGAACTCGCGTCACTCAGCACATTCACCGCGTCCCACCTGGCGTTCCTCGAACAACTCACCGCCAGCATCGGTATCGTACTGAACAGTATTGAAGCGACTATGCAGACGGAGAGCCTGCTCAAGCAGTCGCAACAGCTGGCCACCGAGCTGCAGACGCAGCAAAGAGAATTACAGCAGACCAACGAACAGCTGGCGCAAAAAGCGCAGCAGCTGGCGGAACAGAACGTCGAAGTCGAACGCAAGAACCAGGAAATCGAGCAAGCGCGGCGTGCCCTGGAAGAAAAAGCCAAGGAGCTGGCGCTCACCTCGAAGTACAAATCGGAATTCCTGGCCAACATGTCGCACGAGCTGCGAACGCCGCTCAACAGTATTCTCGTGCTGGGCCAGCAGCTGGGCGACAACCCGGAAGGGAACCTTTCGGCGAAACAGGTTGAGTTTGCGCGCACGATTCACGGCGCGGGCACGGACTTGCTCAACCTGATCTCCGATATTCTGGACCTTTCGAAGATCGAATCAGGAACGGTTTCGGTCGAAGCCGAGGAGATTTTCTTCGGCAGCGTGCTGGAGATGGTTGCGCGGCCGTTCCGCCACGAGGCGGACAACCGGAAGCTTACCTTCGAGGTTGCAACCGGCCAACATCTCTCCCGCAGCATGGTGACGGATTCGAAGCGTCTGCAACAGGTGCTGAAGAATCTTTTGTCGAATGCGTTCAAGTTCACGGAAGAAGGCGGCGTGCGGCTCGCCGTATCGCCGGCGAAAGGCGGGTGGTCCCACGACCATCCGATTCTGGGCAGTGCGGCAGCGGTTATCGCCTTCGAGGTGGCCGATACCGGCATTGGAATTCCCACCGAGAAACAACGCATCATCTTCGAGGCCTTCCAGCAGGCGGATGCGGGCACGAGCCGCAAGTACGGCGGAACCGGTCTGGGCCTCGCGATCAGCCGCGAGCTGGCGAACCTGCTTGGTGGGGAAATTCAGTTGAGCAGTGTGCCCGGACAAGGCAGCACCTTTACGCTCTACTTGCCGCAAACGTATGTTGGCCCATCGGCGGTGAGCGTGCCGGAGAGGAGTTCGCCGACGTTGCCCGTTCAGCTCGCCAAGTTGACGGTGTCGGAAGAACCACTGCAGGGCGTCCCGGATGACCGTGAGAATCTGAAGCCAGAGGATACGGTACTGCTGATTGTGGAAGACGATCCGCACTATGCGCGCGTGCTATGTGACTTGTCGCATGACAAAGGATTCAAGGTCCTGGTTGCGCGGCGTGGAAGCGAGGCGCTGTCGCTGGCGCACGAATTTCATCCGGCGGCGATTTCGCTCGACGTATTCCTGCCCGACATGCTGGGCTGGACCGTGCTCAACCATCTGAAACAGGATCCGGCCACACGACACATTCCTGTGCAGATGCTCACGCTGGACGAAGACCGGCATCACGGGCTGGCGCGCGGCGCATTTTCATTCGTCACCAAGCCGACAACGCCGGAAGGGCTTGAAGCCGCGTTGACGCGTCTGAAGGAATATGCGACACCGCGGCGCAAGCGGTTGCTGGTGGTAGAAGACAATCCCGCCGAGCAACTCAGCATCAAGGAATTGCTGGGTTACGACGACATTGACGTAGCGACGGTTTCCACCGGCGCGGAAGCGCTGGCCAAGGTCGAGTCCGAGAACTTCGATTGCGCGGTTCTGGATTTGAGGCTTCCGGACATGTCGGGCTTCGAAATTCTGGAGCGCTTCCGGGAGAACCCGTCGTTAAGCGATCTGCCGGTGGTGGTATTCACTGGAAGGGAGCTTTCGTCGGAGGAAGACGCGCAGCTTCACACCCTGGCGCGCAGCGTGGTGGTTAAGAACGTCGAGTCGCCCGAACGCCTGCTGGATGAGACCGCGCTCTTCCTGCACCGCGTGGTATCCGATCTTCCAATCGAAAAACAGAAGATGCTGGACCGGCTGCATCGTTCCGACGACGCACTGGTCGGCAAGAAAGTGCTGGTCGTGGACGACGATGTGCGCAACATTTTCGCGTTGAGCAGCGTTCTGGAGCGGCGCGGGATGAGCGTTCTGACGGCTGGAACGGGCCGGCAGGCGATCGAACTACTGGAGTCAACGCCGGACGTTGCGATTGTGCTGATGGACATCATGATGCCGGAGATGGATGGCTACGAAACGATGCAAGTGATCCGGCAGAAATCGGCGTTGCGGCGGTTGCCGATCATCGCGCTGACGGCAAAAGCGATGAAGGGAGACCGGGAAAAGTGTCTTGAGGCAGGCGCTTCCGAGTATCTGGCGAAACCTGTGAACACCGACCAGCTGCTCTCGGCGCTTCGGACCTGGTTGCATCGTTAGTGTGGGGGGCGCCCGCGAGGATGAAACAGATCCGGCGGGGGGCTGAGGGAAACGCGATGAGCAAACACGAGAAAGTCAACATTCTGATGGTGGACGATCAGCCGTCAAAATTGCTGACCTATGAAGTGATGCTGGCGGAGCTGGGAGAAAATCTCATCAAAGCCAATTCCGGACGGGAAGCGCTCGACCTGCTGCTCAAGAATGATGTCGCGGTCGTGCTGATGGATGTGAGCATGCCGGAGATGGATGGTTTTGAGCTTGCGGAAATGATCCGGCAGCATCCGCGGTTTCAGCGGATCGCGGTGATTTTCATCTCGGGTGTGCATCTGACGGACGTGGATTACTTAAAGGGATACCAGCGGGGCGCAGTGGATTACATTTCAGTACCGGTGGTACCAGAACTTTTGCGGGCGAAGGTAAGCGTGTTTGCCGAGCTGCACCGGCGGGCGCAACAACTGGAAACGCTCAATCACGAGTTGCGGCGGCTCTCCAGCCGGTTGCTGACCGCGCAGGATGAAGAGCGGCGGCGGTTTGCGCGCGACTTGCACGACGACATCGGGCAGGAACTGGCGGCTGCCAAGATGATGCTGGACGGGCTGTCGCAGATGGCGGCATTCCGCGAGGAAACGGCGGTGATCGAGGCGAGCGAGATGGTGGATCGCGCCATCCAGCAAGTACGGAGCATGTCCTATCTGCTGCATCCCCCGCTGCTCGATGAAGGGGGGCTTTCTTCAGCGCTGCGGTGGTTGCTCGAAGGTATGAGCGAACGCAGCGGCATTGAAACTACTCTGGAAGTGAACCCGAACGATTTCCCGCGTCTGCCGGCTTCGTTGGAACGAGCGGTGTTCAGAATTGTGCAGGAGGGATTGACAAACGTCCTCCGCCATTCGCGTGCCCAAAAGGCTTGCGTGACCCTCACGCAAAAAGAGCGCGGTCTTTTGCTTTCGGTGCGGGATAACGGGAAAGGGGTCGGCGAGCAGACATTGCAACTCCAGCCGGGGAGCATCGGCCTGGGTCTTGGAGGAATGCGGGAGCGAGTCCGAGAATTTGGGGGCGAACTGCGGATTGCGAACGGGAACCCAGGCACGATCGTGGAAATCAGCATTCCAGCTGCGATTCCAGCGGCGAACCTGACGATGGCAACCGCCTGAAGTGCAACTCTCGATGGCGGCGGGTCCGGAGCGGTCGTCCGCAAAAGACCTTGCGCGACTGAAATCGTAATTGTGTTCGCGAGGTGAGCCCAGTTTTGCCATTCAGCTAAGTTAAAACGCGGCCTTCAGGCAACTGATGAGCGCGCACTCCTATCCAACTTCTCTGCGCCCGTCGTCTGAGGATGTCATCTTGCCGATCACTTCGAGAAAGCAGGTGAAAGATGCAAGCTGTGACAGGAGTTTTCGCCTCGCAGATCAACGCTGACCACGCCATTGAAAGCCTGCTCTCCAACGGCGTTGGCGCCGACAAAATCACATTGCTTACACCCGGCACTCGCCGAAGAGGTACGGAGGAGATTCCTGTCGATGCGGGAGAACAGCCAGGGATTGGGAAGGCAATTGGCGCCGCCATCGGCGCTGCGGGCGGGATAACCGGCGGCAGCATTCTGGCGGCTGCGATCATACCGGGTGTTGGTCCGGTGACTGCTGTTGGGTTGCTGGGCGCAGCGATTCTGGGCGCTGCGGGCGCCGGGGCGGGAGCGATTGCCGGCGGGTCTCTGGAGAATTCACTGACCGAGGGCTTGCCGGAAGACGAAATCTTTGTATATGAAGACGCGTTGAGAAAAGGCCGCTCGGTGGTGATTGTTCTGACCGAAGATGCGGACTCGGCCGAGGCGCTGCGCGCGGTGCTGAAATCGGAAGGGGCGGAAACGGTGGACGCCGCACGGCACCAGTGGTGGATTGGGTTGCAGAGCGCCGAGCGGGAGCACTATTCCGCTTCGGGGAGAGATTTCGGAAGCGATGAGCAATTCTATCGCCGAGGTTTCGAGGACGCGCAGCATGCGCGAACGCGCTGCAAAGAGTTCGATCAGGTATCGGGCGAGATGGAGAGCAATCTGGAAGAGCTGCAGAAGCAATACCCCGGTGTCGATCTGGCAGAGGCCTACACCCGCGGGTACCAGCGCGGCCGGGAATACTATCAGCACCTCTGCGATGAAAGGAAAGCGGCATAGACTCGTCGATCCGGGTAATTCCGCGGGATTGCGAGTTCACCGCGAGTCAACCTGAAAGCGCCGCTGAAATCCGGGGGCCGCTGATTCTGCATCTATAGAATGCGCTGCCGTGTTGAGGCGGGCGCGGATTCGATTCCCGATGCCAAGACGGGTCCGTTCAGACGATGACCAGGCGAGCTGCTAAAGCAAGACGGCGCATCATTTTTCTCTGGCAGGCTCTCGTACTCTTGATTCTCTGCGCTCCGTTTACCGGAGCCTATTCGGTGTTGACGCACGAGGAAGTTGTCGACCTGCTCTGGAAAGACCAGATCCAGCCGCTGCTTCTGAAACGCTATCCGTCGGCCGGTCCCGACGATCTGCGGAGGGCGCACGCTTTTGCCTATGGCGGTTCGCTCGTGCAGGACATGGGGTACTATCCGTTCGGAAGCAAGAATTTCAGCGACCTGACCCACTACGTGCGCAGCGGAGATTTTATCGTTAACCTCATCAACGACTCGACAGACCTCAACGAGTATGCATTCGCTCTGGGTGCGCTGGCGCATTACTCCGCCGACAATATCGGGCATCCAACGATCAACCGAGCGGTGGCGCTGGAATTTCCGAAGCTACAAAGGCAATACGGCAACGAGGTGACGTACGAAGACAATCCCAAGGCGCACATCCGCATTGAGTTCGGGTTTGACGTCACGCAGGTTGCGAAAAATCACTACACGTCGGACTGCTATCACGACTTCATTGGATTCGAAATCTCAAAGCCGGTGCTGGAACGGGCTTTCCAGGACACGTACGGCGCGCCACTGTCCGATGTGATGTCGAACGAAGATCTCGCGGTTGGGACATTCCGGCGCACGATCAGCAAGATTCTGCCAGAGATGACACGGGTTGCACTGGTGGCGCGGAAAAAAGAAATCGTCAAAGACACCCCCAACTTCAACGCACGAAAATTTCGCTACTATCTGTCACGGGCCGATTACCAGCGTGAATGGGGAAAGGGATACCGGCGGCCGGGTTTTGGCACGCGCCTGCTGGCACTGGTTCTGAAACTGGTTCCGAAGGTTGGTCCATTCAAGGCACTGGATTTCAAGATTCCCTCGCAGCAGACCGAGGACATGTATGTTGCCAGCGTTGACCACACGCTCGACAATTACAAGAATCTTCTTCGGGATGTGGAAACGAAATCGCTTTCCCTTCCGAACACCGATTTTGATACGGGCAATGTCACCCGCGCCGGCGAATATGCGCTCACCGATAAGGCGTACGCCTATTTGCTGACGAAACTGGCCGAACGCAATTTTGAGAGCACCCCGCCCGAGCTACGCGCGAACATTCTTGCTTTCTACGCCGATCCAAACGCACCCCTGGCAACCAAACGCGATGCCGCAGCATGGCAGAAAACGCAGGACGAGCTGCAGAGATTAAGAGACCACTCGCAGAATCAAACGACGGAGGCGAATCCGGGTTTCGTCGATCACACCGCGAGATGAACTTCTTGCCGCTTGAGGGCCTGCTCTTTGCCGCCTTGCCGGGCGTTGCTCCCGGCAGTGTCGAGGGTTACTTCGCGATCTCGACTGGCTTCGGGGTCTGCGGCAAAGGAAAACGCAGCTTCAGAGTCTTGATTTCATACGGCTTGGTATGCACCGTCACGGCGCCGGCTTGCAACGACAAGTCGGCAAACGGACGTTCCATCAAATCCGCGTCCTGCGCACTTTTCGCTCCTGGTGGAAGCTGAATCTTAACGTCTGTGTCGCGGCCGGCCCATTCGTAAAAGCGCAGAATCACGCCGTCGTCGTCTTCGGCTTTTTTCAACGCGGTCAGGACGACATTGTCGGGTTTGACGTCGAGGAAAGCGTGCTCCGGCGGCAATGCGCCATCGTGTTTTTCGGTCTGCATCGCGAGGAGCTTGTAATTAAGTTCATACCCCTGCCGCACCGTCAGGGCCTCGCGCCATCCGCCGGCGTGCGGAAAAAGCGAGTAAGTGAATTCGTGATGTCCCTGATCAGCATGGGGGTCGGGCCATTCGGGAGAGCGAAGCAGCGAGAGACGCAGCACATTGCCCTTGGCGTCGTAGCCATATTTGCAATTGTTCAGCAAACTGAGGCCGTGCTTGTCGTCCGAGATGTCGGCCCATCGCATGGCCGGAACTTCGAACTGCGCTTTTTCGGCGGGAGTGTTACGCGTGGTCGGGCGCTCGACCGAACCGTAGGGGATTTCGTAGGTTGCCTTGTCGCTGTGCGCGCTGAGAGGGAACGCCACTTTCAGCAAGATGTGTTTTTCGTGCCACTCCACCTGCATGTTGACGTCGACGCGCGGGGTGGCGGCATCAAGCGTAACGTCCTGGAGGAAGGTCGAGCTCTGAAAATGCTTTTTGATGCGGATGACCGCGCGTAAGGGACCGCTCTCGATCAGCGTCACTTCATCGGCCTGAGCGAGATCCCAATGCTTGTCTTCGAAGTCGGCGTCAATATTCCACGCATCCCAGCGCTTGGGTTTGTCGGCGAAGGCCTGGAGGAGATTGCCGCAAGCTTGATTCTTAGGGCCGCCGGTGTCGGTTTCTGCCGGGGCGAGCGACTCCTGATGGTTGCGCTTGTCGTACAGGCTGGTCATACATCCGGTATGTGGATCGATCTGCACGCGGACAAAGGCGTTCTCGAGCGTGTCGTAGGTTGCCCGAAGGTCGGACCGTGCCCGTGTGGCGCCGGAGGAAGCTTGAACGAAGTAGGTGTTGTAGCCAAGCGATGGCGCAGAGGCGAGAAGCAAGAAGCGAGCGCGATGCGTCTCCGGATCGATGCCGAGCAACTGTGTTTGTCCGCGCCCTTGAGCATCGGCGACAACAACATCGCGAGCCGGGCCCGGCAGCTGTACCTCAACTTCAATCACTCCGGTTCGTGACCACGAGAGCGAGTTCGACACGAGCAGGGGCACGCTCTCTCCCCGGCTCACGCCCTGAGTGTTGATGTGGGCGGCAATTTCCCTGAGCGAATTTTCAAGCACCCCATTGCCAGAGAGTTGCACGTCTTCAAGGTTGCGGCGGGCGTCCAGATAGTTCACGCCAATGCCGGAGCCCGGCATGATGTCGTGAAAATTGTCGAAGAGTAGCCGCTTCCATGCGCGATTCATCTCCTCCTGCGGATAAAATCGGCCGTCGAGCATGGCGAGGGCAGCAAACTTCTCGGCGTTGAGCATGATCTCTTCGCTGCGGCGGATGCGCTGCTTGGTCTCAGCCTGGGTCGTAAAGACGCCGCGGTGATATTGGAAATAGAGTTCGCCGTCCCAGGTGGGCACATTCAGGTTGGGGAGCTTTTTGCCCAGCTCGTCAAAAAAACCGGCCGCGGTGCCGAACGCCAGCTTCGGGTAGACGGTAGACGGCGACAGCAATTCGGTCGCGTTGTCGAGCATCTCGCGCGTCGGACCGCCTCCGTGGTCACCGACACCGTAAAGGTGAAGCATTTCGGGCGTTCCGGCGATCTTGGGTCCGTAAATCGATGGCGCCCATACGGAGAGGTCTGTCGCCATGCCTGGACCTTCGATGCTGGCCGCGTAGTCGCGCGGGAAGTAAGTCAGCAACTTGCTGCCATCGGGAGCCTGCCACCAGAACAATTTGTAGGGGAAGGTGGTGAATTCGTGGGCCCAGAGCAGCTTTTGGGTCACGAAATAATCCATGCCGGACTTCTTATAGATTTGCGGCAGTTGCCAGTTGTAACCGAACGAATCCGGATTCCAGCCGATCTTGACATCGACGCCGAAGCGGCTCTGGAAGTAACGCTTGCCGACCAGAATCTGGCGCGTGAGGGATTCGCCGTCGGGCATATTCAAATCGGGCTCGACCCACATTCCGCCGATCACTTCCCAGCGGCCCTGACGAACGCGCTGCTGAATTTCCGCAAACATTGACGGATATTTTTCTTCGATCCATTCATAGGTGCGCGCCGATGACATAGTGAACTTGAAATCCGGATACTCGCGCATCAGGTCAAGGACACTCTGAAAGGTATTGCGGACGACCTCGACGGTTTCGGTCCACGGCCAGAGCCAGGCCATATCAATGTGCGAGTTGCCGACGGCGTGAATCGTGAACTGCTGAAGCCAGGGTTGGAGAGCGGCTAGTTTCGTCTGAGCTGCAATCAGGGACTGATCGAATCCTGCCTGATTCCCACGATCGAGCGCCGAGAAATCGATTGCTTTAACAGCCGCTTCGAGTACAGCCTCGCGTTCCGTCTTGCCCTCTTCGTAGGCGACGATCATGGGTTGCGCCGAGAGCATCTCCATGCGGATCAGAGAGGGATCCGGACGGGTTGCGGGAGGGTGAATGATTAATTGGCTTTCGTAGATTCCGGTTTTGGCCGTGGAGCAATCGATTCGCACGGCCACCAGGAATTTCTGTCCGGGTTGCGCGCGCTCTGTGAGCAGGATTGGCTGCTGCATGTCCTCGTCACCGCGATAGACAATACCTCCGTTCGAAAACACTGTGAGAATCTCCGAGTCATTGCTGCGAATTAGAAGCTTCAAATCAACGCGCGCGCCATTGGTCGAATAGCCGTTGATTGTTTCGGGAACCTCGACCCACCGGCGCAGCACGCGTGGACCGGTCTCCCATTCTTCGTGGGTCTTGACGGCCTGCCAACCGGCGTCATTGAGGGTGGGATCCTCGGGGTGGGGCAGATCGACATGAAAACGCCAGTCGGGCAGATCCGCAGTCACCAGGGATTGAAGGCGGTCCAGCGTAGGTTTGTAGGGATCGGCCGGCGTGTTCGATGGGGAGTTCTGGGCAGAAACCAGGAGGGCGAGACAGAAATAGAAAAAGAGGGCGCAAGCGACGAGCCTTTTCATAAGGCTACATCATACTGCGCGAAGGGCTGCGTCGAGCGGTGGAATAGAAGGTCTGACGGCCTCACGGTTGACGAGTATGTCCCAGATTCGACAGGGCTGCATTCGCAGCGTGATAGCCACACATGCCGTGAACGCCGCCGCCCGGGGGCGTTGACGCGGAGCAGATATATATTTCGCGGGCTGAAGTCGCGTAATTCCGCCGGGTGGGGCGAAAGAGAAACTGGCGAATATCCATCACGCCACCGCTGACGTCGCCGCCAACGAGGTTTGCATCCATGGCTTCGAGATTGGCGGGAGAAAAAGTTCGCCGGGCCAGGACAACCTCGCGAAAGCCCGGAGCGAAGCGTTCAATCTGAGCTTCGATCCTCGGCAGCATGTCGGCTGTGGATCCGTTTGGCACATGGCAATAGGCCCAGGCCGTGTGTTTTCCTGCGGGAGCACGTGCGGGGTCAAACAACGTCGGCTGGGCAAGCAGGACAAACGGCCGCTCCGCGAGTTGTCCGCGGCGTGTGGCTTTTTCGGCCGCCGCACACTCTGCGAATGTTCCGGCGAGGTGCACGGTGATGGCGCGCCGGCATTCCGGCGCCTTCCAAGGGATCGGCGCATTCAGGGCGTAATCAACCTTGAATACGCCCGGTCCATAGCGAAAGCCGTCGAGTTGCTGCCGGTAACTGTTGGACAAGCGCTCGCCAGCGATGCGAACCAGTTGGCGCGGCGTAACGTCGCAGAGAATCAACTGGTAATCTGACAATGCAGCAAGCGATTCAACTCGCGACGAAGTTCGGACTTTGCCACCCAAGGTGTTGAGATGTCCGCACAGCGCGCTGGTAATTGACTGAGCGCCACCGCGCGGTACGGGCCAGCCGACGGCATGTGCTGTCAAGGCCATCAACATGCCAACGGCGCCGCTTAAAGGCTCATCGAGCGCGAGAAATGAATGAGCAGCCAGGCCGGCGAAGAGAGAGCGGGTACGCTCGTTCTGAAAGCGTTCCACGATTGCTTGCGCGGATAAGAATCCGCTCAGGCCGAATCGCGCCATCAGAAACGGGTGCTTTGGGATGATCCGGACCGGGCGAAGTACTTCGGACTCGAACTCGGGCCAGCGCTCAAGAAATGGTCGCATGAGACGAATCCATGCTTCGCCGTCGGCACCCAGCGAACTTCCGGCGGCCGCAAGCTCCCGTTCCAAAACAACGGCGGTGCCGTCGTCGAGCGGATGGGCGACCGGAGCCGGGGAATGAATCCATTGGAGCCCGTAATCGGGCAGGGGCAAAGAAGTGAAGAAAGGAGAGCCCGCAGCCAGGGGATGAACTGCCGATCCGAAGTCGTGCACAAAGCCGGGAAGCGTCAATTCCATGGTGCGCACGGCGCCGCCTGGAGTCGCCTCGGCTTCGAACACCTCGACATGGAGGCCAGCCTGCGCCAGAACGATCGCGGCCGCCAATCCGTTGGGCCCAGCTCCCACCACACACGCTTTTTTAGTCGCGTCCATGACTCTTGTTGAATCGCCCAATTACAAAGTTACCCGATTACTCAATTCTTATTCTCTAGGCGCCGCGGTCTGCCATTCGAGGACTTTAGGCTTGCCGTCGGGACCGAGCTCAACTGCAGGCGCATAGAGGCCCAGCAGCTGGCGACGCCACCACAGCCCGGTTTCCCGCTTCTCTCGCATGGTGGTGAAGTAATATTGCCAGAGCAGGACGCGAATCTGCCGGGGCGGATCGCGGGCGAAGGGATTATTTGCAAAAAGCTCGAGCACGTCTTTCTCGTTCGAGAGCAGCCGCACCTCGGTACTCGGAACGATAGGATATTCCTGCCACGAGCCGAGGGAAGCAAACCACAGATTCCAATCGAAACGGGGCTGATAGGGCGCGTAAATGCGCGGGGGTTCATTTAAGGCTTGCGGTTTGTTGCGAAAGGGATAGGCAACCCAGTTTTGTCCATCGGATGAGCCTTGAAACTCGATTTCATAGCGGCCGCGCGTCATGACAGCAAACAAACCGTAGCGATTGGCAATTCGAAACGGCTCCAGTGCGCTCACCGGAAAGGTGGGTAGCGGTGCCCTTGCGAACATCCAGAGAAGTTCCGCGGTAGTTGCGTAACCGATCCAGGTCAACATCACCACGCCCGCCGAAAGTTTCATGATCCTCCAGGACGAGAGAAGGTAGTTGCGTCTTTCGGTTGACTCGGGCGAGATTCCATGCGGCGCGGGCTTGGCCGCGATTCGGTCCCTCCACTTTACTGGCAGGATACTCACCACAAAACGATCGTCCAGCAGGAGAACGCCCAAGGCGAGCACGAGGTAGTTCAAAAATGTGTAGTTCGCGCTCAGGATCACGCCAACCTGCCACGGGGTAACGACAAAAAAGCAGACGATGCGCCAGCGGCGGGGAAGAAAAAGCATCCACACGAGCAGGAGTTCCAGGGCCAGGGTGGCGGCTACCGTAGCGGCATGAAACCAGTGGGGCAAGTGCTGCAAATACCAGCCGATCCAGGTGGGCAATGGACCGTTCTGATAATACTCGTCCATGGCGGTGAAGTGACGCCACTGAGGATCGCCGCTCAAGAGCTTGACCGCGCCGGACTCGAAGTAGATGCGGAACCACTCCCAGAGCAGCAGAAAAAGGCCGGCGCGCGCCGGGGGATGCGGGCGACCTAGTCCGGGACGCAACCCCGGAGGCGCGAAGAAGAGCGCAATGAATCCGGCTTCGAGCAACATGCCATCGGACTGGTAGCCGGAAAAATCCTGGGCCGCGCTCACGAACGAAAGAAAACAGACAAAGCAAACCGCCAGCATTCCGTGCGGCCACAAGTTCAGCACGAGAAGCACGGACGCCGCCATGCCTGCCCAGCACAACACATTCAACATGGTTGTTCCGCTCGACCACCAGAGAAGGGTCGGCGCATACCAGATTTTTTCCCAATGCCCCAGCGATTGTGCGACGGCCTGAAGATAAGCGCCCGCGGGGAGAATTCCATGGGGGCCGATGAGCCCGCGGATCTGAAAGACGAGCGAGAAAAATGCCGAGAAGTAAATGCCACCGAGGGCGCGAAGAAACAGCCAGCGCGGGATCAGGCGATCCGGACCACCGCGCGGCGCACCAAAGAGCCAACCAATCGAAGAGGGAGCGGGCCAGCCCATGCGCCGCCATTATAGGAGAAGGAAGACGGGGAACCCGATATTCCGAGACCTTAAGCGTGAGAGCCGAACTCAAGGTAGAGCCGAGGATCGCAGATCGTTCATCTGCTCGTCCAGTTCGGACATCTCGAGCAATCGGCCTGCGTAGGCGGATGCATCGCACTCGCAGACATTGCTCTCGGCTTCCGTGTGCTGACGCGCCAGGGCGAGCTGGCCTTGAGCCGCATCCAGATAGGCGCGGCCTTGCGCCTGATCCAGATAAATCTTCGCGACCGCAAACACCATTCGATACAGGTGTTCCATGGATTTGATGCGCTCGATCACGACCTCGCGCGCGTTGCCGGAGGCATCGGCCGCCGAAGCTGACCGCGCCAAATTGTCGAGTTGATACGCCGCGTACGAAAGCATCTCGGCCCAATCGGCTAAGGCCAGGGATGGATCGGCCAGAGCACACGTATCGGCCGAGACTCCGGGCGCATTCGAACGGCAGGAGCCGTCTTTCATGGCATAGATCGCGCGGGCAGCGAATCGGAGGGAAGCATTTTCCAGGAGCACATCGCCGGCTTTGAGGTCAGCTCTCCAATTGCCATGCAGCAAGGAATTTTCGTAGGCACCGCTGAGGATGCGCACGAGGCGAGGAATCTGATCGTCGTTATTGGTTGCCGCGTCCATCAGGGAGCCGTGCGCGGTCGAAATGGGGAGGGCCGAAGGCGAAATACCAATCATGAGCGCGAGGCCTAGAGCGATGGTGCGCCAGAGGCGGACGAACAGCGATCTCGTTTCCGCACCGTCACAGTTTTGTACCATCACAGTCACAGGAAATCGGCCACTTCCATTTATATTTACCGGCCAAATTCTAAAGTTCCGAAACTCGGAGGTACATCCAGTGAAAGCAGTACACAGTCCAATATTGAACCGCACAGGGATTTTGCGTTCGTCATCCTACAAAGATTTGGAGATATCACGATATCTACTGAAAGCGATATCCCGGCTTGGGCGTACACCTGTACACCCGCCCTTTATCGGGATTCACCGTTTCATCGCAAGACGCCCAACTCAGGAAGAGCGAGGGTCCCATCGGGAAAATAATAGTCTGGCTGTCGATGTCGGCTTCGATGCTCACACTCTGGGCATCGCCGGGAAGTGTGAAGGAAAGGCCTTCCCCAAAGACGACCGGGTAAGACCAATGCTCGGATTGAGTCGCCATGGTGCGGAAGACTTCCGCTTCCAAGAGAAACGTTGCGGTGTCGGACCAATCGACCGCTGACACGGTATAGGTCTGCCCATTGTCGGAGATGCGGTCATCCTTGATTTTAGTGAAGGGACAAGGGCCCGCGATGCAGGAGGTGCGAGCATCACGGAATCCATTGCCTGGACCCGCATCCAAGGTGGCTGAGGCGATGGCCGCTTTCCACTTGCCATCCGGCGAACAGGGGTGTTGACCCTTGCAAGGAACGTTGCCCTTGTTCTCGATGGCAAAGGTTTTGACTGCGCTGCCGACATTCACCTCGGTCATTGCCCGGACCGTGTAGCGCACGCGCACATTTGCGACCCGGGTCTGAGGTTGATCTTTGGCCGCCTGCGCGGTGGAGAGCGGGATGAGATGAACAACATAAATCTTGTTGGCGACGATGTCGGTGACGACGAAAGGCTTGAACTGGGGAGCGCGGAAGGAAAGAACCAGGGGATGCCCTTTGCGAATCGGCTTGCGCAGCTTGATCACAAAAAAGCCGGAAGAATTCGATTTGACCTCGGAAACCGCCAGATCGCCAGCAGAAACCGTGGCTCCGGCGATGGGCTGCTGTTTATGCGGGTCCGCACTCTCCATGAGGACAGCCCCGCGGAGTGAGATCGCCTTTTGGCGTTGCCAGTAGATGAGTGCAACCGTGGTTGCGGTGAGAATCGCGACGCACACAACAGTCCAGAGCTCGATTTTGTGAGTGCGAGTCATTGTCGATTGGCCCGGCGGCTGTCCAATTGCTCCTATGAGATGACAACCGCGCGGCAAACGTTTCTGCGGAAAGCTGCAACGGTTGACCGTTGTACGGCATCCTTAAACAGTACCCAGAAAAGGGAACAGTTCTTGTTAAGCGTGCAGTGACTTGTCCATCTTTGCGGGCCCGTGCTAATAACGCAACTGACGCGCATGACTGACGCCACGCGCCATCCAGTTTCTCGCCGGCAGGCGCTCGGCCGCCTTCTGCGCACCGGTCTCTGCCTTCCTTTCAGCGGAATGCTGCGGGTTTTGGCCGCGCAATCGACAAAGCCCACGCCGGTTTCGAAGGCAGGGGGCCCGGCTCCAGCACGGTTCGCAGCCCCGGCCTCATCGCCGGCTATATCAACCGCATTATCGCCGGAAGACGACCAGTTTCTAAACGATATTGAGCAGGCGAATTTTCTCTTCTTCTGGGAGCAAGGCAGCCCAAATACCGGGATGGTGAAGGACCGCTGCAATGTTCACAACACCAATCAAGCGGCGGCGGCCAGCATCGCGGCCACCGGTTTCGGCCTTACCGCGCTCTGCATCGGCGCGCAACGGGGGTTCGTCCCGGCCAGCGACGCGCTGGAACGCGTGTTCGTCACGTTGCGGTTTCTGTGGAAGAAACTGCCCAATCACCGGGGTTTCTTTTTTCACTTCGCCAACCAAGAAACCGGCGAACGGATGTACGACTCGGAAGTGTCGTCGGTGGATACAGCGATTCTGCTGTGCGGAGTGCTTACCTGCCGGCAGCACTTTCGGCATGCCGGCGTCGCCGAACTTACGGATTTGATCTTCAACCGGGTTGACTGGTCCTGGCTCTCGGAGGATACGTCTCTGCTTACCCACGGGTGGACTCCGGAGGTCGGCTTTCTTCCGTCGCGGTGGGACTACTACAGCGAACTGATGATGATGTACCTGCTGGGCATGGGCTCATCGGCGCATCCGCTGAAGACGGAAACCTGGAACGCGTGGAAGCGGCTGACGTTCGAATATGACGGCCTGCGGTATATCGGGTCGTTTGCGCCGCTGTTCGTGCACCAGTACTCGCAGGCCTGGTTCGACTTTCGCGGGAAGCGTGACAAGTACGCCGATTATTTTCAGAATTCCGTGACAGCCACGGAGGTGCACCGGCGGTTCTGTGTCGAGCTTGCCAAACAGTTTCCCGATTACAGCGACGACCTCTGGGGCATTACCGCCTCCGATTCCGAACATGGTTATGTTGCGTGGGGCGGCCCTCCCGCTACCGGACCGATTGATGGCAGCGTCGTGCCAAGCGCGGCGGGAGGTTCGCTGCCATTCATGCCGGCGGCGACGCTGCGTGTGTTAAGGACGATTCGAAGCCGCTATCCGAATGCCTGGAGCAAGTACGGATTCATCAACGCATTCAACCCGCTCAACAACTGGTATGACCCGGATGTAATCGGAATCGATACCGGGATCATTTTGTTGATGGCAGAAAATCTGCGGACCGGATTTGTCTGGGACACGTTCATGAAGAATCCGGAGGCAAAGCGCGGGATGGAGCGAGCGGGATTTCGAAAACCATAGCGAACCGGCGTACGGACAAGGCACTATGTTTAAATCGAAGAATGTTCGCTCGCAAGGTCCGCCTCCAGTACGAGCGTGACGGCCAGCTGCAACTCTGTCCGCTGCACTGGCTGGACAACTTCGCCATGCGCAATTTTACGAATGCATCCGTGTTCGACGACACGCTGCCGGTGGCCGACGGGTGTCTGGAGATAGGAGCGAAGGTGCCAGTCGATCAACTCCGCGAGGCGATGGAGGACTGGTTTCGCCGAAAGAGCTACTTACCGAAAGACGCCAAGCTCACGCTGACGCTGCTCTAAGTGGGAGGGTTTAAACTTCGTTGCCCAAAACCGAGGAGCGTTCGGTCTTAAGCAGCCGGGCGAAGAGACGGACAATCATCCCATCAAAGCGTGTGCCACTCAATTTTTCGAGTTCCGCGATCGCGAGCTCGTGGGTTTTGGCGGGGGCAAACGAGCGATCGCTCGTCATGTTGGCATAGGTATCGGCGACGGCAAGAATGCGGCCGACGAGAGGAATGCTCTCGCCGCGCAAGCCAAAGGGATAACCGGTGCCGTCAAAAGCTTCGTGGTGAGACAGCACCGCCTCCGCTACCCGTTCGCAGTCCGGAAGGGCCCGCAAAACCTCGACGCCAAGCTGGGGGTGGGACTTGATGACGGCCAGTTCGTCCTCCGTCAACGGTCCCGGCTTGTTCAGGATATTGGCGTCGATAAACAACTTGCCAACGTCATGGACTGCGCCGGCGAAAGCGGCATCGGAAACTTCGTGGGCGGAAAGATTGAGCCCGCGCGCAATAATTCCCGCAAAATGGCGCGTTTTATCCGCGTGCCCGCTCGCGTTCGGCTCGCGGAGCTCGGCTGTCTGCGCGAGCGTCTCAATCGCTTCGCGCAGGGTGGCGGTGTCTCCCTTATCGTTAGCGCACAGCTTGCGCAGTGTTCCGATCAGTTCTTCCAGATGCTCGGGTCCGTTGTGCTCGCGCTGCAAGAATCCTTCGATGTACGAAGACAACAATTGCCGCTGAACGGCGGAGCCTTCGCGATACGGTTCGGCGGCGGCTACCTGGTTGCCGCCGGCATGTTTGGCGATGTACATGCCCGCGTCGGCCACGCGGATCAGATCTTCGATGGCAAAGCCGTGGACCGGAAAACTTGCCACGCCGAAGCTGCCGGTGATCTTGTGTTCTTCGAGCATTGGATCGGTCGCCAGCCACAAGCGCAGCCTTTCTGCGAGCACCTGTGACTGCTCGATTCCGGTCTCCGGCATGAGGATGATGAACTCATCACCGCCGTAGCGCGCGACCACATTCGACTGCCTGCACTTCTGCTCGAGCAAGCGTCCGACTCGCGCCAGCACTAGGTCGCCTTCGAGATGTCCAAGCGAGTCGTTCACTTCTTTGAATTTGTCGAGGTCAATGAGCACCACCGAGAAGGGACGGCCGGAGCGCGACGCGCGCTTCCACTCAGAGCTGAGAGCTTCCCAGAAGAAACGCCTGGTTTTGATGCCCGTCAGACCGTCTGTAATGGATTGCTGCTGCAATTTCTGGAAGACAAACGAATTGTGGAGTGCAGTTGCCAGTAAGTCGGCGAGCGTGTTCAAGATCAAAACGTCCTGCGGCGCAAAGGCGTTCTCCGACCGGCTCTCGACGTTCAGTACGCCGAGCAGGCTCTCACCATACATGATGGGCAGGCACAAGACGGCGCGGGATTCGGGGGCCACGCCTGCCAGTTGGCCGGGGCCGGCGTTTTGCACGAGCGCGCTGACGCCGGTGCGAGCGACTTTGCCGAGTACACCGGAACCAACCGGAATCCGCCGCCCCAACGCTTGAATGGTGGTTCCCGCTTCGGCTTTGATCTCGATGTCCTTGGTGGCGTAGTCCATGATGCCGATGCCGATGTGGTCGTAGCGAAAGTTCTTCTGAATTTCGCGCACGATGTCGGCCATCATCTGCTCGGCGTCTTCGCTCGAAATGGCCATCTTGGAGATGGTGTTCAGAAATGCCAGATGCCGCGCCCGGCGTTGCTCTTGGGAAAAGAGCCGGGCGTTTTCAATCGCCACGCCCAGTTGTCCGGCGGCGGTCTGCATGACCTCGAGGTCGCGTTCCTGGTACTGGAATTCGCGCTCCGTGCTGAGGGCGGCCATCACGCCGGCTGGTCTTCCGCCGAGCAGAATGGGCACGCCGCAGAAGGAACGGCCGGGCCGCGGAGGTACAAAGTCGACGCCCAAGCGTGCCCGCACTTCTTCCAGGTCGGATTCGATCAGGAGCGGCTGCCCGGTGCGCAGAATGTATTCGGTCAGACCGTTGGCCACTTTGCGCGAGCGCTTGGGCAAGGTCTGTCCGCTCTCGACCTCGAGTTCGAAATGAATCTCGTCTTCTTCCAGAAACGCAATATAAAAGGCGCTGGTATCGAAGATCTGGCCGAGTTCAGTTTGGACCGTGCGCAAAACCTCATCCTGATTGAGATGAGAACTCACGGCTTGCCCGATCTCGGTAAGCAGTTCGTATTCTTTGGTTCTGCGTTGCGCCTCGTGCATCACGACATAGTTTTCGAGGGTGAGGGCGATCTGCAGCGCCAACCCAATGAGGAGGCGCAGGTTGGAAGATCCAAACAGGCGCCCTTCGGCATGCGGGAATAGCAGCACGCCAAAATTGTGTTCGCGAGTCTGGAGGCTCACGGCCATCAGGTCGGCGATGTTTTCGGCGAGCAGCGTCTGTTTGAAGGCCTCGAATCGCCCACCGGAAAGGGCAGGCAGAGGCTCTTCCATTTCCGCCAAGTTTCGAAAGGTGACGACCCCGCCCCGGCGGTAGGCGAGCTCGCAGATGTAGTCGCCTGCCCTCGTTTTTTGCAACTTCTCCAGGAATTCCGCGGAGAAGCCTTTCTGCACGGAAGGCACGGTGCCGCGCCACTGGGCGGAAATAAGAATGACTCCCTTGTGGGACGCCAGAGGCGCTACGAGGCGGTCGACAAAGGCTTGCATACTGGGGACAAGATCGGTGGCGGAATGCAATTGCCGCGGATCGATACCCAGGGTTGAAAACGCCAGGGCATGTTCCTGGACTGCATTACGCTCGCTTTCAAATAGGACGATGACCATGGCAATCGCCATGAGCATCTGTGGAATGGGCCACAAGAATCCGCCCGGCCGCCCCACAGTCTCAACGAACGAATGCCGAAACTGCCCGGCGCCCATGAGGGCTCCCCACAGCGCGAGCGAGAAGGCGAGCGTGCGGAAGGCCACCGAATCGCGGCGAAAGCCGTGGCGGTAATAATGGAAGGAGGTAAAGAACAAAATGCCGGCAAGACCGGTCTCGAAACGCAAATATACGGGAGGAGGCGGGGCGTTCGCGGAAAAGGCGCCATTGACCATGCGTGCGCGCAGGCTAACGTAAGTCAGGAGAATGCCGATACCAATGAGGGTGATGTCGTACCACTGGAGTCGGAATGTTTCCTTGGTCAGGCGCGTTGAAACAAAGATGCACATCGCCACCGCAACCAGCAGCAGCGAGCTGACAAAGTAGAGCAGTGCCGAAGGCCCGCGGAAATAAATTACGGCCTCGACCGCGTAGTGCAGGGTATAGGCAGCCCATGCCAGTTGCCAGGCGCGGAAGTATCCCTGCCGGCTCTGCTCGTAGAGGTAGCTGAAGACGAGCAGCACCAGAAGCGCGACGGCGCCAGGAATCAGCACCAAACCTGTAGCAACGCTTACCATGGCTCTTTAGGGACGATTACCTAAAATACCAAATGTCAAATGCTCGAATGCGGGCCCGGCTGGAATACTTGGCCCCATCGTGACACGCCAGACAGTTCGAAACAACCAGTGTCTTCTGTGAGTTCCGCCCTGGGCACGGGTCGTCCAAAAGTTCCTTACTCCAAAGTATCTCCTTATTAAGATGCGATTCGCCAGAATCATCTTCGAGGCGAGGGTTACCTAGGTAACCAGGGTAATCAGGTACCCCAAGGCGCGAGGGCGAGTCGAGGCATGAGGGGCAGGGGTCGACCCCGCCGCAATTTCATCCGCTATACTCAACCGTTATGCCCCGCGTTCGATTTGCGCCATCCCCTACCGGCTTTCTCCACGTCGGGAGCGCCCGCACTTTTATTTTTAACTGGCTCTACGCCCGTCACAACAAGGGAACCATGGTGCTTCGTCTTGACGACACGGACGTCGAGCGGAACACGGAAGCGAGCGTCAACTCGATTTTTGACGGCCTGCGCTGGCTGGATCTGGGCTGGGACGAAGAATACAAACAATCGGAGCGGCTGGCTTTGCATCACCAGGTTGCGGACGCTATTTTCCAAAAAGGCCTCGCCTATCGCGACTTTACGCCCGCCCATGCGGGAGACTCTGAAAAATCGGGAGCCAACCAAACCTGGCTTTTCAATCCCGGGATGCGGGAGCTAGGTCGCGAAGAGAGCGACCGCCGTGCGGCTGGCGGCGAGTCATTCGCGCTGCGTTTCCGGGTGCCGCGGGGTGGGGGAGAACAGGTTCAATTCAGCGATGCTGTGTATGGCTTTCAGTCCAAGGCAGCCGAAGACATCGAAGACTTTGCCCTTCTGCGCAGCGACGGCATGCCCACCTATCATCTGGCGTCGTGCGCCGATGACATTGACCTGAAGATCAGCCATATCATCCGCGGGCAGGACCACCTTTCTAATACTTACAAACATGTACTGATATTTCAGGCGGCACAGTCGGCTGGAGCAATGCTGCCGCAATTCGCGCATTTGCCGCTTTTGGTCGCGCCCGACGGTTCGAAGCTTTCCAAGCGCAAGCACGGGCCGGTGGTCAGTGTCACGACGTATCGCGATGCGGGATTTCTTGCGGCCGCATTTATCAACTTTCTTTGCCTGCTCGGCTGGTCGCCGAAAGACGACCGGACTCGCATGACGATGCCGGAATTGACGGATGCTTTCTCCCTTGAAGGCATCAACCGGGCTAATGCGGTGGTGAACTTCAAGGAGCCAGCGGCGACGCCGCGGGAGACGTTCGACCCAAAAGCGCTATGGCTGAACGCCGAACACATTCGCGCCCTGGCCGTTCCGGAACTGAGCGCGCGCCTGCTGCCGATCGTGCGCGAGGCGGGGCACGCAGTGTCTCCGGAGAGAATGCTGGCGATCACGCCGCTCATTCGGGAACGAATCGAACTGCTGCGCGACGTGCTGACGGCTGCGGACTTCTTTTTCGTGGATCAGCTTCCGCCGTATGATCCGGCCGAACTGATCCCGCAGAAGGGCGATGCGGCGATGGCGCAAAAAGCGCTGGTCAAGGCGCGAGAAGTATTGGCTACTACGGAATTCACGCACGATGCCCTCGATCAGGCATTGCGCGGGGCCGCTCAGGAACTGGGTTTGAAAGCCGGGCAGATGTTTCAGCCGATCCGGGTAGCGGTTTGCGGAAGGAAGAACGCGCCGCCGCTGTTCGAAACGCTGCAGGTGTTGGGGAAGGAGAGGACGCTGGAAAGGATCGAAGAGGCGATAGGAAAGAACGGATAAAACAAGCTTTAACAAACGCGATTCGACTTCGTCGCAGAGTTAGTTCTTTTCGCTCAGTTCCGCGGCCTTGGCGCGCGCGGCGTCCGCTTCTCTTTTTCTTCCGGTGGCGTCATACAGATCCGCCAGCACGCTCTCGGTTGCCGTGCTGTCCCAGTTCTGCCGCTGTTTCAACAGTGCTGCAATGGCGTCGTCAGGCCGGTTCAATCGCGCTGCGAGCACCCCGATCAGGTAGTAGACATTCGGATAAAGGGAATCGATGCGCGCTACCGTTTCGTACTCCGCCAGGGCTTCGGCGTAGTGGCCACGATAGGTCAAGACACGCCCCATTCCGGCGTGACCGTTCGCGCTATTCGGATTGAGCTTTAAAAGCTGAGTGAAAGCAGCCTCGGCCTTATCCGGCTGTCTTTGCTCCATGTTAATCAGTCCCAGATTGTATTGCGCGGTTTCATTGCGAGGGTCGAGGGCGATCGCACGCCTGATTTCCGCCGCGGCATGGTCGAAGTCCCTCTTATTGAAATACGCCTCCGCGAGGGCCTCATGAGTATCGACAGAGTTCGGTTTCTGGCGAACGGACTTTTCGAGCTCTCGAATGGCCGCGTCCGGATCGCCGGCATTCAGATGGGAAAGGCCGCTCTCCCGGTGTACGACGTAAGCCCGGGACCGCGATAGCCAGAAGGCTCCGCCAGCAACCAGCGCGGCCCCAAGGAGGAGTACAGCGATGCGCTGAAGAATGGCATCCTGGGCCGGGGCGGTCTTGGCAATCAAGGCGCCCAAGATTAGCCCCATGATCAGACCGCCGATGTGCGCCGCGTTGTCGACGTGCGCGATCATTGCACCGAAAACGAGGTTGTAGCCGACAAAGGCCACCACGCTGCGCAACATACTCGAGATGGCAGACCGCGGCAGCGAAAACTCGCCCAGGTAGAAGGAGGAGATCAGGGCCCCTGCAATGCCAAAAATTGCCCCTGAGGCTCCTACGCTCGATACCAATGGATTGTGGAAGACCGTCCCTAAACTTCCCGAGAGGCCGCACAACAAATAAACAGTAGTAAACGTCCAGTGCCCGTAGACCGCCTCGGCCAGCCTGCCGAGGCTCCACAGGCACCACATGTTGAAGGCAAAGTGAAGCAAGCCACCATGGATGAAAGTGTTGGTTAGCAGCCGCCACCATTGACCGCTTAGGGTGTAAATCCCGACGTTGGCGCCGATCCGCATTACGTCAAGCGAGTTCCACTCCTGGCTGCCAAACAACGTGAGGCCGGCGGCGAGCGTCATTTTGAGGAATACGATCGCGTTCGCGCCAATCAGCAACTGCGTTGCGAGCATCACACTTGCATCCCGCTGGGCCCACGGCGCCGTCTCCACCCGCTGGTACTGAGGGTCCTCGCCCCGTTGCGCCGCCTCATGCTGCTTGCACCACTGGCAGATCTTCTTGCCGAAGGTCAAGCCCGGAAGTTGCCGTCCACACTGTACGCACTGCGCCATACGACATATAGAATAGCAAGAGCATGAGTCCCACAATTTCACCCAGCGAAACCGCGCCAGAACCGCCCGCCCAGCCGGGCCCCTCGAACTTCATCCGCGACGCGATGATCGAGGACCTGAAAACGAAGAAGTACGGCGACGCCGTGATCCAGACCCGTTTTCCTCCCGAGCCCAACGGCTATCTCCACATCGGGCACGCCAAGGCTATCTGCCTCGATTTCGGCCTGGCCGACGAATTTGGCGGCAAGACCAATCTCCGCTTCGACGACACCAATCCCGAAAAAGAAGAGCAGGAGTACGTCGACTCCATCATGAAAGACGTGCGTTGGCTCGGCTTCGAGTGGGAGAGCCTGCGCTACGCCTCCGACTACTTCGATCAGCTCTACGAGTGGGCGATCAAGCTGATCAGAGATGGCAAAGCCTACGTGGATGATCTCAGCGCTGAAGAAATCCGCCAGTACCGCGGTACGCTCACCGATCCCGGCAAGGAAAGCCCATATCGCAATCGCTCCGCCGAAGAAAATCTCGATCTCTTCGAACGGATGCGCAACGGCGAGTTTCCCGACGGCACGCGCGTCCTGCGGGCCAAGATCGACATGGCTTCGCCAAATCTGAATATGCGGGATCCGGTGATGTATCGAATCCTGCATGCTGACCATCACCGCACCGGGAGCAAATGGTGCATCTATCCGATGTATGACTACGCGCATGGGCAGTCGGATTCGATCGAGCACGTGACGCATTCGATGTGCACGCTGGAATTTGAAGACCACCGTCCGCTGTACAACTGGTTTGTCGATCAGCTCGGGATTTTCCCTTCGCGTCAATATGAGTTCGACCGCCTGAGCCTCACCTACACGCTGCTGAGCAAGCGCAAGCTGCTGAAGCTCGTGCAGGAGAAGCTGGTGAGCGGGTGGGACGACCCGCGCATGCCCACGCTCTCCGGCATTCGCCGGCGCGGGTATACGCCAGAAGCGCTGCGGAATTTCTGCAATGCCATCGGCGTCTCGAAGACCAACGGCACGCTTGAACTGGCGATGCTGGAGCACTTTGTCCGCGAAGACCTCAACAAGCGAGCCCCGCGCGTAATGGCTGTTCTGCGCCCGCTTAAGGTGGTGATCGACAACTATCCCGAAGGCCAGGTCGAGCAGATGGAGGCGGTGAACAATCCGGAAGACGAATCGGCTGGCACACGGCTAGTGCCACTTTCAAAGGTTCTCTACATTGAGCAAGACGACTTTCGGGAAGAGCCGCCCAAGAAGTATTACCGGCTGTCGCCGGGAGTCGAAGTGCGCCTGCGGTATGGCTACTTCATCACGGCAAAGAGTGTGTTGAAAGATGAACAAGGCGAGGTCATCGAAGTCCACTGCACGTACGATCCGGCCACGCGCGGGGGCAATGCGCCCGATGGCCGCAAGGTCAAGTCGACCATTCACTGGGTCTCGGCGGGCCACGCGGTGGACGCCGAAGTCCGGCTCTACGACAAGCTCTTTACCAAGGAGAATCCCAACGATGTCTCGGAGAGCGAGCGGCCGGAGGAGCGCGACTTCACCGACAATCTCAATCCTCTTTCGCTCGAAGCAATCCCTCACGCGAAAGTGGAGCCGTCCCTGGCCAATGCTCCCGTAGAGAGCCGTTTCCAGTTCGAGCGCTTGGGATACTTTTGCGTGGACCCGGATTCGAGGCCGGGCAATCCGGTCTTCAATCGCACAGTAGCTCTGAAGGACACCTGGGCAAGGATTGAGAAGCGCGTAGGTTGATGGATGCCGGTTTGGATGTGACGACCGAGCGGTTACGGGAGGCAGGTTTCGCGCAGAAGCTATTTTTGCCAACTCACTACATGCTCGGGCTCCTGCTGCTGGTGTTTCCGCCGGTTGTATCTTTTTTTCATGTCCATAATTGCCAGCACCACGGCGGATGATGCCAGACTGAATTCGCTGCCTACGCCCAGGGCAAATTCGGCGCTCACATCCTGCCCGAGATCGGCTCTTCTTACGATGTCGGCTGCCGCCAGGTGAAAGCGGTTGTGTTCCGCGATTAGCTTTGGGAACTCTGGAAAGTCCGAATACCTGCGTCCTTCACCTCGAATCCAGCGCCCCAGCTTGCACCGGTTGTTCGCGGCTATTTCTTCGATAAGCAGACTTTGATCGGGGTTCGATACGTAAGCAGAGAGCTTTTTCTTCCACTCGGAATGGGAGACGACGGCGTCGTCGAAGCTCATGGATACTCTTCCCCATAGCAAGGCCATCGCCGGATTTCCTCTTGATGTATATCGGCGTCAAATGCCCCTTCCTTTACATGAGGAGTTGCGCGATGTGGCACGAGAATATGGTCAAAAATAGAAACGGCCAGGATCATCCTGGCCATTGCCACCAAAGCTCTTACAACCAGCTACTTTTTCAAGGTGCGAAGCCACTTCAGCAGATCGTTGATCTGCTCCTTACTCAGCTTGCCGCTGTATGCCGGCATCTTGCCTTTGCCCTTGGTGATAATGTCGGCCAGTTCGGCGTCGGACTGCTTCTGGACGTCGGCGGAGCCGAGGTCGCGGACACGGAGATGCTGACCAAGCTTTGTTTCACCGGCGCCCTTGGCCCCGTGGCACGGAGCGCATCTTGATTTAAACTCCGCAGCACCATCGGCCAAGCCGTAGACCGACATGAATACGAACGGCAGCAATGCCAACCACCGCCCCAGAATCGTCAAATGGTGAACCCTCCGCAGGAATTAAGCGTCCCTTCGCATGGAGCGGCGCTTTTTCTGTAAGGCTTGACCACCTTATTTCTTGAGGGTTCGGATCCACTTCACCAGGTCGCCGACCTGCTCCTTCGACAGCTTGCCATCGTATGCCGGCATCGGCGCTTTGCCCTTCACGATGACATCGGTAAGCTCAGCGTCCGACATTTTTTGTACGTCCGCCGAACCCAAGTCTTTGGTCTTCATGGCGGCCTTGCCTTCGCCATTCGCTCCGTGGCACATCGCGCACTTCGCCTTGTAGTCGGCGCCAGCATCGGCAAACGTGTAAGTGGAGCAAACCATCGCGAGCACAGCCATCGCCAGAGTCGCCCGCAAAATCGTCTTCATTTTTTTCTCCTATGATTAAGAATAAGCGCCCGTGCCAGCGGGCGCGGCTCCCGCGCAATGTATCGCTTGAGCGAACCAACCTTCGAACTGAGCGAGTCGCCCGCTCGAGACAATTTTCTACGGCGCAGGTGTTCGGCACCGACGATATCACAAAAGAAACGCCCGACGCAGTCTTTTCCCGAAAGGCCAATGGCGGATGTCCTGAACCCACCGATCGTGATTTCGAGAAGGAGGAGGACAGTGGTCGGCGTTGCGCGATCAGTGAACCCTGAAACGCGGCGAAACGTGTCCAAAAGCCCACGGCCGGGGCATATCTCGCACTTGAGCCCGTCCAGTTCGCTATTGCAAAACGCAACACTCAGCCTAACATGCTTGAGCTTAATGGCTTGCGCACGGTCATTCCGGTACCCCTTTTGGCCGTCGCAGTGCTTTACAAATGCCGAATAACACTAGGGAGCGTGTCTCTTGGAACCGACGTTGGTAGTTGTCGGGCTCAATCACAGAACGGCGGCGGTGGAAGTTCGTGAGCGTTTTTGGATGGCCGGGTGCCGGCAAGCCGAAGTGCTTTCCATACTGGCGCAGGCCGAAGGCATTGAAGAAGTCATCGTATTCTCGACTTCGAACCGCACGGAATTCATCCTGTGGGGAGATGCAACGCTGGCCGTCAATTCCATCCTGCGGCTGCTGACAGCGGAATACGATCTCAAGCTTCAGGAGTGGAACAGCTTTTACCGTCTTCTGGATGAACAGGCGCTGACGCACGCCTTCCGGGTGAGTTGCGGCCTTGATGCCATGTACATTGGCGAAGGCCACATCGCGCGGCAATTCGCCATCGCGTGGCAGCAGGCTCGGAATGCCGGGTGCACCGGCCGTCATCTGGATTCATTGTTGCGACAGGCGCTCGCCGTCCGCCGGCGTGTCCGCAAGGAGACGGAATTCGTTTCTCACCTTGTCTCCGCTCCCCACGCGGCGATTCAACTCGCCGAACAGATATTTGGTTCGACGGGAGTCGCTCTGGCGGGGAAGAACGTCGTTCTTTTCGGAGCCGGTCAAATGGCGGAGAGCGCCGCACGAGAACTGGTGCGACGAGGTTCTCAATCGATCTGCCTGGTCAATCACAACGACAGTTCCGCGCAGGAACTGGCGGGGAAGTTGAGCCTGCGGAACCCGGCGATCCGGGCAGGCGCATTCGAAGAGCGATGGAAACATCTGGCCAGCGCCGACCTCGTCATCTGTGCGACCTCGGCGCCGGGCTTCGTTTTTACGGCCAACGACATGAAGCGCGTGGCGATGGAACGCAATGAGGCTTTGCGAAATGAAAGCGCCCGAAATCAAAACGCCAATGCTCGCGCAGGGAAGCTACTCCTTATCGACCTCGCTCTCCCGCGCAATATCGATCCCGCCGTTCGGGTCTTTGAAGGAGTTCTCGTATACGACCTGGAAGACATAGAGCGTGCGATCGAGCCCCGAGGTGAAAGCCGCAGCAGGAACGTTGATGCCGGGGACGCACCGAGAGTGCTATACCGTACCGCGAGGCGCCTCGGAGAAGACGAAGCGGAACGGATTGTCCAGGCCGAAGTTCGCGAGTTCAGAAAACAACTGCTGCTGGGTGGCGCGCCGCCGGAACTAACCGCGCTACGCACGCGCCTCGACGAGATCTGCCGCCAGGAACTCGAGTCATTCCGACTGGAGCAGGGACCGTTTCCCAAAGATCAGGATCGGCTACTGGCCGCGGTGGGCACGCGCATCACACAAAAGATAGCCGGCTCGCTGGCCCGTGACCTCATCTCGTCAGCACATCCGAGAGCCGCCAAACGCGCGAGCATCAGCGCGTAGAACTCGACGCCAATTCGTTTTCCAGTTCTCCTCAGTTGCCCTGCTTATTTCTTGTCGTCTTTGTTTTTTTCGTCTTTCTTCGGATCGTCTTTTTTCTGGTTTTTGTCGGGTGGCCGCCGGTTGCCCTGCTGGTTCGGACGAGCTGCGGGTTCGTTCTGGGGAGGCCGCTGGGCTGGACGATTTGCTTCAGGACGCGGGGACGGCTGATTTGCCCTCGGCTGCGCCGGTTCAGGGGTAGTGCGCGGTTGAGCGGCGGGCATTCGGCCGCTCTGAGCGGGCGCCTGCGTATTCGGGCGCTCATTTCGCGCGGGTGGTTCGGTGGGGCGATTGTTGGGGGCCGGTCGGTTTTGCTGAGGCCGATTCGTTTCCGGCCGATTCGGCTGAGGCCGATTTGTTTCAGTCGAATTCGGCTGAGGACGATTCGGTGCGGGCCGCTGTGGCTGCGCGGGCTGGGGAGAGGCATTCGATGGATTGGGCGATTGGCGCTCATTCCGGGACGGCTGGTCCATTGGACGATTGTTGTCCGCTGGCCGATTTTCCGGCGCACTCGGGCGATCGTTCGCAGGCTGATTGTTCGGGCGATTCTCGGGTTGATTCGGACGCAGCTGATTGTCGGGACGGTTTCCCGCACCCGGGCGTTCATTTGCCGCCGGATTCGGCCGATTTTCAGGCGCATTGCCGGGACGCCCGGCTGGCTTAGCTATCGGGGTGGCGGGCCGGCCCGCGGGCGCCTGTCTGATCGGCGGCCGCGCCGCCTGAGCATCCGCAGGTCGCGCCTTTTCCATTTGCCTCATTTGCTGCCGGGCGATCGGCTGTCCTGGATTGGCGGCGAGTGCCTGCTGACGCGCCGCAAAGGGAACAGGGGCTGGAGGCGGAGCCGTCCGGGCAACAATCGGGCGGCGGGCAATGGCGGCCGGAGGCGCTTTGACGCGATTGGCAGTGTCGAAGCGCGCGCCGAGAACGCTGTTCGACGTGGGAGCGACTGCTACCCTTGCGCTCACCGGCAGCGACGAGAGTTGTTTGGCATTGACCGCGACCGCGACGCGAGCCACCGGCTGCGCGCTCACAAAGGCGCGCTGCGGAACGGCGGTGATCGCTCCGGAAACGCCCCGGTTCACATAGGTGACATTGGTGATATTGGTTTCGTTGCGGATGATGGTGGTGTTGTACACGTTTGTAATGACGGTTTGGTTGACGACCGTGCCGCTCATGTTGACATTCGTCAGATAGCCGCGGCTCACACGATAAGACGGAACATAAACTTCGCGCGGTCCGAGAGGAAACCATGCGACGTTGCCACCAACGGCCATTCCGCCTCCGCCGACAAACACGACAAGGGCTGGAGCATAGACCGGTCGCACTTCGATGGGGCCGGGAATCCATCCCCAGCGTCCGGAGATGAAGGCCCAGCGGCCATAGTGGAAGGGGGCATAACCCCAGGGGGCGTCGTCGACCCAGGTCCATCCCCAGGGATCGATCCAGGCCCAGTGGCCATCGCGATAGGGCGCCCAACCCACCGCTACCCGCGGAAACCAAACATCGCCATAGCCCATGGAGGGAGCCCAGTCGCCGTTGTCGTCAAGATCGGCGTAGCCGACCACATCATTGGAAACGTACCGGGCCGACTGGGAATGCTCAACGCGGTTGTAACGGTTGTAGCACCAGTTATCGAAATCGTCGGGTCCCCCAATGTTCTCCATCTCGGCGTTCAATTGGTCGGTGCCCTCGAACGTGACACGCTGTCCGGCGTGCACGGTATAGGTCGAGCCATTGCCGGTCGATTCGCCTTCGCCTTCGCGAACGCTGACGACCGAGTAGGTTCCATCTTCGCTGGCCTCGATGCGATAGCGGCCTGGTTCCTCGATGGTGAAGGCCTGGTTGGGCGTATCGATCTCGAAGTCATCGTCGCGGCCCAGACGGCGCACGCGGATGTTGATCGTTCCCGAGCTGAGCTGAACCTGAACCGTGTTGTCATCGAGGTTGAGGAACGAAATGCCTGTGTTGCTTCCAAGGTCGATGACGGCGGAGCCGAGTTGGACCTCGGCGCGGGAATTGTCGTCGGCCCAGAGCTGGTCGCCGATGGTCATGGGACGATTCGGAACGGCGTCCACCCAATCGGACTCGCCCGCGGGTTGGAAGGAAACAGACCCTTGCAGATAGCCAAGCCGGGCCACACGGGCGGGCGGGTCGTCTTGATCGGGTTGGTTGTCATCCTGCGCGCGTAATGTCTGAGTCAGCGTAAGGCTCAGGAGTGCAGCCGCAGAGAAGGCGAGTGTGCAATGGCGAAGCGCGGCAAGAATCTTCATAAGAGTCCTCTCGATGTGTCGGGTTCGGAATTGAGGGCCAATAGTTTCCTTCCAAGTTAAATTCTGGCGGAAGCAGCTACTTTACTCTAAACACCGGAAACTTTGTAAAGATGTGTAAAGATGAGAAAGAGATGCCCTGGTGTTTGTGAGACAGAATGACGAGTACTCGAGTATTTTTAGAATCAATAGGTTAACGGCAATTTTCTCTGGGGCCGGGGCGTGGTTCGCGAGAGGGATTGCAGCTCTGTGGAATGCCAAGGCGCCTCGGGTGGGTTATCGGCTGGCGTCGGGGATTTCTTCCTCAAATCCAGTCAGCGTCTCTTCGTCTACATCCCATTTCTTCAGGATGGCAAAAATAGTTCTTGACCCGAATCCAGCGCGCATCAGATTGCGAAAAACACGGGCTGCCTCTTTCTGGTCTTTGGGTTTGTTGAGCCGTTTCCGCTTCAAGTAGGAGCGCGCCAGGTCTTCTTCCTTTACCTCTTCATATGCCGAGGCGACCGCCTTCTCGATGACCTCTGCATGAACTCCCTTGGCTTTGAGGTCACTTACGACGCGCATGCGTCCGAACTTTTCGGTGTCGCGGCGATAGGAGGAATAGGCTGCCGCGTAACGGGCGTCGTTCAAGTAGCCCTGGTCCTTGAGGCGAACGATGATGAGCTCGACGAGCGTCTTGCCGAATTCGGTATCGGCTTCCACACGATTGCGCAGCAATCGTTTCAACTCAGCAACCGAGCGGCTGCGACGAGCCAAAGCACCGACTGCGTAGTCATAAAGCTCCTGCTCACTAAAAAGCTTTCTGGGGCGGGCAAATGCCATGAACTACGCTCCGCTCATCGAGGCGGTTTGGGAGCCGGTGAGGCTGGCGCGTCGGCCGAGTTGGCCGGCGCCGATGGAGGTTGTGCAACCAACGCAGCCTTGGCCGACGGGGGCAGTTTATCCGCATTGGCCACCAGTAGCGCCATCTGCCACATTTGAGTTTCGTTCAGCGACTTGCTGAACCCGGGCATTCCCGTGAGTCGAAATCCGTTAAAGATCTTCCAGTAGGTCTCACCTGGCTCGTCATCGGTCACGCCCTTGCCCTTGAAGAGCTGGGGCGGCCGGGGATACATTCCCGTAGCGATCGCGGTCTTCTGCGAATCGGGTACTCCGTGGCAAACGGCGCAATGCTGCTTATAGAGTTCGGCTCCGGCTAGATAAGTTGCCTCGGTCGGCTGAATGGGAACGGTCTTAGGCATTTCTTTGCCGATGCGAACGTGCTGAGCCTTCCGCGCCAAATAGACTTCGAATGGCATATCCGGATCGGTGGTGGCTACCGGCGCGCTTCCTCCGGCGAGATAAATGTAAATCAACGCGGGGACAAGGATGATGCCCAGCACGACGCCAGCGAGAAATTTCAAGGTCCAATCCTGCCTTTCCGATTGGATTAACTTTAGCATCTCCCAACGCAGGCAATGTGCGACCAGCATCTAAGGGCAGGAGCTTCCATCTGGCGGGAAGGATTGCGCGGACGGAAGCTTACAAGTTGCGGATCGCTTGCCGAGGTGGAGGGGTTAGCCTATTCTGGGTGGCAATTTCTGTAATACCGGGGAGAGGGAAGTTGGCCAGCGGGGTTGAGGCTCGATCCTCGAACTCAAATATGCAAATCGTCGGCACAGCCAGCGCATTTCCGGGCTACTACTACACGCAGGATGAGTTGTTGGAAGGCCTGCGCCAGTTCTGGGGAACTCGACTGGAGAAGCCCGAGGCGCTCCTCCGTTTGCATCGCAATGTCGGCGTCGACGGACGATACCTGTCGATCCCTAAAGAAGAATATCTGACGATGCGGACCTGGGGCGAAGCCAACCATCATTGGATTCGCACGGCCACCGAACTCGGAGAAAAAGCCGTAACAGGCGCGCTCGCGAGCGCGGGATTGAAGAAGCAGGATTTGAGCGCAATCTTCTTCATGTCTGTGACCGGCATATCGAGCCCATCGATCGATGCGCTGCTGATCAACAAGATGGGTCTGTGCCGCAACATTCGGCGGGTTCCGATATTCGGACTCGGGTGCGTGGCGGGAGCGTCGGGAATTTCGCGAGCGGCCGATTATGTGAAGGCATATCCCGAGCAGGTGGCCATCGTGCTGTCGGTGGAACTGTGTTCGCTCACGATTCAGCGCGAAGATTTGTCGATGGCCAACCTGATTTCGGCCGGCCTTTTTGGCGATGGGGCCGCGGCGGTGATCGTGGCGGGCGCCGAGGGCGGACTTCCGAGTTCCGGTCCGAAGATTCTGGCCACCCGGTCCGTGTTCTATCCCGACACGGAAGAGATGATGGGCTGGGATATTTCGGAAAAAGGATTTCGCATCGTGCTCTCGCGCGAAGTACCGAATCTGGTGCGCAACAATCTGAGACATGACGTCGATGAGTTCCTCGCCACGCGCGGGCTGACGCGGGACGATATCGGGAACTGGTGTTTGCATACCGGCGGGCCAAAGATTCTGGAAGCGACCGCAGAAGCGCTGGCGCTCAACAACGGTCAACTCGATGCTTCGTGGGAATGCCTGCGCCGCACCGGCAATCTTTCGTCGGCCTCGGTGTTGGTGGTGCTCGAAGAAGTGATGAAGAATCGCCGTCCGGCACCGGGAACGCTCGGTGTGCTGGCGGCGATGGGCCCTGGTTTCTGCTCCGAATTTGTCCTGCTCCAGTGGTGATCGCGGCCGGTGTAATTGGCAGGCGCCGTATTTTGACACAAATTTTACGCCGCTGGAAATCGCGAAAAGCATCGAAAAAGGGGAATGGCACGACCGCCGGTCGTGTCGCTCAGCAAGGACTTTGTGCGTTCTCAAGAATCGATTGACGTTTTCATTGTTGGCGGGGGACCCGTCGGGCTCGCGGCCGCGATTGCCGCTCGGCTCCGTGGATTGAGTGTTGCCGTGGCCGATGGCGCGGTCCCGCCCATCGACAAGCCGTGTGGTGAAGGCTTGCTGCCAGATGGCATCGCGGCCTTGCTCGGACTGGGCATCTCGATCCCGGCAAATGCGTGCCAACCCTTCCGCGGGATTCGCTTTGTGAGCGGCGATCAAAAGGTAGAAGCAGTTTTCCCGCGCGGTAACGCCTATGGGATTCGTCGCACGGCCCTGCATCAGCTTCTTGTGGATCACGCGTCCACGTGCGGCGTTTCCCTGCTCTGGCAAACACCTGTCGCGGGAGTCAGTCGGGAGGGTGTTTTCCTGTCGAATGGTTTCGTGCCGGCTCGCTGGATAGTGGGCGCAGACGGGACGAATTCCCGAGTCCGGCGGTGGGCAGGACTCGATCGCTATCAGAGGGAAGAAACTCGCTTCGGATTCCGGCGCCATTATTGCGTCGCACCCTGGACCGATTTTATGGAGTTGCACTGGGCCAACGACGCTGAGAAGAATGATTCGCAGATTTACGTGACACCCGTCAGCGGGAGCGAAGTCTGCGTCGCCGTTGTCAGTTCGGACCCACATCTGCGGCTCGATGCGGCGCTGGGGGATTTTCCGGAGCTGGCCGCGCGGCTTGGGCAGGCGGAGGCAGCTTCGAGCGAACGTGGGGCTATCACCGTAAGCCGAAGATTGCGTTGCGTCTGCCGCGAGAATGTTGCGCTGATCGGAGACGCGTCTGGCGGCGTCGATGCCATCACGGGCGAAGGCTTGTGCCTCGGTTTTCGGCAGGCCACATTGCTGGCCGATTGCCTCGCGCGATACGATCTCGCGCGCTATGAATCCGAGCATCGCCGGCTGCTGCGCCGGCCCGCTATGATGGGCCGGATCATGCTGCTGATGGGTCGCCACCCAGACGTTCGGCGCCGCGTGATGCAGGTCTTCGAATCGAGTCCGCGTACGTTTGCCCGAATGCTCGCCATGCATGTTGGCGACGGTTCGACGGGCGATTTCGTCGCGAACGGCATCTCTCTTGGGATGCGGCTGCTCATGGTATGAGCTGGCGCCGGTCAAACTTCACAACTTCGCAAATGCTGACGAAGAAAGGTCTATTCATTGCGGCGCTGATTTTCGCTATGGCGCCCGCCCACGGGCTGGTCGCGCAGACTGCGCCACCTGTGCGAGCTGTGCACCAAGTGGAGTTGCGAGTCGATCCTGCTCAAAGCGGCGCCACCATCTCACTTACGGGCAACTTCCATACCGTGGAAGGTTCTTTCACTTTGAAACGCGGCGCCGTACAGTACGATCCAGCAACTGGCAAGGCCGACGGCGAGATCGTATTCGATTCGACGAGCGGCAAAACGGGCAACGATGGCCGCGACCGCAAGATGCACAAAGAGGTGCTGGAAAGCGCCCGCTTTCCCGAAATCTCGTTTCATCCAGATCGGGCCGAGGGTACGCTCCCCGAATCCGGCGACTCTACCCTTCAGGTGTACGGACTCTTTTCCATACATGGGGCGGATCACCAGCTTACGATTCCGGTTACAGTGCACTTCGAAGGAACGAACTGGACGGCAAACGCAGCGTTCCAGATTCCTTATGCGAAGTGGGGGATGAAGAACCCGAGTGTACTGTTTCTGAGAGTGGCGGGCGTCGTCGAGGTTCAGTTCCATGCGGGCGGCGTCGTCCGATGATTGCGTCGGGGGACGGCTGCCAAGCGCGCGGAGAAGAGTGTCCGCGCCACACTGGTTGCCCGCGGCTGCTATTTGATTACGCCGCGGCTTGAGGCCTCGATGAAGTGGATCAGGAGGTCGACGTCTTCGCTTCGGCCGGCTTCGGCCTTCAGCTTCTCCAGCGCTTGCGACGTATTCAGCTTGGACGCGAGCAACACGCGATAGGCGTGATGAATCTTCCGGATGCGCTCTTTCGTGAAGCCCCGGCGCTCAAGCCCTACGGCGTTGAGTCCATAGGCATGAGTTCCGCGCTCGGCGGAGGTTTTTGAAAAGGGGAGCACGTCGCGCGTGATGGTGGTGCCTCCGCCGATAAAAGCATATTTGCCGACGCGCACAAAGTGGTGCACCGGGCAAAGGGCGCCGACTGTGGCCCAGTCTTCGACGGTGACGTGGCCGCCGAGTGTGGCGGCATTGGCCATGATGACGTGGTCGCCGATCTGGCAATCATGCGCTATGTGCGTGTACGCCATGATCAGGTTGTGGCTGCCTACCCTGGTGACGCCATCGGCCTTGGCGGTGGCGCGATTGATGGTGACGTACTCGCGAATCTCGTTGTGGTCGCCGATTTCGAGGCGCGTCCGCTCGCCCTTGTAGGAGATGTCCTGGGGAGCGAGGCCGATCGAGCAGAAAGGAAAGAAATGATTGTGGGAACCGATCTTCGCCGGTCCCTCCATGGCGACGTGTGAGATCAGGCGGCAGCCTTCTCCGAGCTCGACGTCAGATCCAACAACACAGTAAGGACCGACTTCACAGGAAGGGTGAATCCTGGCTTTTGGATCGATTATCGCCGTAGGGTGAAATGACATTTCGCAATTTGTGTAATTTCGTATTTGGGTAATTTGAAAACTTGCAGATTCGAATTGTCTGGCTATCTAATTACAGCTCTGCTCCTGGAGCCTCTGCCGTACCCACATTCGGAGCTCGCGGGACGAGGCGGCAGGTGACGGTGGATTCGGCGGCGACTTTGCCGTCGACATAGGCCTTGCCCTCCAGCCGCGCCGCGGTCATGCGCCATGCGCGCACTTCGACTTCGATACGCAACTGGTCGCCGGGAACCACGGGCCGGCGGAAGCGCGCCTTTTCGATCCCGGTAAAGACCATCAGCATCTCGTCGCGATTGGGGACTTCTGTTAGTAAAAGCAGTCCGCCAGCCTGCGCAATCGCTTCCACGATCAGCACGCCAGGCATGATCGGCTTGTCAGGGAAGTGTCCCTGAAAGAACGGCTCGGTGATGGTCACATTTTTCAGAGCGACAATGCGTTTCATGCGCTCGAGTTCCAGTACACGATCGATCAAAAGAAACGGAAATCGATGCGGCAAGATCTTGAGGATGTCATTAATTTCCATCGCGGTCTGCACCGGCTCCGGCTCATAAGGTGTAGCGTGTGTGGTGTCGGTCATGCGGTTTGGTTCGAGGCGAAGATTATACTGTAGCGCACGTCTGATCGATGGACCATGGCAATCCGAAAGGAAATCATGAACGTTCGTAGAGCCGCGTTTGCCGCAATCATTCTTCTAGTGAGCGCGTCAGCCGCGCTCTGCTCCCAGACCTCTGGAACGCCGTCGGCGCAGCCCTCGGCATCGGCGGCACCCGCGCTGCCGGCTGACATCCCGACGACCGCGGAGCGCTATGCGTTGCTGCTCATGGGGAGTTTGGCTGGGCAGCAGGCGGTCTGGACCGCCGACGACGGGACGCTTCATCTCTTCTTTCAGTTCAACGACCGCGGCCGCGGACCCAAGACTACTTCAGTCATCAAGTTCGACTCGAATGGAGTACCGGTTTCAGAGACCGTAAAGGGCAATGACTACCTGAAGTCTCCCGTTGACGAGACATTCACCAACGCCGGCGGGACTGCGCAATGGAAAAACACGGCCGAGAAAGGCGAAAAGAAACTCTCCGGGCCCGCGTACTATGCGCCGCTGAATGGAGCGCCCTCTGAATTCGGACTGCTGGCGCGGGCGGCATTGAAGAACGGCGGCAAGATCGCGTTGCTACCCGAAGGAGAGGCCCGGGTTCGGCGGGTGACCGAGGTCGATGTCGAAGCGGGCGGGCACAAGAAACACGTCACGCTCTACGCCATCGCCGGACTCGATTTCTCTCCCACCTACGTCTGGCTGGCAGACGAGGGTTGCGAGACATGCAGGGTCTTCAATAAGGACATGTTTTTTGGCTCCGTCGAAGAATGGAGATCGATTGTCCCGGAAGGATGGGAAGCCTCCATCCCCACTCTGCTAGCTGCTCAAAGCAAGGTCAAAGATTCCCGCTCCGCCGATCTCGCTGCCAAACTCCCGCATCATCCAGAGCATGGAATCATCTTCACCAACGTTAACGTCTATGACGCGGAAAGTGAAGAGATACTCCCTGACCGCTACGTCTGGGTCAAAGGCCAACGTATCTTTAAGATCAGCGAGCGCATGCCGGCCTTGGGCGAGATGTGGCAGGAAATCGACCTAACGCCAGGCGTGCCAGGGAGCGTAAAGCCCGATTCACCACAAATCATCGACGGCCACGGAAGAACTCTGCTTCCCGGCCTGTGGGATATGCATGCCCACGTCGACGACGACGATGGCTTGCTCAATCTGGCCGCCGGCGTGACGACGGTTCGCGATCTCGCCAACGATACCGACTCGCTGCTCGCGCGCCGCCGGCGCATCGCCGAGGGAAAGGAAATTGGCACGCGCATCGTGCTGGCGGGCATCATCGACAGTCCCGACGCATATCACGGCCCCACTAAAGTCCTCGTCTCGACCGAGAAAGAAGCCCGAGACGCCGTCAACAATTACAAAAAGCTAGGTTACGTGCAGATCAAGATCTACAGCTCCGTCAAACCTGAACTGGTTCCGGCCATTATCGACGAAGCCCACAAGAACGGCCTGCGGGTGAGCGGACACATTCCCGCAAATATGATCGCCGACCAATGCGTGCGGTTCGGCTACGACGAGATCCAGCACGTTAATTTTCTGGTGCTGAATTTCTTTCCCGAAATTAAAGACACGAACACCATCACGCGATTGACCAAGCCCGGCGAAGTTGCTGCGGGTCTGGATTTGAATTCTGAGAAAGTCCGGTCGTTCATCAAGTTATTGCAGGAGCATCACACCAAGCTCGATCTGACGCTTTCGGTTTTCGAAGATAAATACATCGCGCGCATTGGAGAAATTCCTCCCGGCTTCCGGGCTGTTGCCAGTCGCCTTCCTGCGCAGGTGCGCCGTGGCCTGCTGACGGCGGGGATGACTCCACCGCCGGGGATGGACGATACCTACCGAAAATCCTTTGCGAAAATGCTCGATCTCACGGGCCTTCTATCTCGCTCGGGGCTGTCCATTGAAGATGGCACGGATAACATGGCCGGTTTCGCCCTGCACCGGGAACTTGAACTCGACGTTATGGCCGGCATTCCCGCGGCTCAGGTTCTCCAGAATGCCACACTGAATGCCGCGAAGATCATGAGCATGGATAAAGACCTGGGATCGATCACGCCCGGCAAGCTGGCGGACCTCACGCTGGTGGATGGAGATCCGACGAAGGACATCAGCGACATCCGTAAGACCGTCGTTACGGTCAAGGATGGGGTGCTGTATTACCCTAACGAACTCTACACAGAGCTGGGTGTCATTCCCTAGATAGCGAAGGCTACTTCACGCCCTTCGATGCGTCCCACGATCCCTGTTCCTTGCGCACCATGACGATTTCGCCGACATGATAGGCGTTGTGGGTTCCGATGCGGGCGATCGTCGGCGCCCACTCAGCCAACTGCTTTTCATCTGCCGTTTCGACCAATTTCTCGAGTTCAGTCATGATTGCGTCGAGGCGCTGCACAGTATCGGCCCACTTTTTCGCGTCGAACTGGTTGAAGGTTTGGTCGTTATTGCCGTCGAATTTCGCTTGCGGCTGCCCCTTGAATTTGGCGAGGCTGCGCTCGTTCCAGTAGACGAGGTGATAGGCGAGCTGTCCGACAGAGTGATTGCCGTGTCCGTCGGTCCAATTGGCTTGTTCCGGCGTCAGGCCAGCGACCGCCGTGTTGGCGTCGACAAACCAGTCTTTCTGATTGTGGGTGGTCTTCAATTGCTCGAGGAGGATGCTTCTAAGGGTGGGCGCGTCTTTTTTCCCGTTGTCCTGCGCGACAGCTTGCAGTGACAGGGCCAAGAGAAGAAGAACAACGGCTCGCTTCATCGGTGCTCGCTCCTTTTTGATTTCTTAGACGCGGTTGCGCAGGGTTGGCTAGCAACTATCCGGCGTTATGTGAATCCGCCGATAGGTAAGCATAATCCAACTGGGCAAACAGCTCACGAAGGACGAAGTGAAGGAAGGAACGATGACTAAACCCGCCGGAACCCACACTCAAACGAAGACTGCCGTCTCGGGAGAATGCCTCGATCAGATTTTTCGCACAGCGCGCACCCACAACGTCTGGCTGCCGAAGCCGGTTTCCGCCGAACTGTTGCGCGAGATTTACGATCTTGCACGGCTGGGCCCCACGAGCGCCAACAGCTCGCCGGCACGCTTCGTCTTCGTGACAACGCCCGAGGGCAAACAGAGGCTGAGACCGGCTCTCTCGGCGGGGAACCTTGAGAAGACAATGGCAGCTCCCGTCACGGTCATTTTTGCGTACGACACCGAGTTTCACGAGAAGCTTCCCAAGCTTTTCCCGCACAAAGATATGCGCTCGGTGTTCGCGGGCAATGTTTCATTGATCGAAGCCACTGCGCTGCGAAATAGTTCGTTGCAGGGCGCATATTTTATGCTGGCGGCGCGCGCTCTGGGGCTCGATTGCGGTCCGATGTCGGGTTTTGACGCGGCTAAAGTCAACGCCGAGTTTTTCCCCGATGGGAAGTGGAAGGCAAACTTCCTTTGCAACCTGGGCTACGGAGATTCAAGCAAGCTCATGCCCCGCGGTCCGCGGCTCACCTTCGAAGAGGCAAGCGTAATCCTGTAAGTTCCGTCAGGCGCCGGGAGCGAAGCAAATGAAAAAGGCCAGCTGGGGCTGGCCTCTTCCCGATTTTCGTACATTTGGGCCGCAGGTGGATCTGCGCTTACTTCTTGGGAGCGATCGCGTCTTTCGCGGCTTTCGCGACGCGGAACTTCACAACGGTCTTCGCCTTGATCTGAATGGGTTCCCCGGTTTGCGGGTTGCGTCCCATGCGGGCTTTGCGATGCGCTTTCACCAAACGGCCCAGTCCGGGCACTACGAATACGCCGTTCTTCTTTGTCTCTTTGATCGCCGTGTCGGCGAGGTGTTCCAGGAAGGTTGCCGCGGTCTTGTTGTTGGAGCCGAGTTTCTCGGCCAGATGACGGGTGAGTTGAGTTTTGGTCATACCACTAGCCATGAATTCCTCCTTCGGAATACTTACTGAATGTTGATTTCGACCGCATCTTAACGCACGTTCCTGTGGAAAACTAGCAAAATATGCAGATTTTATGCGGTTTTTAGAAAGGTAACCCCAGAAAACTGGCCAAAATCGCTGGTTTGAGCGTTCCAGCGCTGCGGAAAGGCCAGTTTAGAGAAAAATGGCTAGAGCTTACGGCCACGCATGACCGTCACGGAGGAGCCATCGGCGAGAAATGTCGATGACGGTTTCGCGCTGAGCACGGCTGCGAATGCCGCGCCATAGAGTTGCTCGGCATCTCCGACGAATTCAGCATGTTGCGCTTGCCAGACGTTCCATGAGGGATGGATGACGTGATACTCCACGCAGCCGCCATCGCGCTGCGCCGCATATCCCCAATAGTGTTCGCTGATGAATTGTTCCTCGGAGCCATCCTTCAAAGGCGCAGCATTGCCTTGCGACTCGAAACGCATTTCGCTCCAGACCCCGTCGGATCGCCAGCGGTAAGAGGCGGAGATACTTCCATTTTCATTCTTGACTATGTCGTGCGCCATTGGCAGGGCAGCGTAATTCTCGTTATAGACGGTGCGCGCGACCAGCGCAATTGCGCGGCGCGGGACGATCTCGCGGATGAAGACTACGCCGCGACGAACGTCGCGCTGGTGGCGGCGTCGGACGTAGAAACGGAGGTTCGCCTCGGTGAAATCCGAGTGGAAGGGTATCCGGACGCCGAAAACCTTGGTGTTTACGAAGCGGAATCCGACCAGGCTGACGAAGGCCTTTGAATCCCAGTAATCGAGTTCGGTACCGCGCGGGATGTAGGGACGAAGAAGGTCTGGATCGACCTCGTAGTTCAACAGCGCGAGATCAAGCCATTCCGCGGTCAGGAAGATTCGATCGGAGTCCACGTGTTTATGATGGCAAAAAGAAGGGCGGGATTCAGCACCTCCAGAGTTCTTGTTTGCGAAGCGGTGCGCATTCGGTCGCCGCCAAAACGATGCCGGCTTTGAAAATATCGCCGGGACGGGCCTAGCCCCGCGCCAGTTCGTTTACACTGGAAGCCCATTTCCATTGATCGAGGAGAATTTCTCTATGCCCGAAGCGACCCTAACTGGCTCCGAGTTCAAGAAGCAACTACGGGGCGGCAATCCCAAGATGGGCCTGTTTCTGAACTCCCACAGCCCCACCATCGCCGAACAGCTTGCGCACAGCGGCTACGACTGGCTCCTCGTCGATACCCAACACGGACCCATGCACTACGAAAAGCTCTCCGCGATGCTCTGCGGAATCTCGAACGGCGGGGCTAAGTCGCTCGTTCGCGTCGGGGGATATTCCGACCGCCCCGGCATTCAACAAGCGCTCGACCTTGGCGCCGACGGCGTTCTCATCCCTTACATCAATACCGCGTCTGAAGCGCGCGAGGCCGTCAGTTGCGCCAAGTATCCGACCGTAGGTACGCGCTCCGTCTACTTCCCGCAGCGCAGCATGGATAAAGGCGGTCTCCTCGGCTATGCCGGTAGTTGGAATAACGAAGGCATCATCGCTCTTCAGGTGGAAACGGCCTCATGTATCGACAACATCGCCGAGATCGCCGCCGTCCCCGGAGTGGATATTCTTTTTCTCGGTCAAAACGATCTTTGCATGTCGATGGGACTCTACAACAAGTACGAGTTTCCGCACATGTACACCTCGCCGGAGCTGAACGCGGCCACGCAGAAGCTGATCGAACACGCGCGGAAGAACAACGTCATTCTCGGCCTGTTCCTGTTCGGCACGGCGCGCGTCGGCGAATTTCTGGAAAAGGACTTCACGTTCATCAGCGTCGGCAATGACCTGCACCATGTGCTGACGCAGACGGCAGCCTACGTAGGCGACATCGAGAACATTGCCAAGGAGAAGGGCAAGGCGTGGAAGCGACGTCCGACAGCGCTGTTCTAGGAGCCGCTCCAGATGAAGGGTTGGTTGGGTCCAGGCTGAGGCGTCCCGCGAAATGCCATATCCAGCACAGCTTCTGCTGACATGCCGCTCTCGCGCAAATGGCGAATACTGACCGCATCGCTGCGCTTGGCAAGTCGCGCGCCCGAGGCATCACGCAGCAGTTCGCAATGAAAGTACTCTGGAGGCGGAAAGCCCAGCGCGCGCTGCAGGAGAATTTGCCGGGCCGTGGACTTCAATAGATCCTCGCCGCGCACGACCTCCGTGATCCGCATGGCGGTGTCATCAACTACCACCGCGAGTTGATAGGCGGGAACATCGTCGCGCCGCCAGACTAGGAAATCTCCAAAATCTTTTCCTGGCAGGTAGCGCCTCTTGCCCAGGTTCAAGTCGGTGAATGCGAGAGCCTCTTCCTTATTTTCGTCAGAGATGCGAAATCTCCAATTCACTCCTGCCGGTTCCCGGAAGCTGGCGGCGTCGTTCCGACTACGGCAGCGCCCCGGATAGAGCGGTTCGTCGTCGAGATCGTTGGGAGCGCTGGCTGCCTGCGCCAGGTCTTTACGAGAGCACGTGCACGGATAGATGAACCCTTCATCGCGCAGGCGGCACCAGGCATTGAGGTAGAGAGCGCGCCGCTCGCTTTGGGTGTAGGGCCCGTAGTGTCCGCCACAGTCGGGGCCTTCGGTCCAATGCAGGCCGAGCCAGCGCAGGTCCTCCAGCATGGCCTGCGCATATTGCAGCCGCGAGCGCTGCGGATCGAGATCTTCATTGCGCAGGATTAGAGTTCCGCGGTGTTCGATCGTACGCTGGCTGGCAATCCAAAAGGTGCGCGCGTGTCCGATGTGCAGGAAACCGGTGGGCGAAGGAGCGAGGCGTCCGCGATACGCTGACGGCAAAGTCACAGGCGAATTCTAAATGGGCTTTTCGGCGAGCGCGCTTAGGATTGTCCGATTCCGGACTATGGCCGGAAAAAGTGGACAGTCACAACCCGCCGGTTGCGTGGTTTCCTCTTCCGAATCATCGGTCACAGTTGGCAGCCGCCTTGCGAGTTAGATGTTACAGGTCGAGGTGCATCTCCATGAAAACGCTCCTGCAAGATGTGCGTTACGGACTGAGGATGTTGCTGAAGAGCCCGGGCTTTGCCGCGCTGATCGTGCTTTCGCTGGCGCTCGGAATTGGCGCAAACTGCGCGATTTTCAGCGCGATTAACGCGCTCATGTTGCGCACGTTGCTGGTTCACAATCCGCAGGCGCTTTACCTGCTGCAGTGGACGATGAAATCGATGCAGACCGACCCTTTCATGAACGATCTGGAAGGCGACGAAACGCAGGATGAGCAGACCGGAGGAGCCACCAGCTACTCGTTTTCGTATCCGGCGTATCTGCGAATCCAGAAGAGCAATGCGGTTTTCAGCGACACATTCGCGTTCGCAGCCAATGAAGAGCAGGCGAATTTCGGTGTGGATGGAAAGGCAAGTTCTGGCATCGTGCAGGGCGTTTCCGGGAATCTGTTTGCCGGGCTGGGAGTGTTGCCGACGCTGGGGCGCACGATTCTGCCGAGCGATGACGATCGTGGCGCCGCGCCCGTTGCGGTGGCGTCGTATGCGTTCTGGCAGACACGGATGGGAGGAGAAGCAAGCGCCATTGGGAAATCGATTGCGGTCAATGGAACTCCCCTGACCATCGTCGGGGTCGCAGGTCCGCAGTTCCAGGGACTCGATCCCGGAGTGGCGCCGGATTTGTGGATTCCACTCGCCGGGTATGCGCGGGACTGGGACAAGAGCAGCGTGCCGGAGGCGCAAGGGAATTTGCTGGGCGACGACAAGACGTGGTGGGTTGGGGTGGTCGGAAGACTGAAGCCGGGAGTTTCCACGCCCGCGGCGGTTGCCGCCACGAATGCGCTGTTCAGCCAAAGCGTTCATGCCTACATTCCAGCTTTACCTGCGGGAAGGGACATTCCGCAATTGACTATGATGCCGGCGGCGAGGGGCCTGAACAGCCTGCGCGATCAGTTCTCGAAGCCGCTGTTCCTATTGCTGGGGATGGTCATGCTGGTTCTGATGCTGTCGTGCGCGAATGTTGCCGGACTGCTGATGGCGCGCGCGGCCAGCCGGCAACGCGAAATTGCAGTGCGCATAAGTCTGGGGGCGACGAAGGCACGGGTCATTCGCCAATTGCTGACGGAAAGCGTGCTATTGGGCGTGATGGGAGGCGCGGTGGCGCTGCTCGTCGCCCAGTGGGCGAGCCGGTTGCTGGCCGGCCTGTTGTCCAGCGGACGCAACCCGGTCCATCTTGCTCTCCAGCTCGACCTTCGCGTTCTGGCTTTCACCGCTGGAGTTTCGATCCTGAGCGGAATCGTTTTCGGGATGGCGCCATCCCTGGCGGCGATTCGCGTGGAACCGCTGACGACGCTTAAGGAGAGCAGCGGAACTGCCACCAGCGGCACACGGAAATTCCGGTCGGGAAAGATACTGGTTGGCGCGCAGGTCGCACTCTCCCTGCTTTTGTTGGTTGGAGCCGGCGTGTTGCTGCGCTCCCTGCAAACGCTCGAACGGGTCAATCTTGGATTCGACCGGCGAAGCGTTGCGCTGTTCACGGTGCGTCCGGGGCTGAATGGATATAGTGGGGGGAGGCTGGAGTCCTACTATGAAGAACTGGAGCGTAGAGTGCGGGCCGTCCCCGGTGTGCGCTCGGTCGCGTTCGCGCAGAGGAATCCGATTGGACAGGGGAGTTCTATAACGACGGTGGAAGTGCCCGGATATACCAAGACCGGAAAACCCATCAATGCCTGGCAACATGTGGTGGCGGCAGGATATTTCGAAACATTAAGAATTCCGTTGCTGCGCGGCCGCATGCTGGGCGAGCAGGACACGGCAACCTCGGCTCCGGTGGTCGTCATCAACGAGGCATTCGCGAAGAAATATTTTCACGGGGACAGTCCCCTGGGGCACGAGGTGCAATTTGGCACGCATGTGCAGCCACGGCCGATGCAGATCGTGGGCGTAGTTGGGAATGTGAAGTACGGGCGCATTCGTGAAGATGCGCCGCCGACCGTGTATGTAGCCTATACCCAAGCCCGGAGCGTTCCCCCATTCATGACTTACGAGCTGAGGATGTCAGGGGGCAAGGAGGGCATCGTTCGGGCGATTGAAAATGAGGCGCGTGCACTGAATCCCGAGGTGCCAGTGGTAAACATGCGGACGGAAGATGAGATCGTCGATCAGGTGCTTTATCTGGAGCGGACATTTGCGACTTTGAGTTCGGCATTCGGGGGACTCGCGCTGGTGCTGGCATGTGTCGGTATCTATGGCACGGTGACCTACACGGTGGCGCAGCGGACCAATGAAATCGGCATCCGGATGGCGCTGGGGGCGGAGCGGGCAAAGATTTTGCGAATGGTTTTGTGGGAAACGCTGGTGGTCGTCGGGGCTGGGCTGTTCGCCGGGTTGCCGCTGGCGTGGGTTGGCGCGAGCATGTTAACCGCAGAGGTGTACGGTCTGTCGCCGCATGATCCGCTGACGATGACCGTGGCCATGGTGGCTATCAGCGGGGTGACCATTGCGGCGGGGTCAGTGCCAGCGCTGCGAGCAGCACAGATCGATCCAATGCGTGCGCTGCGATATGAATGATTGCGGTAATGAGGGCGCGGGGTGGGAGCCTGCGCCCTGGTCGTTTAGCGGGCGCCGACGGGTGCCGGGCTACGCCTTTCCATTGGCACGAATTCGCGGGTCTCGTGGCCAATCCAAACCTGACGCGGGCGGGCAATCTTCTGCTCGGGATCGTTGAGCATTTCCTGCCATTGCGCCAGCCATCCGCAGGTGCGCGGAATGGCGAACAGGACGGTGAACATCTCCGGCCGGAAGCCCATCGCCTGATACATGATTCCGGAATAGAAATCGACGTTGGGGTAGAGCTTGCGTTGCACGAAGTAGTCGTCCTGGAGCGCGATGCGTTCGAGTTCGAGCGCAATTTCGAGTTTGGGATTGTGGCCGGTTACTTCGAATACGCGGTCCGCCGTCCACTTGATGATCTTGGCGCGCGGATCGTAGTTCTTGTAGATGCGGTGGCCGAAGCCCATCAGCTTGCCTTTGCCTTCCTTGATCTTCTTGATATAGGCCGGCACGTTGTCCTTGGTGCCGATTTCGTCGAGCATGTGCAGCACCTCTTCGTTTGCGCCCCCGTGGAGCGGCCCGGCGAGTGCGGCGGCAGCGGCGGCCGTGGCCAGATAGGGATCGGTTTGCGAACTTCCCACCGCGCGCATGGCATTGGCGCTGCAATTCTGCTCGTGGTCGGCGTGCAGGATGAAAAGAATATCGAGAGCGCGGGCAATGACGGGATTTGCCGCGTATTTCGGCTCGACCATCTTCCAGAGCATGTTCATGAAATTTTCAGGATAGGTGAGGTCGTTATCGGGATAGACGTAAGGGAATCCGACGCTATGCCGGTACGACAAGGCGGCAATGGAAGGTACCTTGCCGATGATCCGTTTGATCTGATGCAGGCGAATAGCGGGATCGTGAACGTGACGCGACTCCGGATAGACGCCCGAAAGCGCGGCGACCGTGCTTACGAACATAGCCATGGGGTGCGCATCATAGCGGAATCCTTCCATGAACTTTTTCGTGCTCTCGTGGATCATGGTGTGGTGCGTAATCTCATTAACCCAGTCTTTGAGCTGGAACTCGGTGGGCAGCTCGCCGAACAGAAGCAGGTAAGCCACTTCGAGGTAGGTGCAGTGTTCGGCCAGCACTTCGATGGGATATCCGCGATAGCGCAGGATGCCACGATCTCCGTCGATATAGGTAATGGCGCTGCGGCAGGAAGCCGTGTTCACGAAGGCGGGATCATAGGTCATCAGGCCAAAGTCTTCCGGGCCGGTCTTGATTTTGCGCAAATCCATCGCGCGGACGGTTCCGTTCTCGATGGGCAAGGTGTAGCTCTGTCCGGTGCGATTATCGGTGATGGTTAAAGTATCTTTCTCTTGCGGCATACCGGAGCTCCTGAGATCGATGGTTTGGACAAAAACTGTGCCGGGTGAAGGGTGTCCTCGGGCGGCGCCCATTCGCACAGACAGTAGCGGCTCAGGTACGGCTGCGCGGTGAGCTACGTCACATGTGAGTGTGCTCTGTGCCTGCCCGTCCTTTCATTATTATGCCACCGGATTATGCCAACGGCGCAGCGGGAAAGGCGGGCGGACGATGGCGGATTCGTTCGGAAGGAACTGCGGGGCGGATCATTCGTTGGCCGCCCGGCGCGGCGGTTTGAGGCAGCGGGCGAAAATGGCCGACACAGCTGGGATTTCGTCGTCCTTGAGGCGAATCGCACTGCCCAGCTTCTTTAACGCGGCATTGAGGCTCGGCGGATCTCCCGCGGTTATCTCCATGACGTGCTGCCACTCCCGCGCCACCGGAATCCGCTCATCGCTTTCCGCGTCTTCGCAAAACTGGTCGGCTGCCTCAGGGGGCGTGCCGTACTCATCGGCCACGTCTTCATGAAAATATCCGCGCAGAAATGTGTGCAGTGCGGGAAAATTCTCGGCCGTAATCTCAACTCTCGAATTGGCATCGTGCGGTTTCATCAGCGGCACTCCGGATAGGAAGTCAGAACATAGTACCGGCTCGCCCCCGCGTACTTTAACACCACCAGAGCATGCGTGCATCGCCGCGAATGGACCTCGCCCCTGTTCATGGTGCGTCCAATCGCCTCGGTCCCGTCATAGTCGAGCACCAGGTTGGGATGCCTGTCCTGGCGGAGCCAGCTCTGAATCTGGTCTTGCGACTGCGCAATCGCGGCGCCTACTACGTGCTCAGCGGTCGCGCGATCTGTATATGTTGACGCTCCCGTGATATTTTCTTCGCGCCGCAGCCGCCGGCGAAGGTCCTCTTCGCTCTGGCCAACGTGCTTGCGAAGAATGTGTCCACCGGCCCGTTCGTCCTGACTCAGATCGCGGCTCGGCCCTTCGAGCAGACCCTTTTCGTGCCGGGCTGGCTGCGGTTGGGAAAGAACCCCGCTCGCGGCCGAATTTGTCGCCGAGGGCGGCTGGCATGAACCGAGTATCAGGGTCCATATCAGGGTCCAAAGCGCAATCGCTAAGCCCAGAGCGCGCGTGATTCGAAATAACGTCATTCGCTTCCATTCGCCGCCAGTCGCTCCTCAACCGCGCCCTTCGGCTGCTCGATTACGGTAAAGATTCGGGAATTGTGCTACTAAACAGGGTGTGCGGGCAAGTCTGCTCGATTATTTCGACGATTTGGAACGCTGGGGTGACGCCCCAGCTTATGTGTACCCGCACGGATACCGGCATGAGCGCTGGTCGTACGCGCGCCTTGCGGCAGTCGGGAACCAATTTGCGCGAGAACTTGCGGCACGCGGAGTCGGCAAAGGCGACGCTGTTCTCCTCTGGGGCTCGAATTCTGCGGAGTGGGTTGCCGCATTCCTCGGCTGCGCCTTTTCCGGAGTAATTGCGGTTCCGGTCGATGACGCCTCCGCACCAGATTTCGCGCGGCGCATCAGCCAGCAAGTTCGCACCCGGCTTGTCTTGTGTACGCGGCAACGCGCCGATGTTTTCGGCGACGCCGGTCTTGCGACGATCGATCCTGCCGACTTACCCGCCGCCGTTGCCCACCACTCCGCGGACCGCTTTCGGCCGATTGCGATTCAGCCTTCTGACACGCTGGAAATTGTGTTCACCTCAGGCACTACAGCCGAGCCCAAGGGGGTCGTGCTTACTCATGCCAACATCACGGGTAACCTGGCTCCCATCGCGACGGAGATCGCGAAGTATCGCAAGTACGAACGCTTCTTTCATCCTTTGCGTTTCCTCAACCTGCTGCCGCTGAGTCACGTCTTCGGACAGTTTCTGGGAATTTTTCTGCCGCCGTTGCTGGGAGCGACGGTCGTTTTCGAAAGCACTCTCAATCCAAGCGAGATCATGGCGACGATCCGCCGCGAGCGCGTCTCCGTGCTGGTCACGGTCCCTCGACTCATCGACTCGCTCAAACAGAAGATTGAGCGCGACCTGGAAGCGATCGGCCAGCGGGAGGCGTTTGCTGCTATCTACGAACGCGCCGCCACTCAGCACTTTCTCCGCCGGTGGTGGACGTTTCGGTGGATCCGCAGTCGGTTCGGATGGAAATTCTTCGCCATCATCAGCGGGGGCGCGGCACTCGATTCCACCACGGAGGAATTCTGGCATCGGCTTGGTTATGCCGTTGTCCAAGGATATGGGCTCACCGAGACTACTTCGCTTATCAGCCTGAATCATCCTTTCCACACCAGCCGGGGCTCGATCGGCAAAGTTTTGCCCGGACGCGAACTGCGGGTTGCGGACGATGGCGAGATATTAGTGCGCGGCAGCGGCGTCGCCAGCGGCTACTGGAACGGCCGTGAGCTTGTGCCGGTGGCGGGCGAGGAAGGCTGGTACGGCACCGGCGACCTAGGCGCACTGGATGCGGGCGGCAATTTGTTCTTCAAGGGACGCAAGAAAGAAGTCATCGTCACGCCCGCCGGGATGAATGTCTACCCCGAGGACCTGGAAGCGGCGCTGCGCGGGCAGGAGGAAGTGCGCGACGCGGTCGTTGTGGGCATCGAGCGCGGAGGCAATGCCGAACCTTGCGCGGTCCTCATTCTGAAGGAACGTGCGGATGGAGGCGGAGCGGCCGCAAAAGAGGCAGTCGATCGCGCCAACCGGACGCTTGCCGAGTATCAGAAGATGCGGCAATGGTTCGTGTGGCCGGATGATGATTTCCCGCGCACGTCGACCGGCAAGCCGCGCCGTAACCTGATTCGCGATGCCGCCGTCACGTCGGTGAGCGGCTCCGAAAGCAGGCAAGGAAGCCAGGCGATTAGCCCTTTGGCCGAGCTGGTCGCGAAGGTTACGGGCCGTGTGACGCCCACGCTCTTACCCGGCGCCGATCTCGAGCGTGATCTCGGCCTCAGCTCACTCGAGCGCGTTGAGTTGCTGGGAGTGCTGGAGGACCGCTATCAAATTGACCTGAGCGAAACCAGCTTCGCGAGTGCCGCGACTGTGGCCGACATCGAGACGCTGCTGCGGGAGAAGCCTGCGAGGAGTAAGCCGGACGAAGGAGCTCACGCTGGGGGCGCTGAGCGCGGTGGTTTTCACTATCCTCGTTGGACGCTGCAGTGGCCAGCCACCTGGCTGCGGCTGGTTGCCCATTACCTGCTGCTGCGGCCGGCGGTGTTTCTTCTGGGCTGGCCACGCGTGATTGGACGCGAAAACCTGCGCGGTGTTTCCGGGCCGCTTCTCGTAATCTGTAATCACATCGGGGACGTGGATGTCGGCTTCGTTCAGACTGCGCTCCCGGCGCGGATTCGCCACAGGCTTGCGACGGCCACCGGCGGCGAAGCTTTGGAGGCTCTGCATTCACCGGCAGCAACCCGCAGCCGGCTGCGGCGCGTCTACGACAGGGTGCAATGGGCGCTGGGCGTCACCCTGCTTAACCTATTTCCGCTGCCGCGCGAGGCTGGCTTCCGTAAGAGTTTTGCGTATGCCGGCGAAGCCGTCGATCACGGCTACAGCGTTCTGGTTTTTCCGGAAGGGCGGCACACCGAAGATGGTAACCTGCGCCCCTTCAGGACTGGCGTCGGCTTGCTGGCCAACAATCTGGGTATTCCGATTCTCCCGATGCGAATCGATGGATTGTTTGAAATTAAGGAGACCGGAAAGAAAATTGCGCCGCCGGGGAAAATTCACATCCGCATTGGCAAGCCGGTGCAGTTCGCGGTCGAAACGCCGGCGGAAGAAATCGCGCGCTTGCTACAGAAGGTCGTGGAGGGTCTTTAACTGAACGGTTCAGTATCGGGGCAAGACTACGCCATGCCGGCAGTCATGCTCTGCTTGTCGAGGCCGCTCAGCCGCCGCATCTCGCTCACCAGCCATTCGACTTCGTGCTTGTTGCGCACAGTCTTGCCGAGCGTGAGTTTCTTTCCATCCCGCAGCGTCATTTCAATGTCATAGTAAGGAGTTCCCGTGCCGCCGCCTTGCTGGGCCGTGATTTTGTCCGTTATGTTGGCGATATCAGCCAGCGCGATCTGCCGCATCTTTCCTCCGCCAAGCAGTCCCGACTGTAGTGTGAATGAGCTGCCGATTACAACACGCGTAGTGCCCAGCCACATCTGGACGGCGATGTAGCCGAGCAACAAGCCGAAGCCTCCGAAGGCAACCGGGAAGATGAATGGCGCGCGCGTGTGGGTGAGGAAGTAACCGATTCCGCCGAAGATGGCGGCGAAAACGGTTACCGAGACTGCAAAGCTCTTGTTGCGCGCGGCGGCAAAGTAGAACTCGGTTCCATCCGCAACCGGGCGCACTTGTATGGTGGCTTGCGGCGGGGGCGTTATCCCGATTGCCGGCGTAGCGAAGACCTCTTCTTCGGAGGCTGCTTCCGCTCCGGCAGGAGTCTGCGCAGTACGGAATACCGGGATCTCGAATACATCGTGATAGTCGACGCCGGGAACATCAGCCGTGGCTTCGAGGAGCCAGAGGAATTCGTCGCGCGCGCTCAGTTTCTCGGTCGGCTGCGCATTGCGGGGAATCTTGAATGCCACTGGAATCGTTGTGCCGTTCGGCCCCGGACATAGCTGGCCGGGATTCAGTTCCGCCTCGTCGCGCCAGAGGATATTTTCGTGGGTCGTCTGGTTGTTGCCAGAGCCAGTTTCATACTTGTGCACGCTGGAGAGGCGCAAAGTCACGCCATGATCGGGCGAATGGGGAAAGCGCGCCTGGATTGAGCCTTTCAACTCGCGCCCGATAACCCCGGGAACACCGGCCATCTCAAAATACGTTTTGCCAAATTCGAAGAATGCGATGGTCTGGCGGATGGCGTAGATCAGCAAAAGAATTCCAACGGCCGGGAAGAGCAGCATGAAATAAATGCCGGGGCCTTTGTCCTTTGCGGCAATGGGTAGGGCAAAGACCGTGATGGTCCACGAGATCACATTCCAGAAGGTCGCGAAGACCCAGCTGCTGACCATGCTGACTTGTGTCCTGCTCTTAACGCGGCCCGAGGCCCAGTCAGCGCGCCAGAGCCAAGGCTCAGTGGGATGTTCCGCCTGTAATTGTTGCTGGCGGGCATAGCGCTTGCGGCCGGTGAAGACGAGGAAAAGGAGGCCAAAGCCGACGCCGCTGAAGATGATGCCGAACATCATCGGATACCAGAAGGACTGGCCTCCGGGCGGAGCCCCCATCTGCTTGATCGCCTGCGAGAAGGCGAACAGTCCAAAGCCTGCAAAGGGCAGCGCAAACAGACAAATCAGCACGACACCAAGCGTGGCGGCCCGATTGTTGGATACAGCGACAGAATTCACGCCTTTATTTTGAGGCAGAGCGCCCTGCTCGGTAAGAGGCAGGAAGGCGGGCAACCAAAGTAATATCTGCGCGCGGCGAAGATTAGCGCCGCTGTCTATGCCCTTTCATGTTTGTCCGGGTAGAAAAAAGCCCGAAAGGCCATCGTTCTTACCGGGAACTGGGAACTGGCGGCTGAGAGCTGATTTACCGCTCGCGCTTCGGCATAAAGATCCACTGCAGCACCGAGCTGACCAGGCTCATCAGGACGGCTCCGATCAGAGCGGGAATGAACCCGCGCACCGCGAAACCATCTACGAATTGCGCCGCCAGCTCGAGCATCAGAGCATTGATCACGAACCAGAAGAGGCCCAGCGTCAAAATCGTAAGCGGGAAGGTAATGATCTTGAGGAGCAGTCCGACGGTCGCGTTGATGAGGCCGATAACGAGCGCCGCGATCAGAGCGGCTTTTGCGCCACTCACGTAAATGCCGGGCACAAAATGAGCGACAATCCACAACGCAATCGCGCTTAGAATCCAGTGGACAAGCAGACGCATGAAGGCCTCTCAGAAGAGGATTTTGCAATTTTGTAACCGGGCAATTTGGTAATTTGAACCCGGACACTGCGCGCGGGAAACTACCAAATTACAGGTTGTGAAATCACAAAATCTGTTCCGCCACTATACACCGTGAAACCTTCCGACAAAAACGGCGCCCGCAAAACCAATGCCGCGAGGCTGCTCGATCAGATGGGGATCCGGTACGAACTGCGGGCGTATGAAGTCGACCCCGAGGATCTTGCTGCTGAATCGGTGGCCGCCAAAATCGGCCTGCCTGCCGAGCAGGTATTCAAGACGCTGGTGGCCAGGGGCGATCGCAACGGGATTGTCATGGCGGTCGTGCCCGGCGACCAGGAACTCGACTTGAAGGCATTGGCGAAGGCCGCAGGAGAAAAAAATGTCGAACTCGTGCCGGTGAAAGAACTCCAGGCGCTGACCGGCTACATCCGCGGGGGAGTGACGGCGCTCGCCGGCAAGCGCGATTATCCCGTGTGCGTCGACGAGACGATCGAGTTGTTTGACGTCATCTCAATCTCGGCGGGGATGCGCGGGCTGCAGATTTTGATTGCGCCTGCGGATTATCTGAGGGCGGCCAAAGGAACCCTTGCCGCGCTGGCTCAGCCGAAGAAGTGAGGAACAGCCTGTCAGTCTGATTTCACTTCCGCGCGCCGCAAGTATTAAACTGAAATCCGCGAAAAATCCGCGCAGATCCGCAGTGTAAGAATTTCCGAGGCTATTCATGCCAGTTGCTACCCGCACCAATCCGCTCTCCTTCCTTACCGACCAACTCGACGAACTCCGGGCCAAGGGCACGCACTTCAAGCTGCGCGTGCTCGAAGACGAGCAGGCGCCGGTTTGTACGTTCGACGGCAAGCAAGTCATCAATCTCGCATCGAACAATTACCTCGGCCTCACTACGCATCCCAAACTGCGCGAAGCCGCGCTTGAGGCTACGCGCAAGCTTGGAGTCGGCTCCGGGGCGGTGCGCACCATTGCCGGCACCATGCGCATTCACATGGACCTCGAAGAGAAGATCGCACGCTTCAAGAACGTCGAGGCCTGCGTCGTCTTTCAATCCGGATTCACCGCCAACGCCGGCACGGTCTCGGCTTTTCTGGGCAAGGATGATTTCATCATCTCCGACCAGCTTAATCACGCGTCGATTATCGACGGGGCACGCTTGTCTCGAGCCAAGATACTGGTCTTCAATCATAAAGACGTTGTGCATGCCGAAGAGCAGCTCGCCAGCATAAAAAATCAGCCCGGCCACAAACTCCTCATCACCGACGGCGTCTTTTCCATGGACGGCGATATTGGCGCCCTGCCGGGGCTCTGCGACCTGGCCGAGAAATATGGCGCGATCATGATGGTCGATGACGCGCACGCCTCGGGCGTACTGGGCCGCCAGGGCCGCGGCACGATTGATCACTTTGGGATGCACGGGCGCGTTGACATTCAGGTCGGCACGCTTTCAAAAGCGATTGGCGCGCTGGGCGGCTACGTCTGCGGCACGCGCGATCTCATCGACTTTCTTTACCATCGCGCGCGGCCGTTTCTGTTTTCGACCTCGCATCCGCCATCGGTGGCCGCAACCTGCATCGCGGCGTTCGACGTTCTTGAAACCGAACCCCAGTGGATGGAGCAGCTCTGGGCTAACACGCGCTTCTGGAAAAAGGAGCTGGGCCTGCTCGGCTTCAACATAGGAGGCCAGAACACCCCCGCGAGCGAAACGCCGATCACGCCGATTATCATCGGTGACGGTCGCCTCACGATGGAGTTCTCACGCGAGCTTTTCAAGGAAGGCATCTTTGGGACGGGAATCGCGTTTCCGACAGTACCAGAGGGCAAGGCCCGCATCCGCACCATCATGACTGCGACGCATACGAAAGAAGAACTGCAGCGGGCGTTGGAGGTGTTGGGGAGAGTTGGCAAGAGGATGGGGATTCTGGGTTAGGAGTTCGGATAGCGTCTGCAAAGAGCCTCAACCGCGGAGTTCACGGAGGAAGGACCTCAGCGTCCTCAGTTCTTTGCGGGTCCGTCCTCGACTATCGCTTCCACAATCCCGTCAATCGTGTCGGTCACGCGCTTGGCCGGGAGGTTGAGGTTGTTCGACATAATGGAAAACACAACGGATTGCCCTGACTCGGTTGCGGCATATCCGGAGAGTGCTCGTACGCCGCTCAGCGATCCGGTCTTTGCGGTCACGCGTTTCTGCAGGCGGGGAGCAGTCAGGCGTTCGGAGAGCGATCCGTCAACCCCGGCTACCGGAAAGCTCGCCTTGTAAGCGGCGCCCCATGGTTGCGATGACGCATAACGCAGCAACTGCACGATTGCCTGCGGAGTGACCAGGTTCTGGCGAGAAAGGCCCGAGCCGTCAAAAAACACGTACTGATCGCTCGCTACGCCCGCCTGGGTCAGGAACTGCCGGAGCACTTCAAGCCCGCCTTCGACGGTGCCGGCATTGCCGCGCTCCCGGCCCAGCAGACGCAACAGAATCTCGGCATGCAGGTTCTGGCTGATCTTGTTGATCACGCGCACGTCATCCGCGAGCGGTCTGGACTCGTAGCTCGCCAGCGTAATCGGCTGCTCCGTCTTCAGAGGGTGCGCGGAAATTCCGGAGAGAGGGCTCGCTTCGTCGTTTCCTCCGCGCGAGGGCGCAACCGCCGTCGCCGTGAAAGTGGAGATGCTGGCGAGTTCGGTGTGGTGCGTCCGCTCATGGCCGTAAATCGCGATGCCACGCTTGTCCAGCAGCTGCCGAAAGAGCTCGGCTGCAAATGTCGCGGGCTCTTCAATCGCCAATGCTTCGCTCGCCCCGGGATCGTCCAGTGGCAAATTACCCCACAGGGTGACCGTGGTCGATCCCGGCTCGCGGTTCACGAAAAACTTTCGCGGAGTGCCCGCCGGCGTCGTCACGATCCGGTTGTCGATACGGTAGTAATCCGCGAACGGGTTCAGGCTGACAAACGCCTTTTCTCCGGCGCGATCGGCCGGCAGAATCTTTACGAAGATGACGTTATCGTTGACGGTCAAGGCGGAAACCGGAGCCCCATCGGCCCACACCAGATCGTCCTGGCTCCATCCCTCGCCGTAACGCTGAAAGGCGAAGTAGGAATCGTCGGCGACCACATCTCCGTCCACCACCTTCACGCCCTTTGCCACGAGCGCGTCGGCCAAGCCTTCGAGCGCAACGAGCGCGTCATCGCTGCGCTGCGTCTTGCCGTCATAGGGCAGCGCGCGACCGGAGAGGTTCGGATCGCCATGGCCCACCAGCACGAGATCTCCATTGAGCCGCCCGTAGCGATCGAGCGTGCCGGTTGTTTCGACAGTGGTGCGGAATTTGTAGTCCGGGCCAATCAGCGCCAGCGCGGCGGCAGTCACGAAGAGCTTCGTGTTCGACGCCGGCGTGAACAGCTTGTCTGAGTTCTGAGAGTACAGCGTCTTGTCGGTCGCGAGGGACGCGACCTCAATTCCCCAGAATCCATGCGCGAGGTCGGGAGAATTCAGCAGGGCCGCAATGCGTGCTTGTAACCGTTGAGCCGCGGGCGAGAAGGGTGTAACGTTGGGCGGGACCGGCGCCGAGGACGAAGCCGCTGTTCTTGTGGGAGGCGCGGCCGTTTCGGATGAGGAGGTGGCAGCAAACCCCGCTTCGGATGCGCGCAGAAACATCGCAGCGGCGAGCAAGATTACAAAAAACACACCCACGTCTCGTCGCTGCGGGGACATGGCCCAAATTGTAACATCCGCGAAAATACAGGCGTTTTAGAATAACGGCACATGCGCGCAATATTTCAATGGAAGATTGGTGGGCGCGTTCTTGAACTTGGACGCCGCACCCTGATCATGGGCATCGTGAACGTTACGCCCGACTCTTTTTCGGACGGCGGGCTCTATATCGACGCCTCCAAGGCCGTTGCTCACGCCGTCACTCTGCTGGACGAGGGTGCATCGATCATTGACGTCGGAGGGGAATCGACGCGGCCGGGAGTGCTGGTGGCCAATGGGCCCGGGACGAGTGCTCGATCGGCTCCGGCGCCCTCTTCTCCCGGCGCAGCTGCGGCGTCGGCGCCAATATCGGAGGAAGAAGAGCGAAAACGTATCCTGCCGGTGATCCGGGACTTGAAGAAGCTTCGTCCGCAGGCGGTCATCAGCGTCGATACCTACAAAGCCGGTGTCGCGCGCGCCGCGGTCGAGGAGGGCGCCGAGGTTGTGAACGATATCAGTGGATTCCGCTGGGATCCGAAGATGGCCAAAACGCTGGCCGAGCTGAAAGTCGGAGCGGTGCTCATGCACACCCGCGGCCGTCCCGAAGAGTGGCGCGCTCTTCCCCCAATTGGCGATCCGGTTCTGCTCGTCAAACGCGATCTTCGCCAATGGGCCGAGGCCGCGACCTTAGCCGGAATCAAGCGCGATCATCTCGTGCTCGACCCCGGATTCGGGTTTGGGAAGCGCCTGGAGGAGAATTACCCACTGCTTGCACATTTTGCCGAGTTGCAGCAGATGGGCTTTCCACTGCTGGCCGGGGTTTCACGCAAGTCTTTTATCGGGCGCGCACTCGCGCGCGATGGGCAGGATGCGCCTGTCGAAAAACGGCACTATGGAACACTGGCCGCCGAGGCCACGCTGATTTTGAAGGGAGCTCACATCATTCGGACACACGATGTAACGTTGGCATCGGAGGCGGCGAAACTGGTGGATGCGATTGTCGCTAGTGGAGGGTAGGAGAAGTCAGAAGTAAGAAGTCAGATTGCAGAAGTGAAACCATGCCGCAGGAAACTTAGCTGTTGGCTGGCAGGA
>Ga0335078_10000523_pt1 | contig 59270 bp, 54 predicted proteins | sample Lox_Sample_32_FD_206711 | JGI IMG/M metagenome (GOLD analysis project Ga0335078, IMG submission 206711) | Soil microbial communities from Loxahatchee National Wildlife Refuge, Florida, United States - Lox_Sample_3.2 | ecosystem: Environmental > Terrestrial > Soil > Wetlands | place: USA... | reverse complement strand
AACTGGAGCATGAACCTTCTTCTTCGAAATAAATTTTATGGCTGCTGGAGCAGGAAGAACCCAGCATTATTAAAAAAATGCCCGCGAATATGAAGCCCGCTGTTGTTCTCATTCTGTTTTTTTGTGCCGTTAAAAATCTTTTTTGTTTTTTCATTTCAGCCTTCGTTTTTAATAATTGTTGTTTAAAATTATATCTCTTAAATAATCATTGTCAAGCATATCCCCATGTAAACAATGAAAGCCCGGCCTTATCGTCCGGGCTTTCATTTTTATATATATTACAGGCTAATCATTAAATCCCCTGCCTTTGAGAATTTGCTTCGTATATTTTTCAATCCTTGCCTTCCGGGTTTCGGATTGTTTGGCCTGAGAAAAATAAAAAATGTATCCCCGCTGCCGTCCCGGAGTGAGTGAATTAAAAGCGGTTTTCAAGGCAGGATTTTCATCCAGTTTTTCCTTTAGTTCTTCAGGCATGGCGTAATCCTCTGTCTTTTTTAATTTCACTTCCCTGCCTGATTTTTCCACTTCAATGGCTTCTTTTATATAGGCTTTCAGAATGGATGCCGCCTTGTCCACTTCCTGCACGCTGGTAAAGCGCGCCTGTCGCGCAGCCTGCACATTCTCTGTCTGCTGTATCAGGATATGCTTCGGGTCCTTCAAAAGCGAGCCTTTGAAAAACAACATTGCGCAGTATTCCTTGAACCCGTGTATTAAAACAATGTTTTTCCCCTTGTACGAATAACAAAGCTGGCCCCACTTCAGCTCTTCGTCCAGCCCGGTGCCAAGGATTATCTTCCTTAATTTTTCAAATTCTTCCTTCCACTTCCCGGCCCTGGCCATAAACGCGTCTACCTGCTGTTTACTTGCGCCCAATGCTTCTTTTTTGTTTTTCATTGTAAAACCTCCCTTAGTTAAATAGTCCTGTGGACTATTTAACGGGTAGTTTCCATAAATCATCATATTCATAACTACCCTAAGTTTGTTTTGTCAGCCGGCCTTTACGACCAGCTTGCCCACGTTTATTTTGCCCTTCATAAAGTCATCAAATGCCTGCTGCAAAGCCGCAGCGTCGAACTTGATTGTCCCTGTGATGACAGGCTTAAGTTTCCCCTGCTCATACCACGGCCCAGCCTGCCTCAGCGCCTCTGTAAGCTTCGGCACCTGGCTTTTGTACTGCGGGTCCATAGTATACCTGCCAAGGTCCCCGATGAGCATTTTTGCGCCGCGTCCCTCAACCACTGCCCTCATATCCTTTACCCCATACCGGTTCAGCTGCATCTCGGTCCCGAGCCGGATATACACTCCGCCTGAAGCAATAACAGCAGTTGACTGGTTGTAAGAAGACTGCGCGTAAGTGGAGTCGTAAACAAGGTCCGCGCCTTTGTTGCCTGTGATGCCCATAATTTCCCTGACAACGTCCTGCTTTGAATAGTCTATGACCTTGTCGATTTTTAGTTTTTGGAGGAGCTCCAGAGATGCGGCCTTGCCCGCGGAACCGATGACCCTGAGCCCGTAAATTTTTGCTATCTGCGCCGCGAAGTGCCCGACCCCGCCTGCGGCGCCTGCTACGTATATCCACCTGCCCTTATACTGCTGTATATTGCCTGTAACTACCAGCGACTCGTATGCGGTCAAATATGCTATCCCGAATGCGCTCGCCTCAGGCGCGGGAATATTGCCCCTTTTTATGACACTTTCCCTTTTGGCAACTGCGTACTCGGCAAAACATCCGCCTGTACTTATCCTGCCAAATACCTGGTCTCCCTCTTTAAGGCCGTCTTTAGCCTCTCCTCCAAGCTTTACAACCTCGCCGCTGAAGTCAAAACCCAGCACATAAGGCAGGGGTAAATTAAAACCGTTTGTGAGCGCAAGGCCAGGGTCCATCTTGTTTATGGACGCGTAGCTTATGCGTATGAGCACCTCATCGTTATTCAGGGACCCGATGGTCTTTTGCTGAAGTGTGACAGGCGCACCCGGTTTTTCAATAGTTAATGCGTTGAATGTAACAGGTAGATTGACCTGGTTCATGGTTTAGCTCCTTGTGTGAAATAGAATTACCGCCGACTTTGTCGGTGGATTCGTAGAGATTAAAATAGATATAATATAGCTTACGGCTTCAGCGCTATCCTGCCATAGGCGATAAAAGCGGCGATAATGGCCGGTATCACTCCCCAGAGCATGCCCGGAAACCCGGCGTAATGAGAGGCCAGAAAACAGCCTGACAGTGAGTTAAGGGCCAGGTAAATTGCCGAGACAGGAACCAGCTTGCGTATCGGCTTAATAAAGCCCGGCACGACCAACCCCAGTGCGAACAGGACCTGGAGCACAGCGATGGCCACCCAGACAGGCCCCGGCACGCCCGCTGCCATCGTGCTCCTGATTAGTTCATAATTAAGTGCCGTATAGATACCGCCTGTTAAATTCCAGAAAGCCAAAAGGATTTGAAGAATCCATAAAATAGTGTTCATATACTTCCTCCTTGTTTGCCGGCGCTCAGCCGGCCTGGTTTTATACTTATTTATTATCCCATGTTATAAAGGTTTGCATAACAGCATCGTTCCGGTTTAAATTGACATATTTCTACTTGAATTTTAAAAGTATAAAGGGATCAACAAAACATTTACCAAGTGGTAATTTAACCAAACTTAATCTTTATAAACTATCGGCTGCGAACCATAACCGCTCATGAAATTCCTCCCTGCATCGTAAATTAAGGCAAAATAATAATATGTTTTGTCCGGTTCAAGCCTGCCGTATTTTATCATTTTTTGGCTGTTTTTATCATTCATCGCCAGGTTTTCTTTTTCAACTACTGCGTAAAAAACCGTATCCTTGTTCTGCGGCTCAAAATTATCCTCTCTTTTGGATATGCCAAAAATCATGCTTGCCGCTCCACCGGGTGCCAGGACAGTGCCGTCATTTATATATTGCCATAAGTCTCCGTCTTTTTCTTCAGGTTCCGGGCTGTTCAAAAACATCTCTCCGTCATAATAATACGCAGGAAAACTATCATAGTTTGCTTTAAGCTCCAGTGTCTTGCCTTCTGCAGTAACCTGCGCCTTTATGCCTGCTACGGGCTGTATTTTTGTTTCAAAATATTTGCGTTCGCAGGGGCCGATAGCAATTGTCTCTTTTGACCCGTTTACGTCCAGCGTGACGTTTCCTTTAAAATCCCTTGATATGACAAATATATTCGTAACATCGCCTTCCTCGGACTGCGAATAATCCACAAAAGCAAACAGACCCTCAGGCAGTTCACCCTTATATGGCTCCTTGCATTCAATAAATTTTGAAGGTTCTGTACGTACAAGACCGCTGCCGCCCTTGCCCGGGTGCAATATGTCGCCGATCAGGTTGTCAACTCCAGCCTTTTTCGCCACTTCCTTTATAACCCCGCCGAAAATCCTTGCAAGTATTTCCTGTATAAGGTCTGCCATGTTCAGCCTCCGCTGTATGAATTTTAGAATTGTCAGTTCTCAATTGTCAATTAAAAGCCTTTCATTGAAAAGTGACAATTCTTAAGTGAAGCTCCCCCGACTTTGTCGGGGGCTTCAAAAACTTCCCCTTCCCCCTCGATGGGAGTTCAATACCCCTGTGGGGTGTTGAACGGGGAGACGTCATCTTAATACTTTAAATATGTTCTTTCTCCACACGGTCGGGATGGGGGTGAAGTAGCAGCTGATACTGTGTCACTTCACCGACGCCAGATTACAAAAAATTTATTATTCCTCATTTCGTATCTATCTTTCAACTTAAAGTATAGTTGTTGCCGCTACTTCACCCTCTCCTTTGTCCTCTCCCGTCGAGGGAGAGGAGACCACCAACTTTGTTGGTGGTCAACAAGGTGTGGGGTTTGCAACCCCACGCCCACCACCGACTAAAGTCGGTGGATTCGCGGACATTGATAATTTTGTTATTTATCTTTTCTGCATTATTATGTCGCTTTTTATTTCCTGCTTTAATTTTTCTTCATCGCCCTTTTCGTTTGCCTTTATCTGGTTGATAAGTTCGTTTATGGAAGCGAGTTTTATTTTTTCCTTTGTCGTATCACCCACGGGCCGCAGGGCAAAACTTATCCTGCCTTTTTCCCTGGCAAATATAAGAAGCTCGGTCTCCTCAGGCGTCAGCGCAAGCGTAATTGCGCTGTAACTGCCTTCTTTTGACGTTCCGGATGAGTCGCTGCCTGTGGCTATTACCCTCACCGACTGCAGTATTGTGGCAGTAACCGTGTAGACCTTTTTATTTTCATTTATTTCAAAAGTAAGCACCACGTCCACGTAATCGCCCGCCTTTACCATGTAATCCACCGAGCTCTGTTCGTCAACTGCCACGCTCACTGCCCTCATGCCTGTAGGTATGGCCGTGTTCAGCTCTTCAGAGCTTTCAGATATCTTGTTAATCATTATCGGCTCGCCCTTTATAAAAGGCACAAGCGTAATTTTGTTCTTTGCCTTTTCAAAATCAAGCACATGAGCCGATGTAATAAAATTCTTCGGCAATTCACTGTACTCGACCATGTCCTTTTTTAATTCCGTATAGGCCGGTATGTAATCTGCTGCCACCAGCACCTTTACAGGCTCCATCTTTGCCATCATGCTCTGCTCCATGCCGGAGATGTAAAAATACCCCAGCGCTGCCGCGGCTGCGCCTGCGGCAAGCGCGATAATCAAAAATCTCTGTTCCGGTTTCATATTTGCCATTTCTTCCTCCGATTAAAAGTTTTTCCCGTTATTGCCGAGGCTGTCTACGGCCCCGGCTGCTGACGGTACGAGCCCAACCACCTTGATAAGCAGCTTCATGGCTGTGTCCTCCGATATATCCTGCATCTTCCCTGTCTGCTTATACAAATCCACGAGCTTTCCGAAAGTGTCCACCGTGCTGTTGCCCTTTCCTATCATTGAAATAATCTGTGTTATGTCGTCAAAATTATCCAGGCTGTATTTCCCATCAACGACATCCTCTGCCGCGGATATGTCGGAGCCTGAAATGCCGTATTTGCCCAGGAATCCGTTCCCCTTTTTGTCTATAAACCCTGATATCTGGTCCTGCATGATTTTATCCGGCGCCTTTGCGACAGAGTCTATCTTGTCCACAACCGACCCTATCTTGGATATTAGTTCGGCGTTTGAGTTTATAAGGTTCAGGAATTTTTCCATTATATCCAGCAGTGTGTTTGACTGCATCGGCTCTGCTTCACCGCCGCCCTGCAAATTCAGCTTTGACTCCGCGCCGCCAAGGCTGGGCGCCGTGCCAAGGTTCAGGCTTTGCGGCACATTCCTGCTCACCCCCAGGTTGCTCTCGCTTAAGTCCAGGTTCACGCTGGCGCTCACAAGGCTGCTGCTGTTATCAGGCACCAGGTTCAGTCCTGTTGCCGCGCCTGTCGCCGCGGCCCCGGCTGTAAAACCGCCGTTTGTGTAGGAAGCGTCTTTGTTGCCTGTTTTTTTCGTGTAATCAAGCGCAGCTGATTTTATTTCATCCGCCATATCATTGAAATCCTTATTGCTTGCCGCAATCTGCCTTATCACGGCAAAATATGCCTTGAGGTCTATATGCTTCGGCGCTCCTGTCTGCTGGAGGATTTTCAATATCATTGTGACGACCCTGATTTTTTGCAGCCAGTCCTCCACCTGCGACACTGGTATTGTTCCTTTTACGGTATTTTCAGCCCCTTCGATGGCGCCGCTTATGCCCTGTCCCGCTTCTTTTATATCCCCGAAAATGCCGCTGCTTACAAATTGCGACGTGACAAACTGGGCTATCACCTGCCCATAGCTCATATCCGCGTTTGAAAAACTTGCCGAGCCAAGCGCAATAAAGCATGCTGTTAAAATAGCCCTGCGAAACCTCTCCTCGATCCTGGAATTGGTTATCCTATTATTGTAAGCCATTGTTCACCCCCCGAACTGTATATGTTTAAAAGGTATTGCCTTGTGCCTTTTTCTACGACATAGGACGCGCTGTCCTTTTCCTCTTTTTCGTACAAGACTTTCCATCCTTCACGCTTAAAAAAGCTCCTGTAAAAGTCATCCATTGCGTTCCCGGAATAATTTGCCTTGTAAAAATTGCTGAAATTCACTGTCCTGCCCGAGGAAAGCATTTCTATGCTCAGTACCTTTTTCGCGCCCGGAAAATGGGCAAGCCCGTCCTCATAGCCTTTGAACTTGTCCATGTTTGAAATGCCGTCAATTTCCACTTTTACGACCTCAGACTTGTCCGGGTCGTTTTCAGCGGCAATAAGGTAGCCGTTTTTTCTGTCATCTATATAAAAAACATAGTCGTAATCGTAAACAGGTGCTTTTCTTCCGCTGTTTATGAAAAAGCTCGCCATTTTGTCCAGGCCGTCATTATGCAGGATAGTGTATTTTTTTTGTTCTGCCTGGTACTGATAAAAACCTATTATATCCCCGCTATCCTTGTCGCTTTCATACCGCGTGGCTTTCAGCTTTTTATCGTTAATTTTCATTTCAACCTGGTTTGTTTTTTTTGCGTTAAAATCCCGCGCCAGCTGGTCAAACGGCATCTCCATCACGTCAAATACGCCTGCCACGGCCGTGGCGCAAAAACAAAAAGATAAAACCAAAGCCAAAAATGTTTTCATATCAGTTGTTTCCCGCGGAAGTGTCATCTTCATTGCCATTTATAGGATTGCCGCTGCGGCCTGTGTCTTCCCCGCCGGTATTACCGCTGCCGCCGGATGTTCCCTGCCCATTGTCCTGCGCATATTCCTTTTTTAGTTTTATATCACCAACAGCCTTAAAAGTAAGGCTGCCGCCTGTGGCGGTAAAGAGGTTTGTCTGCAGGTTTATGGCGTTTTTCCCAAAAACCGATGCAAATATGTTTAAAAGCGGGTGATTATAGCAAAGTTGTACATTTGTGCCTGTGAACTTTTTCAGCAATCCCATGTCATTGTTCTGTTCGAAGCCCTGATTTTCATAATCCTTGCTGGTTTTCTGGTCATCATCAAGCTTTACTGTGACAGCTCCGCTTATTCCTGTTTTTTGCGCCATTTCATTTGCAAAGGCCTGTACTTGCTGCACGCTGTTCTTGTCCTTGTCCTTTTCAGAAGTCAAAAAAAGCATTACTTCCCTTTCCACCATCGCAAGCTGGATCTTTCTCATCATGATTACTGTAAACTGGAATATCGCCGCGAAAAACAAAACAAGCAGCGGTATTACAATCACAAGCTCTGTCATGGCCTGGCCTTTATTGCTTTTTAGAATCTTTTTCATAATTCCGCCTTAATTAATGCAATAAAATGTTATTGCTTACCTGCCCGGTGAACATGTCAACATATTTGATGTAATTTTTTAATTCTTTCAATATCCCTATCTGCTGTAATTTAGGCAATATAATATGCCTCAGCTTTGGAGTGTACCCGGCTCCGTTAATGTCCCATATCGACATTTCGCCGCCGTCTATTATTGTCATTGCTGCACTTATCAAAGATGACGGCATTATCGGATTACCGTCTTTGTCGTTTAAAAATCCCGAATTTAAAACCTGTTTTAAATTTGTCTTGATTGAAACAACAAGTACCGAATGATTGCCTGATTCTTCAATAGCGAGCGGAACAAGTTTGTCGCTTTTTGTTTTTCTCTTTATGATAGGTTTTTTATAAAGCGTATACGTACATTCCGGGCATGGAGGGACAACCTTACAATTCTTTAAACGGAATGTATGCAGTTTATCATTATATTCGACTTCGTTTTCCTTAAAATAATAGTTTTGTCCGTCGCATTTGCTGTTAAAATAATACAATTTTTCAACCTGGCCCACATCGCTCATGTATGTCCGGTACACGTTAAATGCCGGATTAAAACCATTCTCACTGAAATCGTCAACATTAAAAAGCGGCATACTGAATACGCCGTTATTATAGCCGTTTCGGAGAACCATTATCATGTCCATAAAAGGCGCGGGCTTTATTTTCCATTTTTCAAAATCGCCCGTGCCTGCAAAAACATCCTGCAGTTTTTGTATGACTTCAGGTATTTTTTCAGCTTCAGGTATTTGCAGCAATGTCAATACGCCTGCCACCACCCCGGAGCACAGCAGTATCTTGTTGCTGAGCGAGAGTATATTCAGGCTCCTTGCATACCAGAGCCCGCCTTCCATGGCGCCTGAGTCAGCGATATTTTGCATGTGTACTTTCTGGTATATGAGGTTTCCTGTTTCTATTACCACGACGGCCAGGATGAAAAATACAAACATAGCCACGAGCGCCATTATAAGTACCTGTCCCTTATTTTTTGCCGGCAATTTTACCTTTTTCAAAATGACCACCACTCGGGCTGATAGCGCATAATAGAATATGCCTTTATTGTGTAAACAGGCGCGCCTGCATCTGCCTGCGCCGCATTGGATGCGTTATTTTGGAACAGGCCGAAAATCTTGTTTACAAACGGCACTTTCAGCGGCATGTCATAAGAAACACTGACCTTAAAAAATCTGCCGTCTGAGCTTTGTATGGAATTATAATCCTCGCACTTTACCTGCGCTCCCTGGAATTTGCCTGCTATAAATCCCTGTACTGAATCCACCCCCATGCCCCATGCAGTTTTAAGCCTGCTGTCCGACGGGTTATTTGCCGCGGCAATCACGGCTTTCATGATGCTGTCTGCCTTCGGGATCTGCGCGTTTCTTTCAAAAGAATAATCATAGGCCACAGCTACCCTTGCGATCGCAAAAGCTGAATACTGGAGTATCATTGTATTAAGGAATATCAAAGTTATTTGCACAATACCCAGGGTAATCAATAAAAATACGGGTAATATCATGGCAAACTCCGTCATGCTCTGGCCCTTTTTGTTCTTTATAAGTTTCAAAATACTCCTCCGGCAAAATCCGGGGCAATCCGAAGATTGCCCCTATTTCGGCATGCTTTAATATATTTTTATTGTCCCGATGTCCCTTGCTGTATTCCTGTATTAACCTGCTGCTCTACCGCGTTTCCCGAATTGCTGAATGCTGACTTTATTTTACCGCCGAAAAGTTTTACTCCGGCGATTACAAGAATCGCGATCAGCGCTATTATCAGTATATACTCGGTCATCCCCTGGCCTCTGCTCCTGCTTAGCTTCATTTTCGCACCTCCTTTCTATGGTATGGGTAATGAAAATATAAAAACAAGGTTTTTAAAATATCCGGATAAAACCAGTTGCCCGAACTTTATCCCGGCTATGCATAATATGGCAACCATGGCCACCAGCAGCATATATTCCGTAAAAGCCTGCCCGCGCCTGCCGCATAATATTTTTTTCATGGCCAGTTGTTTTTTATTTGATGCTCGAGTGGATGTGTATCTGTAATGTAAGTTCAGATGGCGCTATAAAAATGAAATTTTGGATTTGTTTATTAACCCCTGACTGCATGTTTTCACACCTTTCCACCCTGTACAAGGTATAAATATCAATATACCAGGCACAAAAATTTATTGTTTTTATATCATTTACCCTAACAGGTAGTAATTTTAAAAAATATCCCCGCTGTTGTCAATAAATAATTACATATGTCTTTACCATTGGTCTTTATATTATCTCTTTTGCTTTATTAATGTCCATATCATCATGCCTATGCCGATAAGGAACATTACGCCCATGGCAATGCGCATTCTTGTCTGCGCGGCAAACTTTTGTTTTTCTTGTTTTGCGAACCTGCCGACAGCCGCCTTTAAAAACCCTATATCCACACTCATAAAAAAGAAAACCCACAAAGGCAGGATTATTAAGGGCGGCAGGACATAGCCCATAACACCGGAAGGGCTTATGCCAATATGTTTTATAAGCAGAAAAAAACTGAAAAGGCAGGCTGCAAAAACAAAAAAATAAAGGATTATTACAGTCTTGTTCTTCCTCGGCGGCTTTTCATAAAAGACATGGGAAGTAAAGCTCAAAAATACTATTACGCATACAGCCGCAAGAAAAATTATATTACATGGCATCCCTATCCTCCTTTTATTTTAGAACATTCCCAATTTATTTTTTATCCAAACATCGGTTCTTTTGTTCTTCTGTTCTCCCAACCCTCCAGCCTTCCATTCCTCCATCCTTCTAACTCTCTGTCTTTATTGCGATCCAAGATTAAAAGCATTTCCGCCCTTTATTATTTTATAAAGTACAATATTTCTTTCGCCAAACCTGTTTTTTACCTCAAAATCCTCGACTGCTTTCAATTTATTATTTTTTAATAAGTCCGTTTAGAAATTTTAAAGCGGCCCCTGGTTTTGTAAAAATTTTAAAAAAATATTTTACCGGATTTTTTAATACGCGCCTGGTAAAACGGTATTTAAGCCATGTCTGGTTGGCCTTTGAGCACAAATAGATTAATTCTTCTTTTGACAGTTTATCCGTTTTTATAACCGCATTATTTGCACCGTCATAATCATCCCAGTTCGTTGTTAATATGCAGCCGTTTTTACTCAGCTGGCTGAAATATTTGGTTCCGGGGAAAGGTGTAACAATCGAGAACTGGACCGATTCTGGTTCGAGCGCCAGTGCAAAATCGACGGTTTTCTGGATTGTTTCCTTTGTTTCGCCGGGCAGGCCGAATGTAAAAGTTAAATGAACTTTTATTCCCAGTTCCTTGCATGTTTTTACGCTTTCTTTTACCTTTTCCAGATCCAGGTTTTTCCCCGATGCGTTCACAATTTCCTGAACACCGGATTCAACTCCGAATTTTATCGCGTAAATCCCGGCATCTTTCATGGCTTTTAAAGTCTCTTTGTCGGATGTATCGGCTCGCGCCATTGCGGCCCACGGCACACCCAGGTTCCTTTTTTTCAGTTCCCCGCAAAGCTGGATAATCCTTTCGTTTCCTATGTTGAAAGTGTCGTCGTCAAAATAAAAAGCCTTAAATTGATATTCTTTTATAAGAAATTCAACTTCATTTATAACATCCATATAATTCCGCGTCCTGTAATTTGTGCCGCCGTACATTGTTGTCGGCCAGTTGCAGAAGATACAGCCAAAAGGGCAGCCGCGCGAAGCAATTACCTGTACATTGGGAGAAGGCATGTCGGCAAAAGAATCATTATAGTTATGCATGGGTAAAAAGTGCCATGCCGGCCACGGCAGGTCGTCGAGGTTCTTATGAAGGGGCCTGTCCGTATTCTTTACTATGCCGCCGTTGTTTCTTAGCGTCAGACCGCTGATTTTATCCAACAACCCGTTTGAGGAAAGCGCCTCTATAAGCTCAAGTGTAGTGAATTCATATTCACCCCGCGCTATGTAATCAATAAAATTATTTTCACGGAGGAGTTCCTCGCTGAAAGTCGAAGCATGGCTGCCTGTAAGCATTATCTTTATCCCGGGAAATATGTTTTTTATTGTTTTCGCCCAGTTCAGGTCGGTAAAAATCGATGGGGTTGATGTTTCGGCAATAAAAAGGTCCGGCTTATAGGTGGTTGCTTTTTCCAGAAATTCTTTGTCGTTATAGCCTTCGGCCAGCGCGTCTATCAATAAAACATCGAATTTATTTTTTTCAAGCAATGCGGCAGTATACGCAAGAAAAAAAGGAAGCGGCATATAGCCCGGAATTTTTTTCCCTGCATCAATACGGCTCATAAAAGGCCAGCGCGAGCCGGCCCGTATTCCATAGAGTTCACCCTTTTTCCACGGTAAATTTGCCAGGAGAATTTTCATTTATCACCATTAGGTTTATTTTGTCTTTTATCATTATTGCTTCGTTTATTTTAACAAAATAAATTTTGATTGCAAGTTATGAATGATTATGTAATGTCGTTATCAGGAATTTTCAGCATGCATAATCCGGAACATTAATGCCTGGCATATATAAAATTTAGTAATTTTACAATTATAAGCTGTTTTATCTTATTTTAACTAATACCCCAGGACCTTGCGCAGTTCTGCTTTAGCGCTTTCAAAGTCCTCTTTGAATTCCTCGTTATTAAACATATCCTCTGCTATCAGGGCGGCAGCTATCCTGCCTGCCTCAATGTCTGTCCTGTAATGAACCCCGCCTATTACCCTGTTCAGCGCGAAAGTAAGCCCCCGATTAAAAAGCTCTTCCTTTTTTTCGGGCACCATGTTTGCCAGTATTATTGCAATAAGGTTCCCGATTGTTGAGTGCCCGCTCGGGTAGGAAGCATTACCGGGTTTGTTTACGCATGGGTTTACTCTTTTATCAGCCTCGTAAGGCCTCGGTCTTTTCCAGTAATTTTTAGCCGGATCCACAATTTTTTTTGCGTTTTCTACGACTTCGTCGAAAAATGCCGTTGTCAATGGCAGGTTTTCCTTTTTAAACTTGTCGCCCAGCACATCTGCAAACCTATAGACCGTAATATTCTGGTCAGCGGCTGCGAAATCAGCCATTTGTTTTGTCCTGCTTTCCTGAAAAATTAATATTTCCTTGATTTCAGCCTTGGTCTGTGCCGAATCCTGGGCCGGCGGCGGGGCAAGAAGCTTTGTAAGGTCAACATCGCTTGTACTGACATATACCTTTGCTACTCCTGGCGCATTGCACGACATTAATACCAGCGATAAAACAATGAAAATTCCTGTTATTCTTTTCATAAATATTCTCCTTCCATATTGTTTTCTATAGTATGACATAATTTGTAATAATTAAATATTAAAAAATTATTAAAATTTTGTAATATATCAACCGGATAATAACCTTGATTTCGCAGTTAAATAATGATATTTATATATTCAGAATATAAAGGAGGCAAAAATGCCAGGATGTGAATGGATAAACTATCAAGACAAAAAAATACTTTACATAGACCTTGTGAGTGATAGTCATGAAAAAATGAAAAAAACATGTTACAAGGCAGCACTGGAGATAGCTCAACAGCCGCCAAACTCCGTTTTATGCATAACAAACACAAAAGGCGGCAGGTTTTTCAGGGAGACGCCGCAGCTTCTCAAGGAATTCACAAAAACAAACGAGCCATATGTGCGCATGACCGCTGTAATCGGCGTGGAAGGCTTTCAGGTAGTGCTGTATACCGGCATACTAAGGTTTACCAAACGCAAGAACCTGGTGTTAAAAGACACAAAAGAGGAAGCGCTCGACTGGCTGGCAGGCCTGGAATGAAAGCTGAAAAAATATTCAGGAACCTCCCTGTATTGAAAACCAAAAGGCTCATTCTCAGGAAAATCACCTTAAAGGACATTGACGCTATTTACGACTATGCCTGCAGCAGGCAAACCACAAAATATATGATATGGAAGCCCCACAAGAGCAAATCCGAGACAAAAAATTTCATCATCGATACATTGCAAAGGTATAAAAATGGCCAGCCAGCCTCCTGGGGCATAGTCTGCCTCAAATGCAATAAGCTTATCGGCATGGCAGGGTTTACGGAATATTCGGCAATTCATAAGACAGGCGGTATCGGATACGTGCTCCTGCCTGAGTGCTGGAACAAGGGATATATGACCGAGGCGGTAAAAGAAATAATAAAATTCGGATTTAACAGGCTCGGACTGAACAGGGTCGAGGCAACCTGCGACGTGAAAAATAAAGGGTCGGCAAGAGTCATGGAAAAATCAGGGATGAAGTTTGAGGGGACAATGAGAAAGTGTGTAATCAGGCAGGGCAGCCGCATCACCGACGCAAAGCTTTACGCGATAGTTAAATAACTCCCTGTCTTTTGTCATCAGCCCAACCCGAAAACCGTCTATTGACTTATACTTTTTATAGTATAAAATTCTGTATATGAAAATATTATATTTAAACCACAATTTTAAGGGTGAGGGCACATATTTCCGCGCGTTTAATTTCGCAAAAGGCCTTGCCCTCCTGGGCCACGACGTGTCCCTTTTTACCATGTCCCCGAAAAAAAATTTCATGACGTCATCATACATGGAATCCGGCGTGCGTATTACTGAATTCCCGAAACTTCTCGACATCGGCGCCGGCGGCTGGGCGCCGCTTGACCTAATCTGCAGGATGCTTATCTGCGCTGTAAAAAAATACGACCTAGTACACGCCTTTGCCCATAAGCCGACCGTTTATTTGCCTGCATTATTGGCCAAAAAACTTCATAAATCCACGGTATTATTTTCCGACTGGGACGACTGGTGGGGCCGCGGTGGTATAAATAAGGGCGGCAGGATGAAGTTAAAAACAAAAACAGAAGACTTTCTGGAGGAAGACATTATAAAAAAAGCGGATTACGTGACTGCTACTTCCGTTGCCCTGAAAACCCGCGCGCTCGGGCTCAATGTTCCGCAAAAGCGCCTGTTTCACATCCCGTCAGGCTGCGATATCAACCGTATCAGGCCTTTGCAAAAAAAACAAATTGTTTCCCTGAAAAAGAAATTTTCTATAGACCCAAAAGCCGGAATAATGGAGTTTATCGGTTTCGGCCAGGCTGACCTCGGCATTGTTATTGACGGTTTTATCCAGGCAAAAAGCAGGATAAAAAACCTGGTATTGCTTATAGTCGGCCCGCTTGAAAAAAAATGGGAACAAAAAATCAGCGATAGCTGCTTTAAAAGCGACATAATAGTAACAGGCAAAGTCCCCTATGACCTGGTGCCAGAATACGCCGCCATGGCAGATATATGCTATCTGCCTTTAAGCGACACGCCTGCGAACCGCGGCCGCGGCCCGATAAAAGCCGGCGATTATATGGCAGCCGGTAAGCCCATAATAGCAAACCCTGTCGGAGACATTTCGGAATGGATAAAAAAATACAGGGTTGGAATTACCGCTGATTACAGCGGAAAAAGTATTGCTGAAAAAACCGTTTTCCTTTTTAAAAATCCCGGCCTTATGAAGAAGCTCGGCATAAACAGCCGCAGAACGGCTGAAAATGTATTAAGCTGGGACAAAGTCAGCCAAAAAATGGCAGAAGCATATAAACACGCAGTTTCTTTTAAAAATAAGTAGTTATCTTATTCTTTTATCCCCCAGAAATTACCGGAATTATTTATTTGCTGTCTCGTTGTTAATCAAATCTTCAAACAGCGACATTAGCTCGCCGGCTGATTTTTCCCAGCTGAATTTCGAAGCCTGCTTTTTGCCTGCTTCAGAAAGCCTTGCGGCAAGAGCTTTATTTAGCGCGATTTTTTCCATTGCCGCAGAAATATCCTGCGTATTAAGCGGGTCAATAGTAAGCGCGGCGTCGCCTGCAACCTCAGGCAGAGACGCGGCTCCGGACGTGATAAGCGGCACGCCCGCGCACAGCGCGTCAAGCGCAGGCAGACCGAATCCCTCGTATAAAGACGGAAATATAAAGGCGCTTGCCCCGTGCAATAAGCCCGGTACGTCTGAATCCGCGGCATACCCTGTAAAAACAAAATCAGGGTCGTTTTTTGTTATATCGTAAAGCCTGTCGACTCCCCAGCCTTTTCCGCCGGCAAAGACCATCTTATAACCCTGCGCCTTTTTCCTGAACTCAAGGAAAGCCTCGGCAACTTTTACAGGGTTTTTCTTCGGTTCAAGCATGGAAAGGAATAAAAAATACTTTTGCCCTGTCCCGAATTTTGCCTTTACCCTTTCTATTTCTTCCCTGCCCGGGTCCATGCCGATTCCCTTTTTCGGCCCCGGGTATATCACGCGTATCTTATCGCTTTTTACGCCGTAAGTTTTTATAATGTCTTTTTTTGTATGTTCCGAAACAGCGACAACAATGTCGGCGGATTTGAACATAACAGGCATTAAAAACCTGCAGATGAACCTGCTTCTTTTTGATGCAGGGAAAAGCGCCGGCATTATGTCATGCACGAGGTTTACCATTCTGAAACCCGGCGCAAAACACGGCCCGGAAAAATCCATGGAGTAAAAAATATCCACTCCGGCAGCCCTAGCGGCAAGAGGCAGGCCGTAGACAGAGCGCTTTATAAGGCTGTTGTTGTTTTTTATTTTTTTATAGATTTCAAACCCGCCGCCGGCAGCTGATAAGTCGGTGAATTTCCCGGGGAAAATCACTGTTTGCCAGCCGGCTTTATCCGCGCATTTTTTGAGTTCGCGCGTCATTTCCCTCATATACATCCCTATGCCCGTAGCATCCTTTGTCATGGCGCGCACATCGAGCCCGAGCTTGACCTGCTTCATTTCGTCCTGCCCTGTAATATAAATTTAACGTCCTTAATATACCTGCCCCGTGAAAAAGCGAGCAGCATCCCGGTGTATAGCGTGCCTGCCGCAGCGGCAAATGCCGCCAGTTTTACCAGGCTGTTTACCCGCGCGTTGAAGCTAAAAGCCGGCACCTTTGCGGCCGCGGCCGTGATTAAAAATGCGGCAAGCGGTGGCAGGATGTTCCTGAAAACAGAAACATTGAAATCTTTTTTCAGCCCGTACAGGAAAAATATATTCAGCACATAAGTCAAAACTATGGCCGCGCCATATCCGTTTATCCCGAACCTGGGCACAAGTATCAGCGAAAAAAGCCATGTAAAAAGCACCCAGACAAGTGATATCCTGAATGTGTATCCGGACCTGCCTGAGGCGTTGTATGCGCTTACGACCGTCGACGAACCTGCCTGGAAAAAACATGCTATGGTCAAAAATGAAAAAAGCGTGAGAGCCGGCATCCATTTATCTGTATACACTATCTTTATGATCGGCTCGGCACAGGAAAAAAGCACGGTAGCAAGGCACATGACCATACCTATGTTTATCCTGAGAACTATTTCTATGGCTTCCTTGAGCTTTTCTTTTTCATGCTGTACCCTGGAAAATATCGGGAATATCATCCGTGAAAACATGTTCGACAAAAGCAGAGGGTACGATGCAATGGAATTTGCCCAGCTTATGTAGCCAAGCGATGACATGCCTATTGTGGCTCCTATCCATACAGGTACAGTGCTGTCCTTTATAAAATTCACGAAATTACTCCCCTGGAACATGATGCCGTATGGGATAATATGTCTTAAAAACCTTGGCTTTATACCGAAGCCTATTTTGAAAGTGGATATGATCTGCAGCACGATGAACATGGCAATATTTTTCGCCAGCAGGCCGCATATGAGCGACCACACTCCGAACTTCATGAAAGCCATTGTTACTGCAGTGGCCTGGAATGCCAGGTTCTCTGTTATTTCGAGCATTGCCACCTTGCCGTATTCCAATTCCCTGTCTAATAACACAACAGGCACGCTTCTGAAAGCCAGCAGGAAAAAGCTTATTATCGACACCCTGAAGAGCCAGATGTTTACCCCGCTTTTTAAATGCGGTGCTATAACCCATGTGGCTGCGAAAAGCAATATGGAAATTACGCCCATCATTGTCATCTGGAAGGAAAAAACTGTCGTAAGCAGCGCCCTTGACGGTTCGTGGCGTTTCTTTATTATTATCGCGCCCAGGCCGCTGTCTCCTATAAGAGTAAAAAGAGTTATAAGGAATTGCACTAGCGCGTAAATGCCGAAGTCCGCAGGGATAAGTATCCTTGCCAGTATCAGGTTCCCCGTAAAATTGACTATGTTTACGGCAATCTGCCTGAAAGCGAGGAATCCTGCTCCTTTGAATGCTCTTGAGCGGAGCGATATATTTGCGTTTTTTTCCATACGTTCATTATCTTTTATTTAAAAGCTCGGTGTCAAGCTATTTTTAGGGAAAAGGACGGTTTGACATGTCTTTTTGTTTATGTTAAACTTTCGGCATTTAAAACTCACTGGAGAGGTCGATGAAAACAACTTTTTTTGAAAAAACACTTATGTTTGTCCTTCTTCTGGCAGCTTCGGCCGATATCGAGCTGGCAAAACTCGGCTTTCTTTCAATAAAATTCAGCTTTTCCGCTGCAAGATTATCACTTATCCTGCTTTCCATCCTTTGCCTGGCAGCGCTGTTTCTATATAATTACAGGCCGGATAAAATGGCTGTCAGCCTGGTAATATTGGTTTTCGCAACCCTGACATGCTTTGTTGTATCAGCCCTGCTCTCAAAATGCGGAGCGAACACCTCAATAAAACTGGTTATGCGCTATGCCACCATGGCGTTGGCATCGCTTCTGGCCGCTGCTTTTTTATCAACCCGCAGCGACGGGTTCGAATCTTTCCTGAAGGCAGTCGTGATGGTCGCGGTTGTAAACGGCGCTATCGGAATTTTCGAGGGCTTTAACCAGGATTTTGCAGGCTCTCTTGCCGGAATATTCAGGGAAGGCAGCTCGGTTTACGCGGCGGGCCGTGTGCGCTCGGCAGGCACCATGCCCCACGCCAACATTTATTCAAACCTCATGGTAATATCAATAATATCCTGCATATACCTGTATTCAAAAAAATATATTAAAGCCTGTCTTTTTTATCCCGGGCTTATTATACCGGCAGCCGGGCTTTCTTTCAGCGTCTCAAGGAACGCCTATCTGTCGCTTTTGATCGGCCTTATTATTTTTGTTTTTAATCCGTCTTTCAGGCGGAATACGATTATTGCCTTTCTCGCGGTTGCCGTGCTTTTTATCGCGCTGAGCCCCGGCAAATCCCGTTTCGGCAATTTTGCGGACACTTCGTCCGCCTCGCGCATAGAGCTTTATAAGGCCGCGGTGAAAATGTTCAGGGATTATCCGGTTACCGGCGTTGGCCCAGGCTGCTACAACCTTAAGCTTGCCGGATACGCTTCGGAAAAACTTATGAAAGCCGAGGGACAAAATATACTTCACGCAAGCCTGAACGCGCATAACGGATTTTTTAACGTGCTTGCGGAAAACGGGGCATTAGGAGTGGTCATTGTTGTAATTTTGCTGGTTTATATGGCCGCGGGAATCATTAAAAATTTTCCCGGCCTGCCTCCGGCCGGTGAGTACGGCATTATTTCCTCAGTTACCCTGCCTTTTGCTTTTGACGCGTTTTTTTACTCGTACTTCATTATGGCAGTTGTTTTGACCGTGCTTTTTGCTGCTGTGCTGAAGAAACCCGAGTAAAAACCCTGCTTGCGGCCCATACAAAAAATATTATTGTTGCCAAAAAAAACGGATAATAAGCTGAATAAGAAGGCCATATCTTGTCCCTTACGTATGGTATTGTAGTATTATTAAATGAAACAAGCAGCAAGAGGAAAACCGTCGCGTTCCTGCTGTAATTCCCGAACATGTAATATACGGAAGGTATGATAAGTATGTATGAATAATCCTTCATTCTGGGCGCTATAATAGTGTAAAGCAAAGTTGCCGCAAATATAAGCTCTTTTCCGTCGATTTTTTCCTTTTTCATTTTTGTTAGCAGTAAATACACCGCGCCTGACGCAAAAATTGCGTACAGAGGCATCCAGAAAAAAACAGGAGTAATAACGCCGCCGGTTCTGGCGCTTAGGCTTCCTGCTATGTCCTTAAAGTACGCGAGTGAGCATGGGTTAATCGCTCCCCTCTCGTCCACTGAAACAGCATTTGCGATAAAATCAGCAAAAAGGCCGCGCATGAAAAGCATTTGCAGGCATGCGTACGCCGCGAATGCCGCAAAGCAAATAAGGATTTTTTTTATGGCCCCCCTGTCTTTCCTTATTAACGGCAAAAGCAGAAACAATAGCGGCACGATCTTAAAAAACGAAACTAAAGTTATGAGCCCATAAAACGCCCAGTCCTTCTTCTTTATAAAAGCCGCGAATCCGGTCCACAGTAACACCTGCTCAAAAACCGAAACATTGCCGGTCATAAGGTCTATATAAATGCAGCTGCCAAATGCAAAATAAGCATAAAGAAAAAAAACAGGGTCCTTGTAGTCAACATCAAAATACTTAAACCATATTAAAAAAAGCCCTGCAAAAAAAATAAGCTTAATAATGTAAAAAAGCATTGCGGCGTTTTGGAAATTTAATGCGGTAAAAGGCGCGAAAAGAAAAGCTGTTGCGGGGGGGTAGACGTATTTAAGGGTGATTTCGCTTCCGGCTGCTGTGCTCAAAGCCCCTGATGTATATGGGTTTCCGCCGGACATAAGCACTTTCGAAGCGAAATAATAAACCTTGAAATCCCAGAAATGGCTGTCAGGGTTCTTATATATATTTGTTATTGCTTTAAATGCCAGGAATACAAATATCGCAAAAATAATTATTTTTATCACAATGGCATTTGACAGGCGCCATTCAGCCCTTGGTTTATTTTTTTTAAAGATTTTATTCCACCGTGATAAAAACCAGCGCAGGTTTTATCATATTTAATCCCCTATCATTTTTCTTATTATGCCTATGTGGTCTTCCTTTATCACCAGGAACTGCATGCCTGTCCTGAATTTTTTTATTGCCTCGTCAAATTTCGACCACTTGACCTCGGCAAAGGTGGCAAGAGGCTCAAAACCGTCATTGAGCATTATGTCGAGCCTGAGCATCTGGTCCGCGCTAAGCTTTTCATCGCATAAAAGCTGTATGCCCATGATGCTTATGTCGTGACTGTCCACTGTTTTCTTTAGAGGCTCGATTCCGGGTTTGTCTATGTCTGCGTTTGAAATTATCTTATATGTAACTTTTAATTTCTTGTTTCCGCGTTTGTGCCTTCTTCTTTCCGCGAATATCTCTCCATTTGGCATTCCGATGCTCCTGGCTTTTGTTTTTTAGTTCTTGTCCCTTTTGTACATATCAATAGCAGGTCTTCTATCTATTCCCTGGAATAATTATATACGTTAATAATAAAAATATCAAGGATTTGTATAGTCATAAATAGAGGTTTTGTTTGTCACCCGAATTGCAAATGCAAGATAAAGCAGGCCTATTACACTATCCCCTCGACTTCTTTATTCAACCTTATAAAAAAATTCTTCATGTACTCATGCCTTTTTTGCGCCATGCGCCTGCCTTCGCGGGTCAGCATTCGTCCCTTTACCTTGCGCAGCTTTACCATATATTCCCTGTAGGCAGTGTCCTCCTGGGTATATGGCTTTGTTTTGCTTATATCGGTCTTTTTGTCATTATGCAGTTTCGCGCCGACTTCGCCGGCAAAAAGGAAGGCCCTTCCTATGCCGACTGCGCCTATGGAATCCAGCTTGTCAGCGTCAAAAAGCACCTTTGCTTCCTTTGTCTTTGGCTTTTCTTTCCCCCTGAACCTGTGGCTCGCTATGCAATGCGTGATTTTGCCTATTTTTACTTTATCAAAACCATGCCTTTTAAGTATAGATCCTGCCAGTTCTGCCCCGCGCTCCGCGTGCGAAATCCTGCCGCTTGACTTGTCCTCGCAGCTGCGTGCTATATCATGCAGGACAGCGGCGTATTTTATTATTTCAGCATCGGCTTTTTCCTTTTTGCATATATGCAGTGCCAGTTTTAATACTCTTTCAGTATGTTCCCAGTCATGGCTGCCCTTTGCCCAGGCAGACATTTTTTTTGCTTCTGTTTTAATTTTATTAAAGGTGTCCATCAGATTTTTACTTAATCCTCCCCTTAATCTTAAATTATATTTCCGTCAGATAGTCTTTAGCTTTTTCCTTATGGTCAAAAAGCACCAGGTTTTTCCTGCCGGTAAACTCTATAATCACGTTGTAGATGGCAGTTTTCAAACCCTCGACCCCGACTATCGCAGTCATCTTCATATAAGGCTTGTTTTTTACCGCCAGGTCCTTGAGCGCCTTTACAATATCCGGGTCAAAATCGCTGTCTGTCACGTCCATAAGCCCGAGCCCGGTGCCGGGTTTTATCTGTTTTTCCGCAATGCTTTTTGTTTGTTCTATTGCTTTTAAGATGCTGTTCTTGTCGGAATTCGAATAATCCATGAAAAGAATCTGTTTTCCTCTGTGTAATATAAAATCAACCTTTGCCATATACTTCCACCGATTTTATTTCTTTCCAGTATTTAATTTTTTTGTTTAATCTAAACTCTAAACTCAACAATTTCAAATTCTTTTATAGTTTCATTTTATTGAAAGCCCATGTTCCCACTGCTATCAACGCTGCGTCAAATCCGAAGACAACAAGTAAATTCGGCAGGTACGGCATTGCCGATGCCCCGAGTATGGCGCTGCGCAGGCCGTCCACCGCGTAGGACGCAGGGTCAATGCGTGTCAAAATCTTCAGCCATAATGGCAGCTTGTCCAGGGGATATAGCGCGCCTGACAAGAGAAAAAGCGGGTACACGACAAACCCTGATATTATCGCGTAACCCTCCGGGCTTTCCATAAATGATCCTATTATAAGTCCGAAACTAACGAGTGCAATTGCCAGCCCTATAAGCATGATGACCGTGAGCAAAACATTCAGTGGAGTAAAAGGTATGCCCAAAAATATCCCTATAATAAGGAGTATGAATGCCTGCAAAAGCGCGTCTGTCATGCAGCCCACTACCTTGCCCAAAAATATCGTTGTTCTTGAAAGAGGCGCTATGAGCACTTCCTTCAGAAAATCTATTTTCCTGTCCCACACTATGTACGCGCCGTTGAATATGCCGCTGAATATTACGAGCATGGCCAGAAACCCGGGGAAAATAAAGTGCTGGTAGTTCATGTCAGGCTTGGTTATGGAGCCCATTCCTCCGCCGAAAACAAAATACCAAAAAAGCGGCATGAATACCGACGAGATAACCCTGATTTTTTCCTTTGTGAATACCTTGAATTCCCTGTACCAGATGGCGTATATGCCCTTTAATATTTTTCTCAGGTTCATTTTGCCTGCCTCGCCCTGGTCATTGCCCGCATATTTTCCATGCCTGATCCTTCCTCTTCCCTGATTTCCTTGCCTGTATAATATAGAAAGACATCGTTTAAGTCAGGCGAGTGGGACTGCACGTAAGTCACTTCCCCTGCTGTGCGCAGCAGCTCGGGCAGGTTTTTTGCCGAGTCAACTACGGAAATCTGTGTAAAAACCCCCTGCTTTTCCACTGCCTTTACGAATGAAAGCTTTTTAATGGCTTCTGTGTTCAGGCTGTCGCCTTTTAATAGGACTATATCCCCGCCAAGCGCGCGTTTCAGGTTGTCGGGTGAGTCAAGCGCCACTATCTTGCCGTGGTCTATTATAGCCACCCTGTTGCACAAATGGTCTGCCTCTTCCATGTAGTGTGTGGTCACGACTATTGTCATACCCGTGTTTTTCGCAAGCGACATGATGTAATCCCATATGTGCTCGCGCGTCTGCGGGTCAAGGCCGAGCGTTGGTTCGTCAAGAAAAAGTATTTTCGGCGCGTGCAAAAGGCCGCGGGCTATCTCCATACGCCTGCGCATGCCGCCCGAATATGTTCTGACCATGTCGTTTTTCCTTTTCTGCAGGTCGACAAGGCCCAGCACTTCGTCTATTTTTTTGTTTATAATGTTCAACGGAAGGTTGTAAAGCAGCGCGTGAAGTTTTAAATTTTCATAGCCGGACAAAAGCTCGTCAGAGCTTGGGTCCTGGAACACCATGCCTATCGACGACCTGACCTCGCCTGGCTTTGCGGTAACGTCAAAGCCGTTCACCGTAGCGCTGCCGGATGTTGGCTTAAGCAGGGTGGACAGCATCATGAGCGTGGTTGTCTTGCCCGCGCCGTTCGGCCCGAGCAGGCCGAATATCTCGCCCTGCCTGACGCTGAAGTTTATGCCGTTTACCGCGGTAAGTTCGTTGTAATTCTTTGTAAGGTTTGTTATTGTTATTGCGTCCATAGTGGGAAGATTATAGTATAAAAAAAGTTTTTGTCAACAGGCCCTGTCTAAAACGTTTAATATTTATTTAACCGGCCTGTAATTATTATTTTCTTACGAGATATGCCGCAGCGGTAAGTACAATCCCGACAATTACAATTGCAACGGTTTTCTGGATTACGTAAGGGTATGCAACAAGCAAACCCGAAACAAGCATGAGTTTCAGGTTGCTTTTCTTCCTGCCGTAGAGAAAAAACCCGACGCCTATGCTGCTGAATATAAGCCCCCATAAAAGCGCGCCTGCCGAAAGCCCGCCTATCAGCGCGCCTGCCTGCTGGGTTGCTGTCTGTTGCGCCGGAGCCGTGTTATTCAGCATATCGTCCACCTGGTCGCAAAGCAGGAGCCCTGAAGATACAGCAATAATCACAAATGTTATGGCTAAATTTTTTTTCATATATGCTCCTATTATTTATCTGTCTTAAATCTAACCTCAAAGTTCCTCTTTTGTCAACCCGGAACATTAACTGAATTTTTTACGTCTAAAATGTGCGCGATTTATGTTAAAATTAATCAATTAAAATCCAGGAGGCAGATATGAAAAAATTTATTTTCCTGTTTTTTGTTGCAGTTTTTATCTTTTCAGGCTGTTTTTTTGTTAAAAAACAATACCCTATTGTGGTTACTGACAGCAAGCAGCTCACTGAGGCAAACCAGCTTTTAAAAACCATAAAAGACACAAAAACCTCCGGTTCATCGGATTTTATCAGGGATGAGCTTTCCGACCTTGACGAGAGGTTCATCTCCGACCTGCAGCAGGGCATTGTGTCCGACGATAAAGCAGCTGATATAATTTACGAGCTGAATTACGGATTGCTTACCTTAAAGGAACCACCCGCAAACTCCGGCGATAAAGAGCCCAGCAAGGAGTCTCCGGCAGGAAACAGCTCCAGCGATATGGTCGTGCAGAGGATACAAAAAATACTGCAAACCGAGGAGGACAATTTCGTACCACCTGCTTCATCCGGACAAAATTCAAAATAACTTGACCGGAGCACCATTATTCGCAAAAATATATAGTATGCGGACGTCCACCAAAACATAACCTTGAGCCACAGGTGCAGCCCGTAGCGTTTTGGGTAAACGGATAAATAAAAAAACGCCGGATTAAACCGGCGTTTTTTTTATTTTAATATTTCCTTATTTTGTCGTATTGGTTGTGTTTACTGTCGTTGCTGCTTTAGTATGTGGCCCTTTGAATTTTTTGCAATTCTTTGACTTACCCTTGCATACTTTTACTACCTTTCCCGAAACCGGGGTTGCTGCAGGGGTTGCCGCAAAAACCGAGGCTGCAAATATCAACACGAATACTGCTGCTATAATCTTTTTCATCAAGTACACCTCCTTTCAAAATTAAACTTTTATATTTCAATTAATGGCACACAGTTAGACGTTATTTTTTCAGTTCAAGTTCCAGGTAAACAAAAGCCCCGCCATAAAGCAGGGCTTTTGTTTTATTTAAATCTTTTAAAATTATTCTTATTGAGGAGGCATCTGTCCGTTGCCCGGAGGAGCCTGCTCTGATTCATTATTTTGTTCATTTTCCGGCTGCTCATATGTCCCCTGGTTAAACGGGTGCCCGTCGCCGTCAAACATGTCAAATGATCCGTCGTTCAGGGTTAGGATTATTTCAAGCTGCCTGCCTGAACTTGTATCCGAAAACTGGACATTTTTTACGCCTGATGCCAGGTATATAGGGTCAAAATTCGGCGGATTTGCCGTATCGTAAAGAAAAGCGTCCATTGTATCATTATCGACCTTTACACTTCGCGTGCCGTCCGGACTGTTGTAGTTATGCATGGATGCGTTTTGAGGTGCTGTTACCACCACATTATCCTCGGCTGAAGTCGCCGGTACATACACATTGTTGTTATAGCAATACAGCTCTCCCACATGGTATGGGTCCTGCCACCACCAGAATCCGTTGTTCCAGAAATCCCACCGGTTAGAGGCCGAATCATACCACCACCATCTGCCCTGGTAATAGCGGTTCCAAAAATATTTGTTACCGACGTACCATCCGTACCAGTGGTAGCCGTAGCTGTCCAGGTAATGGCAGTAATTAAACCCGTTTTCCTTGTGCCAGTAATAATGGTTTGCAATATTTTCAGTCATGTTCAGGTTGTGTACCTTCATGAGCCATGTATTGTTGCTTACCAGAGTCATATGGTCCTTTACCAGGCTTATGTTGAAATGCTTGGGGGAAATAGCGACTGCGGCTATTACCTTTCCGTTAAAACCTGTATGCGGCAGCTGTATTACCGAGTGTGCCTTGTCTGTATGGATTATTTCGTCGCGGTTTATTATGTATTTCGGCTCGACTTTTACTCCGATTTTCAAAAGATTTTTCTGCACATAGTTCTGGGTATACTGGTTACGGTGCACCACAACGGCGGCCTTTTGTCCCTGGATTGAATAAGCGTTTACTTTCGGATACTGCTTGTAATTCGGGTAGTTCACCTGTGTTGACTGGCTTTTCTGACTTTTTTTGTTCCACTGCACCTGCCCATAAACCGGCTGCTTAAATTGCTGTTGTTTCTGCTGCTGTGACGGGTAGTTCTTGTTGTGCCCGCCGCTTGACGACTTGCTGATGTTGATGACAACCGGCTGCTTAGCCTGCTTTCCTGACGACCCGCCTTTGTTCCACTTCTTGTCATTGTAATTGCTGTTGTCGGCACTTAAAACCAGCGGTAAAGCGAAAAACACTATCAAAAACATTGCCAGATATTTTTTCATAGCTCACCTCGTTTTCGGGACTTCAGCTTCTGGTCAGGAGCTTTGGTCCTTTAGTTTTTATTTCTAAAAATTAGACGCAAACTGTCTCATAAGGTTCACATCAATTTTTGTGCGCACAATCACATCTTACGGCAGCGGCACCATGGCGCTGACTGCTATAAGCATGCCGCCTGAAGAATATGTAAATCCTGCCGGCATCGGGCTGGCGTTCATTATATAATAGCCTAAAACCCCATCGATCTGCACAGGCTTTAACAGATACCCTGCGCCTAAATTAATTCCAAACCTTGAGTAATCAGGGTTAGCATCAGTGCCCGATGCAGGGCCGCTTGTACCTCCTGTAACTGTTGCATTGCCCGTGTTCTGGAACGAAAGGCCTCCCCTAAGAGCAAGCTCAGAAGTCAGTTTATATTCGCAACCCAAATCCAGGCCTATCGTGGAATAGCTTGACGAATCAGGCCCGCCGTTATACTCGTCTTTATATCCTGTGCCTTCGTAAAACAACTCAAAAGGCACGCTGATTTCCGCCGTCGGTTTAAAATCAGTTCCTGCAGTCAGTTTAAAATATCCAATGGATACAGAAGTAGGGTTTGGGTCGTTTGGTTCTGCATACATCTTGTAGCCGGAACCGTAAGCCATTATGCCCAGCCCGAGGTCAAACATGCCCAGCCCATATCTTCCTTTCAACATTATTCCAAAAGTCGAGCCTCCTGTTTCATCACTGAATGTCGGCTGGTTTACAGTTGCACCTGAAGCAATGTCTGTTTCAGTGCCGCTTTGTATGTCATTCAATCCAAGCGTAAGACTTGCCCTTGCAAGGATCTCAAGTGCGTCCATTACAAAAGAATTTGATATGGATATGTTTACTCCCGATGTGTTGTTGTATGTCTTCATATCGGCACCTTCGTCATTTTGTTCCACAAATGTACTCTTTGCTCCTATGTACGGAAGAGTGGCTGTGGCACCTGTAGAATCCCATGGTGAAAACATCAGATACTCGACCATCGGGTCAATATCGCTTATTTTTATGCCTGTCGTGATTTTTCCAAAGCCTAGGTCCGGAGTAAAGGCAGCGGACAATCCCCAATTAATTACATTGTCTGACATTTTTTCGCCCTGAGGATTGAACCACGACCTTCATATCCGAGCGTTATGCCTGCCGAAATCATGTTGGTTATTTTTCTGGCATAATCAATGTCTCCCTGAAACTCGTTTCCTGGCAGAGCCGCGCCCAAAGACCCTCCTATTTGAGGGGCTCCCCCTGTGTAGCCCGCGCTCGCTGATTCAGAAGCCGAAATTCCTATGTTGCCGTACATCATTTTTGCGCTTATCACGTCGTCATTGTCTATCCAGTATGTCGCTATATTTTCATTATTACGGAGATCCCCTCCGATAAGAAAAATATTTTCATCTGTTTTTGCGCTATAGTTATATGTTACGCTTGGAATCCCCGGAAAAAGGCTTGGTATAGTTATGTTTCCGGTTATTGTCCCCCATGCCGGGTCAAAAGTCAGGCCTGCTGACACAAAATCTTTTTTTTGCCTGAAAGCAAGCGCGGCTGTATTATCCGCCCCGCCGTACAGGTCAAATGGTGCCGACGCATCGCGCATTATAAGAGTAGGTCCACCTAGGGCCGCAGCCCTGTTTTCCCCGCCGGTATAATAATACGCGTCTGCTGCCTGCGAAGCAGCCCTTTTACCGTATTTCAGCAGGTACACATATTTCCTTATGGCTGCGTTATCCTTGATTGCAAGGGATTTTTCGAGATTTTTTATCGCTCCCTTTTTGTCCTTTACAGCCAGCCTGCAGTACCCCATATAGATGTAAGCCTGGTAGTTTCTCGGGTTTATTTTTACGACTTTTTCAAAAGCGGAATATGCAGCATTATAATTTTTCGAGGCATAAAGCTTAGTTCCCTGCTTCATATACGTCTTTTCTGAGGCAGCGTTCAGCCAGGCAGAAAACAATATAAAAACAAACACAATGGTAAACGCCCTCAATAAGGTTCTCATTACAGTTCCCTCCTTTTGCCGTTTATATGCCTTTGTGCTTTCTTAATTTCAGTTATATATAATAACACAATAAACTATTGTAGTAAACGGAATCTACCTATAAAATCCTGTAAAATTCAAAAAGCCCGGCATGCCTGTTTTCTTTGTCAAGGTTAAAACTTCGACAAACCGGGACTTTTCTTCACTATAATTCGTCTAATAGTATGTTTAAAATCTTTTATATTCTGTACTTACACAAAACCGGAGGTTTATCATGCAATACCGCACTATAGGAAAAATAGGCGTTAAATCATCAATACTCGGCTTTGGCTGCATGCGCCTGCCGAACTTTGGCTCACCCGACCGTATAAACGAGGAGCTTTCCGCTAAATTACTTCATTACGCTATAGACCATGGCGTTAATTATGTGGATACTGCCTGGTTTTACCACGCAGTTGTTTTCGGACAAAAAGGCATGAGCGAGCCTTTTGTAGGCAAGGCACTTTCAGGAGGCTTGCGTGAAAAAGTTTTGCTCGCAACCAAGCTGCCGCAGCAGCTTATTAAGGAACGCTCTGAAATGGACCGTTACCTTGAGGAGCAACTCAAGCGGCTGCAGACGGACCACCTCGACTTTTATCTCGTGCACGGCCTTGACGGTGATTCCTGGAACCGCATGCGCGACCTTGGAGTCCGCGAGTTCATGGAATCAGCGCAGAAGCGCGGGCTCATACGCTTCCCTGCTTTTTCATTTCACGGCAATAAAGCCGACTTTACCCGTATCATAGACGAATACGACAAATGGTCCTTTGCACAAATGCAGTATAATTATATGGATACAGATTTTCAGGCCTGCTACTCGGGCCTGCGCTATGCAGCGGAAAAAGGTATCGGCGTTGTCGTTATGGAGCCGCTTAAAGGCGGTAAGCTTGCCAGAAACCTGCCTCCTGTGATGCAGGAAGTTTTTGACAAGCGGCCCGAGAAATGGAGGGCCGCAGAGTGGGCGCTCAGGTATGTGTGGAACGATCCGGGCGTGAGCCTGCTTTTATCAGGCATGAATGAAATGTCGCAGGTAGAGGAAAATATCAGGATAGCAAATGAAATGACCCCGAACAGCCTCACCAAGGACCAGTTCAGTGTTTACTCGCAGGCAGATGCAGCGCTGCGCGCAAAAGTAAAAGCAGACTGCACAGCCTGCCGCTACTGCCAGCCCTGCGAGCAGGGCGTGGAAATCCCGGAAATACTTGCCGCGTATAATACAGGCGAGATGTGGGGCACAAAGGATTCCTGGATGACCGGCTATGCAAGGATAAAAGGCAAGCCGGAAAACTGCATCGAGTGCGAGAAGTGCGAGGAAATCTGCCCGCAGGACCTGCCCATCAGGCAGCTTTTAAAGGACACAAAGGCGTATTTCGGAGGGTAACAGTAAATTTATTGTTTTGGCTTCCATTCCTTTGCAATTATTCTCTGTCCGTTCACGTCTTTTGCCTCATCGCTGGCTAGGTACACAGCCGGCGGACCCATAATACCAGGGTCAAGCAGCCTGCTTTTTTGTTCTGACGGGAAAGAGTCAGGTATCATTCCAGTTAAAGTTGCACCGCCCGGCAGCAGGACATTCAGGGTGATTCCTGTGCCATCCAGTTCCTGCGCCCAGATTATGCTCATAGACTCCAGCGCTGCCTTTGACGGCCCGTAGGGCGTGAATCCCCTGCGCTTCATTGTCTCGTAATTCATGGATATATTTATAATCCTTCCGTATTTTTGTTTGAGCATGTGAGGCACAACCGCGCTGGTCATGAGAAAAACTCCGTTTACATTTGTGTTTATTACCATGCGCCACGCATCAGGGTCTGCTAACCAGAAAGGTTTTGGGTCTGTCATGAACTTATCGTTTACATACTTCATTCCCCTGCCTGCATTATTGACGAGTATATCTATCCTTTCGTATTTCGATATAACAATATCTATAAGTTTCTGAACGCTGCCTATGTCTGTGACATCTGCAAGCACTGCCATGCCGCCTGTCCTAGCCTCTACATCGTCAATCTCCTTTTTCTCACGTGCAGCCGTGACTATTATTTTGGCTCCTTCTGCAGCATAAGCCTCGGCTATCGCCCTGCCTATGCCCCTGCCAGCACCCGTAATAATGGCTATCTTATCTTTAAGTCTTTGTGTTTTATTGTTCATATAAACCTCCTAATAATATATACCCCCAGCTAAATCCGTGCTACTGTAGCTCTCCGACTTCGCATTTGCTTTAGGAGAGAATTTTTAAAACCTCTCAGCAAGTCTGGATGTTTGATTTTAGTCTGCGTTTATTTGACCAAAGGCAAGCACGCGGGCCTCTTTACACATTTTCAATAAATATCATTCTAACCAATTAATATATTCTTTCGGGTCTGCTTCAGGCTTATCTGCCGGTGTTTGCCCTGCAATACCAATAGCGCACCCGTCTATGTCATATTCACCGGTTGCAAGCCCGAGTATCCCAATAAATTCCCTGTCGTTTGACATCGAGGCCGTAGCAGATATAAGCTGGAAACCCAGCCCTAGAGCAGTGGCTTTAAGCCACATGTTTTCCAGCGCGTGCGCCATGGACTGTTTTTCTATCGGCGGCACTCCCTTGGCCGGCGGCATACCCCTCTTTTCCGCTATTATTATATAGTAGGGCGCCTGTTCCAGGCCGGGTATTCCTTTTTCAGATACAAGTTTAAACCTTTCAATGAATATGCCGATCTGCTTTTTATACTTCGGCATAAACAATGATACCATTTGAAGTTTCTTCTTGTTCCTTTTTGCAGATGCGTAAATCAGGCTTTTTGCCCTTAAATGGGCCTGCGTCCCGTTTTTCATGACAATAAACTTTCGTACCTGGTTCAACGTCAGTCCTGTCATGCCTCCCAAAGGCGCCAGATATCCTGCCTTGATTATTTTCTCAATGCTTTCCTTTGGGACATCGTCGTTTTTAAAACTCCGGATGGTCCTTCTTTTAAGTATTACACTGTCAAGTGCTGCGTTCTCTTCCTGAATTGTCGGCATATATATTCTCCTTGGTTTGATTTCACTAAAGCGCAAAACCCGGCTTTCACCGGGTTTTGTGTTTTACAAAAGTAAGCCGGGCTAATGCCCGGAACGATTTATTTGGTATTTACTGCCACTGTTATTTCATTTGCATGCATGAGGTAAGCCAGATTCGCTCTCAGCTCTTCCATGGTATTAAAGGCATATACCTTTACTTCCGGCTTGTTTAAGTCTACATCATAACCTGCTTTTTCTTTTACGATTTTCTCTATGTCTGCCAATGTGCACTTCTTAGGGTCAAAGCTCACCTTGTCGGCGTTATTTATGTCAAGCATGCCGTACCTGCCGTGCGGTAAGTAAATAGTTCCGTTAATAAAATCAACTGCAAAAGCAACGACTCCGGGCACGATAAAGAAAAGCAGGCATACTCCGTCAAGTATGGCAACAACCGGGTCAATATTCCCGCTCTTCTGTCCGATGCGTCTCGGGTGCATTATGGTCCCGCATCCTATAATTTGAAAGATAAGCACGGCACAAAGCAAAACCTTAAAAGCAAAAATCACTTTTTTAAACATGTTATACCTCCTTGTAAGATTTTATATATTTTATCATTTTTGATTTCTATGGCAAGATTAAAAAACTTCTTTATTTAGTGATTATGATGACTGCATTCCCAATCCTATTCTCTTAATATGATACATCTGATGGATCATTTTCATTGATAAGAAACCGTATTTTTAAAATATTGACTTTTATATTCTATTATGATAGAAAAGTAGACACCCAACAGCAAATAATATGTTCCCTGGTAGCTCAGTTGGTAGAGCAGGTGGCTGTTAACCACCGTGCCGCAGGTTCGAGTCCTGCCCGGGGAGCCATAAAAGCAAAAGCCCATCAAAAGATGGGCTTTTTGCTTTTATAAGGTTTTCACAGGCCATGGCTCTGGGAGCAGTCAAGTGTAAAAATGATATGATTTGTTGTGCTGAATATAAAGGCCCGGAAAAATCGGGCCTTTATATTTTTTATTGAATACCTGCTGGCAAATCTTTAATTTACGGCGTGGGTACCGGCGTAGGGCATGATAGGGTTGTCCATGACTGTGTCACAGGAAGATAAGTCTTATTAATAAGGTAATAATAATATAGCATAATATCACACATAGCATTGCAATAAATACCTCTGCAGAAAAGCGATGATGGTGTTGCCAGCCAATTCATTGTGATTGTGCTGCAGTCAGTGGTTATATTGACCAGACTGTTTGTATAAACGCTGCCGCAACAAAGATACGGAATACCCATAATAATAAGTGTTTTAGTACTAAAATCAATTGCTACAGGTGTCGGTGTGGGTGTCCCAGCAATTGTGGCGACAGAATTCATGCATAGTGCGTTAAAATCAGCCTGCGAATTTACGACAATTATTGAGTTGCTGGTTGTAGTACATGGAATATAATTAATATTTATTGAAGTATATGTTATCGGCCCTGCTGAGCATGGAGCAGCAGGCGGAGTTGGCGTGAAAGTTGGCGTTATTATTGCCATGGCATTACCGGCTGTACTAATTGGAGTCTGTGTATTTGAACTCAGGTTTATTGCTGCCGGCTGATTCCTTGGCCCACATGACAAAACAAATAAAACAACAAGAAAAACTATTAAAATCTCATATTTTTTCATCTTGAACCTCCATTTAAATCTTTCTAATATTAGACAAAAACCAGCCTTATAAGTTCCGTATTAAGTAATATACTTACATTGCCTTTTATTCAAGGAAAACCAATAAAGCCAATCCAGTTTTCTGCATCCCATAAATAAAGAAAGCGCGGGTTATACCGCGCTTTCTTTATGACTGTTATTACTTATTTAGCTGCCGGAGCTGTTGCTGCAGCTTTTTTGCTTTTTTTGTGCTTTTTTGCCTTTTTTACTTTTGATGTTGTCTTTGTATCCTTTGCGCCTGCCTTTGTTGTTGTCGGTTCTGCTGCGAAAATTGAAACTGCAAACAAAAGTGCTAGAACTACTGCGAGAATTTTCTTCATTAGATGCACCTCCTCTCCTTTATTTTTATTATTTACGGTTTAATATTGCTGTAATTCTATCAAATTCAGCCTTATTTTTCAATTAAATTTTAGACGTTTCATAATGCAAAAAAGTTTACCTTTTTTAAATATATATTTTAAGCCTGTTGCCAAAATCAAATGCTGTGCTTACAAAAATTTCCGGCAGGTAAATACATTTTTGTGCTATTATATTTAAAATAAATCTTTATAGCAAAAGGAGCCAAAATATGCCGAAAATTATTCTTGTCAGCATTTTAATAATCATCATTTCCGCAGTATTTTCCTATGCGGCAAAGGCTCTTGTCCCAAAAGACGTCACGGTCATAGACCCAAACAACCCGGACATCCTTTATACAGGCAGGGTCGATTTCACAAACCCTCTGGCACCGCGGTTTGACTGGCCTGGGGTGATGGTACAGGCGAATTTTACAGGCACGTGCTGCGGCATCATACTGGAAGACAGCGGGTCAAACGACTATAATGTCTTCATTGACGGCAGGCAAATGAAAAATATAAAGGCTAAAAAAGGTCTCAGTGTTTACATGATATCGCGCAGCCTCAAAACCGGAAGCCATTCCCTGCTCATCACAAAGCGCACCGAGGGCTATGACGGCATTTGCAGTTTCAAAGGGCTCGTAATAGCAAAAGGCGAAAGCATTCTGCCTCCGCCTCAAAGGCCCAAAAAAAAAATCGAGTTTATAGGCGACTCCATAACAGTCGGCTTCGGCATAGAAGGCCCAGGCATTAAATGCAGCGAGGAAAGGAAATACAAAAATAATTACCTTGCCTATGGCCCCGTTGCTTCAAGGATGCTTGACGCCGAGTGTCATATAGAGGCAATATCAGGCCGCGGCGTTGTAAGGAACTGGGCCGAGAAAGGCAAGGTATCAAATGACCCCATGCCGTCATATTTTAACAGGACATGCCAGAACGACCCGGACCTGAAATGGGATTTTAAATCCTGGGTGCCTGATGCTGTGGTGATAAACCTTGGCGCAAATGACTTTTCCACCGAGCCAAAACCCGACAGGGATGTTTTCATCACCGGATACCTGGATCTGATAAAAACCGTAAGAAACCATTATAAGGATGCCGATATTTTTTGTGTGCTCGGTCCGGCGCAGCAGCCGCCTTTTTATGATTATATGGACATTATTTTTTCGCAGGTAAACGATAGAAAAGTGCATAAATTGACCTTGCGCCCCGTGCCTCAGGACGAGCTAGGCTGCGACTGGCACCCGAATGTGAAAGCAAATAAAAAAATGGCCGACGAGCTCGTAAAACAGATAAAAGAAACTTTGGGCTGGTAACATGGTGGTCAGGGATAAAAAGTTTTTTTATATTTTCTTGTTTACAGCAGAACCCTTTCTTGTCCTGGTTTCATTTATCATTTTAATAATAATGAAAAAACCATTTACTAATATTTTTATCTGCCGGATAAACCCTGTTTTACAGGCAGTCGCAGGCATAGGTTTTGGCGTCTTAATCGCCGTGCCATGTGTTCTTTTTATTTATAATAATAAAATATTTTCTGATGTAATGGATATTTTCGACGAATTGATCGGCACTTTCGGCTTAAAAATCCCTGATTTCATTATTGTTTCGGCAGTTGCGGGTATTTGCGAAGAAATACTTTTCCGGGCAACTCTCCAGCCCATGTTCGGCGTATGGCTTACATCATTTATTTTCATCCTGTTGCACGGTTACTTTAACCCCAAAAACTGGAAGATATTCCTTTTCGGGAGTTTGATGTTCCTGATCAGCGTTCTCATAGGGCTTGTTTATATTTGGCTCGGGCTTTATGCTGCAATAGTTTTTCATTTCACATATGACTTTTTGGCCCTGTTTCTTGTGTCATTCACAAGTCCAAAATCAGCAGACTGAAAAGCTGCGGTCACCTCAACGCTCTGCAATCTGAAATTTATTTAATATTGTTTTCTCTTAAAAAGGTCCGCCCTTGTGTTTGTAATCCTGTCTATGAATAATATTCCGTCAAGGTGGTCCATCTCGTGCTGTATTACCACGGCCTCAAACCCGGAAGTCCCAAGTTCTTTTTCCACACCCTTAATATCCGTGAACCTCACTTTTATCCTGTCCGGCCTTTGCACGTTCCCTGTGTAGTCAGGCACGCTCAGGCAGCCTTCCCTGTTTATTACAGCGCCTGACGCCTCTATTATTACTGGGTTTATCATGACAAGCAGTCCGTTCTTATCAACAGCTTTTTTGTGGTTTGATACGTCGGCTATCACGATTCTTTTGTGCTCGCCGACCTGCGGGGCAGCTATGCCAACGCAACCCTTGCTGGAATACATTAAAAGCTGGAGTTCATGGATGAAATTGAGTATTTTATCGTCCAGTGTTGTTATTTTTTGCGACTTTTCCCTCAATACTGAATCCGGGAAGAGCAGAACTTTCACAATATGCTGCTCTCCATCTTGTTCACGTTTACGTGTACACCTATTTTCTCACCTGCGTCTTTCAACTTGTGTTCTAGTACATTAATATCAAGCCCTGCAGGCGCGTCTATCTCCAGTATCATATAGTAAGCGTTCGGTTCCACTTTCTGCGAGCTTTTTGTTTCAAGATCTATAATATTCACTTTATTTTCGTACAGTATTTCGGTTATTGTTTTCACTATCCCCGGTCTGTCTGCACCAGAGATTGAGATTATATAGGTATTTCCCTCTTCCCTGTACTCAATCATTTCTTTCTCAGTGATGCTTTTGATCGAGCCTGTCATGTCAGACTTTTTCAGAAAATATCCAAGCTCTTTGTTCAATTTTGCCTTTTCAAATTTTTCCGTGTTTGAAAGCAGCATTATGACTGAAAAAGTATGCCTGAGCATCATCATGGCAGAGTCTTCTATGTTGAATTTGTATTTTTTCAGTATTTTTGACAGGTTGTATACAATGCCTTTCCTGTCCACCCCTCCAGCGGTGAGCAAAAAATAGCCTTTATTCATTTTAAATCCTCCTTAAAATTAATATTGTAATAGCTTGTCCCTTAAATTTCTAATTTCTAGTTCTTGTTTCTGGCACTAACTAGAAATTAGAAACCAGAAACTATAAACTTTTTTTATGTTTTTACTTCGTCGGCGTAGGCGTGGCCCTGGACGCGCTCTTGTCCTTGCCCCAGTCCGAAAAAGTCACTATTGATTGTATTCCGAAATAATCTGGCAAAGGGTTTAAACTTAGGCCCGGTGCGAAAGTTTTTGATATGACGAATTTTTTTGTCGCGTCTATCGAGTATTCGGCCGACAGCGACTGCTCTATGGTCCAGCCGTTCTGCGTCTGTATTCCCGTCAAAAGCGGGGTGTCGGTAAGTATAAGGTTGTACCCGACGTACAGCTTTTCCATAAAATATTTCCCCATATCAAGCTCCACCTCGGTAGGTCCGGTTTTTGCTGTTCCCGTAGCCGCATTCTGGGCAGTGGTCTTGCCGGCATTGCCTGAAAGAAAGTTTGTAAGCCCTGTTATCTTAAATCCTATCACATCAACAGGCACGATCTTTTTTACCGTGTTGGCTATCACCGGTTGTTTTACCAGAAAATTGCCTATCATATCGACAGCCCTGGAAATATCACCCTGGTTCACCATGTTAGAGGAATCCATATCCCTGCCGAATGTCATTATGTAAAAAATCCTGTTCTTGTCGTACGAAGGTACCGATGTCACATCTATGGTTATATTTCCCGGCCTTCCGTACGAATGCAGGTTTACCGTAATGTCAGTGCTTTTGGATGCCACTGTGCCGTCAGGCTGCTTAATGTCGTTTCCATTCATGTCGGTCTGCCTCATGTCTATTCCGCTCAATGTCGCGGTCATATAAACATCCATCATGGGAAGCCTTGTATTGTCAAACATTATCTTTGATTCTTTTGTAGTGTCAATGGAAAAGTCGGTATTCACATATTTATACGTGCCCCTGTCTATCAATATATCGCCGTTCATGTCCATCATGTCGCCGCGGCCCTTTAATAGCAGCGGCTTGTCCTTTATTTTCATGCTGACCTCGGTGGTGTCGTTGTAAAAATATACATTTTCCCCTGCATATATAGCCACATCCCAGTTTATATTTTTTACAAAATTGCCGCCCTCTGCCCCTGTTTCTGTCTTTTGCTGGCTCATTTTCGGCGGGTACGTGACCCTACAGTTGGTGAATTTCATTGTGCCTTTTATATCCGGCCCGTCAAGAGGCCCGGATACGGAAAGGTCCAGGTCCGCGCTTCCGTCTAAAAACTCCATTTCAGGAGTGTTTGAAAAGACCGCCTTGTCGCCGATGTTTACGACCTTCCAGTTCACGGTGTCCAGGTGCAACCCCTTAAGCATTCCGCCGTTTCCTTCGGCAAGATTCTTGATCTGTATCGTGCCTTTTTTTGTTTCACCTTTTAAGGTGTATATGTCGATTACATTGTTTTTTATCAGTATGCTGGCGTAAAGATGCTGCACGTCGCCGAACAAGTACTTAATTTTAAGGTCTCCGTCCGTCACGTTTACCTTTCCGCTTGCTTCAGGAAACTCGGTCGTGCCTTTTATGTTCAGGTCTGCCTCGGTCAGTCCCGATGCATCATCGACCCACGGCAAGAACTTCAATACCGACAGGTCTCCTCCTTTTAGCTCTGCCTGCACGTCCATCTGCGCGCCTTTGAGCTTCTCAATACCTTCCTTTGAAATCGGCGCCGGTATTTTTCCTGAAATGCTCACGTCGTACTTTCCTGCTTTTGAAAGTATCATATTCTGCACAGGAGACAGGTTCACCCAGTCATTTTTGAGTGTTATGAGTCCGCTGAAAACGTCAAAATCCACGTTGTCAACCGTTCCGTTTGAGACCTTCACGTCGATTGTAAACGACGGTTTTTGCATGTTGCCGGAAACCTTTATCATGCCGCTTAGCGTGCCTTTCCATGTATGGTCCCACCCAAGCAGGTCATTGACTGTCTGCGGGTCCATATTACCCACTTCCATCGCCATGTCAGAATCGCCCTTTGATTTATTCAGTTTGCCTTTTATTTTTGCAATCTCAAATCCAAACCTGTCTTTAATGTAAAATTCCTTAAAAAGCAGTGCATCTTTTTCCACCTTTATATCGGCCTTCATGTCGCCCTTGCCCTTTTTGGACTCAAGCAATAGTTCGTCATCGCTGTAGTTTATCTTAAGCATAAAAGGCTTAAAATTATAGTTTTTGAATATAAAATTATCGGACTCTAATGAGCCGTCTATGAGCAATTTTTTGTCATTCGCTATCCTTCCGTAAAAATTCAGCAGGCCGTTCAGCTTGTTGCTCTGGAACACAAAGTCTTTCATGTCGGCCTTGAGTGTTGTGTAATAATCGCCTTTGTCTTTCAGCTCAAGGCTCGATCCGGAAAGGTTTATATAAGAACTTTTATAGTTTAATACGCCTTTCTCAAGCGTGATTTTCTTGTTTTCACTCCCGTACTGCACTTCGATGCTGTCATACGGCGTGTCAAAAATCCTGCCCGAGGTCATTATAAGTTCGCCGTGCCCGGACACGTTGTCTGCCTGGCCATTGAGACTGCCTGATGCGGTCAGTTTTCCTGTCCCGTCGAAATTTTGGTCAAATATGACCCCAAAATTTTCAAGCGAAAGGTTTTCTGCTTCATATTTCACGTTTATCCTGCTTAGCTTGTAAAAAATTCCTTCCTTTTTTATTCCCACATCACCCGAACCCTTTACCGTGCCTTCCTGCTGGGATAGGACGCAGTTAAAGGAAGCGTTGTCAAGACCGCCGTCTATTTTAACCTGTCCCTTGATCAGGCTGTCCTTGCCAAGAGGCTTGTCCCTGAGATTAAAAATTGTATATATCGGATACAGGTCTGCGTTGTTGACTGTGGCTATCATGTTTATCTTTGGGTTTTCACCGCCGGTTATCCTGCCTGTGGCGCTGTATTCCTCTCCCCACAAAACCGAGAATGAAGGCACTTCGTTGTTCTCGGTTTTAAAATCCATGTTCAGGTCGTCCATTTGTTTTCCGTTTAAGTATACGCCTGTAAAGTCCGCTTTGAATGCCCCGGCCCTTGTATTATTCTCTCCGGAAAAATAGGTTGAGATGGAAAAGTTGCTCTTTGCCGTCAGCTTGTCGTTTATTTTATAATCCTGCATAAGGCCCTGTAACGTAAGGCTCATGCTGTCGTCGTTTTTCACTGCATAAGAACCGCTTGCCTTCAGCAGCCCGCCTGTTTGTTTTATATAAATCTTGTTTATTGAAAACTGCCCGTTTTCGCCTTTTATATCCAGGCTGGCCTCCTTATAAAGCCCTTTCTGATATACGGCAGACAGCTTCACTTCCCCCGCATATCCGCCGGCCTGTTTTTTTATGGATGCATTGCCGTTTATTACACTGTTATCAAACTGCCTGAGCTTTGTTAACTCGCTTATTATATCCCCTTTGAAGCCGCTGAACCTGGTTTCGGCATTAAAAAGCTTTGTCTTAAAGGAAAAACTCCCGTTTGCGCTCAGCTGTCCGCCGAAATCAAGGTTTGTCAGGGTTATGGCATTGTCCGCGTATTCTCCCTGTGCATCAAGCTTGTAGCGGACCCCCCTGACAATTACCGGTATTTTGTTCAGTGTAAAATCCACTATGGGCGCGTCGGATGTGCCGCGCAAAAGTATTCCGCCGCTTAAAGTGGCGTCAAGCTGCCTGTCCTTCAGGTAATCCATGTCAAAATTTGAAAGAATTATCTTTTCAAAACTTACATCAACGTTTATTTTCTTGCTGGCCGATGAGTAATTCCCGGCGGCGCTCATAAGTTTTGTTTCCCTGTTAAAAAGCGAAAGGTTGGAGATGGTAAATCCGTTCTTTTCGAGTTTTACCCCGGCGGCAAGCTCAAGCCCCTTGTACTTGTTGCTGTCAAAAGTCAGAAGCCCGGTTATTTTGTCCCCGTCTATGTTTAACTCGCCTTTTAGGTTCTTGGTATTTATGCCTGAAAAACCGGCTTCATTCGAAGATATGTTTGCCTTTATTTTCAGGCTGTCAAGCTTGCCGCTTATTTTCAGGCTGGCGTTCATCATCCCTTTAAAATCGCTCCTGTTAAAAACCTGCTTTATCTTCGAGCCTGTTACGTTTACCGTAATCAGCGATTTTCCGGCATTTTTTTTAAGAATGACTTTGCCGCTGCCTTCTGTCTGGCCGTCGGCAAGCATGCCCTTTATTTTGCTGATATTTATTACACCTGCTTTATAATCAAAATCAGCCGCCAGGTTTTTCACCGGTATGCCGTGCAGTTCACCGTCGTCCCAGTCTATGCTTCCCGCTATTAACGGGTTGTCCTTATCGCCTGTAATGTTCAGGCTTCCATTCACTCCGCCTTTAAAATTGTCCGGGTTGATTTTTCCGGAATCGATGCTTTTAAAGGCAAGGGTGATGTTATACTGCATTTTTTTAAATACATCGCTCGCCTCTCCCTTGATGTCGGCACTGCCGCCGAACGCGGAAAAGGACGTGCTTTTTGTCTGGATTTTTCCTTCTTTTAAAAACACTGCGCTGTTTATATCCGATATCTCCATGCCATTTGTAAACTTTATTCCGCAATTTTCTATTTTCAGGTTCCCAGCCAGATGCTCCTGGCTCGGTGTAAACCCATCTCCCTCGTCGCTCATCCCTGCGGAAAATACTCCTTTTTGTACGGTATAGTTGTTCCCCGGGACCAGGTAATCAAACCATTGCAGCATGTCTGCCCTGTCTATGGTAATCGAAGTTTTATAATTGTTTTTCGCAAAAGAATGTACGTAAAAAAAATCCAGGTTTTCGTGCTTGTCCTTGCCGGTGGAGCATCTCAGGTTTATAAAAATCGACTGCGGCACCTGCTTAATGTCTTTTAACAATATAGAGCCTTTTATGTCATTGAGAGTGCCGAAAAATTTCCTGTCCTTGTCCTCGTAAATGATTTTTCCGTTGTCTATAAAAAGCCTGTTTATGGGCAGGGGTGGCCCCCCATGCTGGCCCTGCGCCTGGCCATTGTCAAGGTTCAGCGTGCTTAGGAACTTTGACAGGTTAAACTCGTTGTTTTCCTTTTTCAGGAAAAAGGTCGGGGAGTGTATTATTATGCTGGACAGTGACTTATCTATCTGTGTTTTGCGAAAAAAATAGTCGATTAGGTTGTACCTTATAGCTATGCTTTTAATCGAAAGAAAATCTCCCTCGGGCCCGATCGTTCGGCCCACGGGTATTTCTATGTCTCTTATCGTTATGTTGTCTATGAATCCTATCTCTATTTTGCCGATTCTTATGTTCTTGCCGGTGACCCTTTGTATTTCGGACACGGCGTAGTCCCTGGCATAATCGGTCAGGATGCCTGTCTTAAAAGCTACAAGCACACACGCAAAAAATAATACAAAAAGGATGAGTAATATGATTCCTATGCTTTTTATGATTCTCATGATGGTCTTCCGGTTGGGGACTTACGTCTTGGCATTAGTTTCTTTTGCTATAAAGATGATTGCGTCCTTTTCCCTTTCGGCTTTTATGACCGAGCCCGGCTTTGCCCCTCCACTCAGGACTTTTTCAGCCAGCGGGTCCTCGACCAGCCGCTGAATGGCCCTGCGCAGCGGCCTTGCGCCGTAAACAGGGTCGTACCCCTGTTCTATAAGCAGTTCTTTTGCGTTATCGGTCAAATCAAACGCTATTTCCTTGTCGGTCAGCCTTTTTATGACATCCGCGAGCATTATGTCCACTATTTTTTTCAGGTCGTCTTTTGACAGCGGCCTGAAAACTATGATGTCGTCAACCCTGTTTAAAAACTCAGGGTTCATGGCTTTTTTCAGGTCCTCGAGCACACGTTCCTTAAGTGTGTCGTATGAAAAATCCTGCTCCTCTTTCTGAAAGCCGAGCGCCTTGCTTTTTTCCACGTATTTCGATCCTATGTTTGAAGTTATTATTACAACAGTATTTTTAAAATCCACCACCCTGCCTACCGAGTCCGTAAGCCTGCCGCTTTCGAGTATCTGCAGCAGTATGTTGAATACCTCGGGGTGTGCCTTTTCTATTTCGTCAAAAAGCACCACTGAGTACGGCCTCCTCCTGACTTTTTCAGTCAGCTGACCGCCCTCCTCGTGCCCTACATAACCAGGAGGCGCTCCTAAGAGCCTTGACACCGCGAATTTTTCCATGAACTCCGACATGTCTATCCTTACAAGCGCGTCCTTGTCCTCGAATAAAATATGGGCCAGCGACCTTGCCACCTCGGTCTTGCCCACGCCTGTTGGCCCGAGGAATATAAATGAACCTATAGGTTTGTTCGGGTCTCCCATTCCTGCGCGCGAACGCCTGATTGCCTTTGATATGGCTCTTATTGCTTCTTCCTGTCCTACGACCCTCTTTGAGAACTCGTCCTCCATTTTCAAAAGCTTTTCCGACTCTTTTTCCTCAAGCTTATATATCGGTATGCCTGTCTGTTTTGAAATTATATATGCGATGTCCTCTGCCTTTACGACCGGCGTCTGTTTTATTTTTACACTGTCAAAGTGCTTGCGCAAATCTTCCCTTTGTTTTCTGAGCTCGTTTATCTTGTCCCTTAAACCGGCTGCCTTCTCAAATTCCTGCGACTTTACCGAAGATTCCTTTTCCTTTGTCACATGCTCTATTTCACTGTCAAGCGCCTTTATTTCATCGGGCAGGGTCGTTGCATACAGCCTGGCCCTGGCACCGGCCTCGTCAATCACGTCAATTGCCTTGTCAGGCAAAAACCTTTCGGTTATGTACCTGTCAGAAAGCTTAACTGCGGCTTCGATCGCCTCATCCGATATTTTTACCTTATGATGTGCCTCATATTTGTCCCGCAGCCCTGCTATGATTTCTATTGTCTCGTCCACTGTCGGCGCCTTTACAAATATCGGCTGGAACCTGCGCTCCAGGGCTCCGTCCTTTTCTATGTATTTCCTGTATTCGTTCAGCGTGGTAGCTCCGATGCACTGGAACTCGCCGCGTGAAAGAGCGGGTTTCAGCATGTTTGAGGCGTCTATGGCGCCCTCTGCTGCGCCTGCTCCCACGAGCGTATGCAGCTCGTCTATAAAAAGTATTACGGTATTTGTCGCATGCCTTACTTCGTTTATAATTGTCTTGAGCCTTTCTTCGAATTCGCCCCTGTATTTTGTCCCGGCCACAACAGCCGCAAGATCAAGAGTGACAACGCGCTTGTTTAACAGCAGCTCCGGCACATCCCCTCTTACTATTTGCTGGGCCAGCCCTTCCACTATGGCTGTCTTGCCCACTCCCGGCTCGCCTATCAGCACCGGGTTGTTTTTTGTTCTCCTGCTTAGTATCTGAACCACCCGCTCTATCTCGTCCTCCCTTCCTATGACAGGGTCGAGCTTATTGTCCTTTGCAAGGACCGTAAGGTCCCTTCCAAAGTTGTCGAGCGTTGGAGTGGTTGTCTTATACGATGGATAATGGCTATATTTAGGCGGTGTGCTTGTGCCTAATACATTAATTGTCATTTCACGCACTTTCCTGTAGTTAACGCCTTTTTCTCCCAGTATGGTCGCGGCCATGCCCTCGCCTTCCTTTAAAAGCCCAAGCAGCAGGTGCTCTGTGCCGATATAATTATGCCCCATTGCCTGTGATTCTTCCGCGGCAAGTTCAAAAACCTTTTTTGTCTGCGGCATGAAAGGTATCTCGCCCGCAATCATTGTGCCGCCCGCGTTTTCGACGAGCCTGTCCTCTACCTCAAAGCGCAGTTTCTCAATGTCCACGTTCATGGTCTCAAGCACCGCGGCTGCCACGCCGCCTGCGTCCTTTAATATGCCTAAAAGCACATGCTCGGTGCCGAGATAATCATGGCCCATCCTTATGGCTTCTTCTTTGGCGAACGCTATTACCTTTCTTGCCCTGTCCGTAAATTTATCGTACATTTTTGCCTCGCTTGATTACTTGTAGCTTACTTTTACGCCTATCTTCGTGGTAAGCTGCTTGAATTCTTTTATTATTTTTTTTGTTATGCTTCCCGGCTTGCCGCCGTTTATTTCCCTTGCGTCTATTTTTACTACCGGCACCACTTCTGCCGCAGTCCCTGACACAAAGCATTCGTCCGCATTGTACAGGTCATACCTTGTGAGCACTTCTTCCTTTACCTCTATTTTGATTTTTTTACCTATATCTATCACCGTGGCCCTGGTTATGCCGTCAAGCACTCCCGTAAAAAGCGCAGGGGTAATAAGCACGCCGTCTTTTATTATGAATATATTATCACCCGTGCACTCGGTCACATATCCCTGGTTATTCATCATTATTGCCTCAAGGCTTCCGTGGTTATTCGCCTCTATCTTCGCCAGTATGTTGTTTAAATAATTAAGCGATTTTATTTTCGGGTCAAGCGCCTCACTCAGATTCCTTCTTGCCGCGACCGTGGTTATTGACAGTCCGTTCTCATAGAATTCCTGCGGGTACAGATTTATCATGTCCGCGATTATAAAATAAAAAGACTCGCCGCATTTTTTCGGGTCGAGCCCCAAATCTCCTGTACCCCTAGTCACAACCAGCCTGATATAGCCGTCTTTTAACCCGTTTTCCGCCACGGTTTTGACCGTCTCTTTTATCATCTGTTCCTTTGTTATCTCGATTTTCAGCATTATTGCCTTGGCTGAAAAATAAAGCCTGTTTATATGCTCCTCAAGCTTGAATATATTGCCTCCGTATATCCTTATACCTTCAAAAACTCCGTCCCCATATAACAGGCCATGGTCAAATACCGAAATCTTTGCTTCCTCTTTCGGCACCAGTTTGCCATTAAGATTTATCAGCATTACTCTATTCCTCCGCCATTTTTGTCATTCAATCTAAAATCCAAAATTACGCAATATTAGACGTATAAATCAGCGTATTTTCTTGATATATTTTATGCTTCCGTCGTCAATATAAACGACCCTGTTCCCGTACGAGGCAAGGTGGTCGTTATGGGTGACCACGACAAATGTCTGGCCAAAACTTTTGTTAAAATCGAGTATTATTTTATGGATCATTTCTGCGTTTTGTTTGTCCAGGTTTCCTGTCGGCTCGTCGGCAAAAACAATGTCAGGCTCGTTTGTCAGCGCCCTTGCTATCGCGACTCTCTGCTGCTCGCCTCCGGACAGCTCGGACGGCCTGTGATTCAATCTACCACCTAAGCCCATGGTTATCAATATTTTTTTTGCCTTTTCCTCCGCTTCCTTTGAAGTGCCGCCCTCTATAAGAGCTGGCATCATGACGTTTTCCAGCGCAGTAAACTCAGGCAGCAAATGGTGGAACTGGAAGATAAAGCCCATGCTTTTGTTCCTGAACCTTGCGAGCTTGTTGTCGTTTAAGCTGTACATGTCGGTATCATTTAAAAGCACTTTTCCCTCGGACGGCCTGGAAAGCCCGCCGAGTATTGACAAAAGAGTGCTCTTTCCCGCCCCTGACGGCCCGATTATTATAAGTATTTCCCCTTCTTCAACTTCCATATTGATGCTTTTTAAAACATTCAGCTGGCTTTTGCCTGTCCTGAAACTCTTTTTAATGTCCCTGGAAACCATTATGCTACTCATAGCGTATGGCCTCCACTGGGTCAAGTTTGGATGCCTGCCAGGCAGGGTAAATAGTCGACAGGAATGAAAGTATTATCGATGTCGCGCATATTATTGCAATATCCGTTAAATTCATAGCAATGGGCATCTTGTCTATATAGTATACAGCCCCGCCTCCGGGCATTGCTATCGGGTGGATCTTCAGGAATATACATACGCCAACGCCGAAAACAAATCCCACAAACGTGCCGATTACCCCGGTCGCAAGCCCCTGCGTGATAAATACATTCATGATATCTCCGCTTGTGGCTCCCATTGACTTGAGTATGCCTATGTCCTTGGTCTTTCTCATAACGACCATTATCAAAGTGCCTGCGATATTGAATGTGGCCACGAGCATTATAAGCGTCATTATTATGAACATCGTGAGCTTTTCAATCTGCAGGGCCTGGAAAAGGTTCCTCTGCATTGCCATCCAGTCCCTGGCCCAGAGGTTTTTGAACTTCCTGTGGATCTCCTGCGCGACCATCGCCGAGTTTTCCACGTTATCGAGCTTTATGGCAATACCTGTTATCACGTTGCCTTTGTTAAAAAGCTTTTGCGCTGTATCTATGGACACATACGCAAACGACGAGTTGTACTCGTAAAATCCCGCGTCAAAAACGCCGACAACTTTCAGTTTGCTCATCTTCGGTATCATGCCCATCGGTGTCTGCTCGAAAACCGGCGATATAAGCGTGACGTTGTCGTCCATATCAACGTTCAGGTTTGTCATTATTTCCTTGCCGATCACTATGCCGCGCTCTCCGCCCGGGAGCTCCTTGTTTACAAAATCTATGTCTCCCTTTATCATGTTTTTGCCTAAATCATTTACCTTTGTCATGCTGTCGGGTATTATGCCCCAGAGCATTATGCCGTCAACGCTGTCCCTGCTTTTTAAAATAACCTGTCCGAGGAAATACGGGGTCACGCTTTTTACATGGTCCATCCTGCTTATTTTCTCTACAATATCCTGGTAATCGCTTATGCCGTCCTTGAAATACGACGAGGCAATAACATGCGCATTTGTGCCTATTATCTTGTTCTGGAACTCCATGTCAAACCCGGTCATTACAGATATGACTATTATTACAGCTGCCACGCCGAGCGCAATGCCGGCAACGGATATAAAATTAATAATGGATATAAATCCCTCTTTCCTTGACCTCAAGTACCTCAATCCTATAAATACTGTAAATCCTTTAGCCATTTTTTTACCTCAAATTATTTTTCATTCAGCCATCAATCAACACTCAACACTTTGCAATCTATTTCGTTTCCGGCCTCATTAAAGGGAACAAAATCACATCCCTTATTGAAGGTGAGTTGGTAAAAAACATTATAAGCCTGTCTATGCCTATGCCGAGGCCTGCAGCAGGAGGCATGCCGTATTTAAGCGCTTCCACAAAATCCTCGTCCACGACCTTGAAAACCTCGCCCGTAGTGTCTGTTTCTATCTGCTCCCTGAACCTTTTTTCCTGTTCTTCCGGGTCGTTAAGCTCCGAGAATCCGTTTCCTATTTCCCTGCCGAATATATATGGCTCAAACCTCTCTACCATTGCCTTGTTTGTCCTGTTTGACTTGGCAAGCGGCGATATTTCCACCGGGAAGTCTGTTATAAAAACCGGCTGTATCAGCTTGGGCTCGACAAATTCCGCGAATATAAGCTCGGTCAGCTCTCCCCTGTTTGTCCCTTTTTTTACCGGGACCTGCTTTTCCTCCAGTTTTTTTATCAGCTCTTCGTCGCTGATTTTTCCCATTTCTATACCGCCGTATTCTTTTATGGCGTCCATCATGGTTATTTTTTTCCACGGAGGTGTAAGGTCTATACTTGTGCCCTGGTACTCTATGACGCGCCTGCCCAGTATTTTGTCCGCAAGGTGCACCACAAGATCCTCGGTTATCTGCATAACCCTTTTGAAATCAGCGTATGCCTCGTAAAGTTCCAGCATCGTGAACTCCGGATTGTGTTTTATGGACAGCCCCTCGTTCCTGAAATTGCGGTTAATCTCGTACACTTTCTCAAAGCCTCCGACCAGGAGCCGCTTCAGGTAAAGCTCGGGCGCTATCCTCATGTAAAGCTCCATGTCAAGCGCGTTGTGGTGCGTGGTAAAAGGCCTTGCCTTTGCGCCGCCTGGTATGGGCTGCATCATGGGCGTCTCTACCTCAAAGAAACCGAGCGAGTCTAGAAAGTTCCTTATTTCTTTGATTATTTTTGACCTTACTATGAAAGTCTGTTTGACCTCATCGTTTGCGATGAGGTCCAAGTACCTTTTCCTGTATCTTATTTCCTTGTCCTTTAACCCGTGCCATTTCTCCGGCATTGGCAGCAGTGATTTTGTAAGCATCTCGAATTTTGTCACTTTCATGGTTAACTCTCCTGTATGAGTCTTAAATAAGCTTCCCTGCACGCCCACTATATCGCCTATATCGGTTTTCTTAAACATGTTGTATGTTTCTTCGCCGAGGATATCCTTTTTAAAATACAGCTGTATTGTGCCGGAAAAATCCGCTATATTTGCAAAAGAAGTTTTTCCGTGGCTTCTTATGCTGACAAGCCTGCCGGCTATTTTTTCCTCTTCCTTGCTTTCTGTGTTTTCCGCTATGTCCTTGTGCTTTTCTTTTTCCTGCGCGACGCTGCCTGTACGCTCATAGGAATATTTATAAGGGTTGCTGTTATTATCTGTAAAAAACTTCATGTTTTCCTTTTTGCTCTTTATAACATCCGCCTCGTTTTTTTCTTCCTGTGGCTGTTCCTTTTCTTTTTCGTCCATAAACTGTCTCCTTGATAAAATTTAAAATGCTTTAGTGAACCTGAAGTTCCTTATCTTTTCAAAATAGCTGTACGGCAGCTTGACCTTGCCTATTTTCGTATTGTCCTTGCCCATGCCGTGGCAGTCCGAGCCGCCCGAAATTAACATGCCGTATTTTTGAGCTATTTCCATGTACCTGCCTGTATCGCCGTAGTTGTGGTCGGGATGGAAAGCCTCAACCCCGTCAAGCCCGGCAGCATGCCATTTCCCGATGAGGTCGTCCATTTTCAGCTTTCCGGGATGCGCAAGTATGGCAACGCCTTTAACGGATTTTATAAGCGCTATGCCTTCCTCTACGCTTATCCTTGCTTTTTCAACATAGGCCGGCCTTTCCTCTGAAAGGTATTTGTCAAAAGCGTCCCTTATGTTGTCCGCGTATCTCCTGTAGACAAGAAGCCTTGCAATGTGCAGCCTTCCGACGTTGTTTATATTCTGGGTGAATTCAAAAAGCTCGGAAAACTCAAGGCTCATGTTCATTTGCTTGAGCTTGTTTATGATTTTCTCTGCCCTCTCCATCCTTTTAGCCTGGAAATACGCGAGCTTATCGTGAAAACCCTTGTCTTTCCAGTCAATAAAGAGCCCTACTATATGAACTTCCCTGTTATCAAGCATTGCAGATATCTCTATGCCCGGCACAAATTCAATACCGCCTTTTTCCGCCAGCTTCTCGGCCTCTTCCATGGCGGCTACTGTGTCGTGGTCGGTGATTGCGATGGCGTCTATCTGCTCTCTTGCAGCGTTCGCAAAAACATCGGTGATTGAACTTGTGCTGTCGGATTTATTTGTGTGAATATGTAAATCTGCCCACTTGTAATTATTCATGCATTTCCTTGTCTTCCAAAAATAAAAAAATTTTTGGTCATCTGTTCTCGGTTTTTACGGGCAAAAGCCCGAAAAAAGCATGGAGCGGGCGATGGGAATCGAACCCACTGCGTCAAGCTTGGGAAGCTTGCATTCTACCGGTGAATTACGCCCGCTTTTTCAATTATTATATGTGTTTTAATATGGTTTGTAAAGATAAAATAAGGGCAGATACAGGCAGGTGCGGAACACCTTTTAAAAAATCTTATATGTTCCCTCACAGGAGCGCTATCAATTCCCGCCTCTATCGGTTTGGATTTTCGCTGAACAGGAGTGGAAACACGCCGACAGCAGTCGGCGGCCTTTAAAACCAACTTAAGCACTATAATAATTATCTTGAGACGTCCCCGGAGCGTCAAAGCGTAGCGGGGCTAGAGATTTATCATAAGTTCCCTCCGGAAAGCTATAGTTTATCCATCAACCAGAGTTGATGGATTTTTTTCCGGATTAAAAATCGAAATTATTGTTGTGATGCAGGGCTTGTTCGAGGTATATTACAAAGCTTTTTAAAATGTCGATAAGTTTCATGTCGTTTTCATCCACTACATACTGGTTATCATCCAGCGTTCTCTTATTGTCATGGTTCTCTATATCATATTGTGATATAAGGTTGCTGTAAAGAACAAATTTCTCATAATTCTGGCCGTTGAAGCGGAATCTGTATTTTTTGTTAAATGCTATTTTGCTCAGGTCTTTCATATCCTTGCTTGACGCAAGGCCCTGTATCTTTCCGGTTTTTATATGCCCGGCTTCCATTTCGCTTTGTATTCCCTGGAGCATGCCTATGTCCTGCTCTGTACTTTTCAAGACCGCGTTTAAGTATTGTCCCCTGACAGCCTTCATTTTTGCCTCTTCAGACGAATTCGAAAGCAGGAGCAGTAATATAATGACAGGTATGACAAAAGCGGCTGTAATAAAAATTGTTTTGAGGTGCTTTTTCATAAAACCCCGGCATGATTCTGATTGTTTTAATGTTCTTAAATCTAAACTCAACAATCAAAAATCTAAAATTTAGTTCTGTTCTGGTCTTTTCCTTTTTCCTCTGCGGTAAAAAATCCTATAACAAAAGTTATTTTTTGTCAAGGAGTAGTGCCTCTATTCATATCGTTCGCTTTTGCAGCGAATAAAGCAGCTTTTTCGGGGTCATTTTCTTTCGTGTAGCATTCTGCAATATTTTTATATATCCCGGCCGTCGTATAATTGTGTTCAAGCAGGACATCGTATAAGTCCAGCGCCTGAAGGTATTTCTTATTATTTAAAAACCCGTCGGCTTTTTCATTTATTACTTTGCACTGTGAATACGTGTCTATATCGCCAATCTGATCCAGATAATATTTCATTGGTTCTGCGCTGACACCCCCGTATTTTATTCCGGTTTCAAACATTTCCTTCGCAGGCAAAAAAAGCTGTTCGTTAAAATATATCAAGCCAAGCATCTCGTAAGCCTTATAATAAGCCTTGTTTGCTTTTATCGCCTCCTTCAAGTATTTTACCTGGTTTCCATCATCCCCCATTTCTTTATATGAAAGATAAAGGTAATAACATATATCCGGCCTTAATGTTTCACCGGGAAAAAGAAGAGCATATTTAAATAATGCCGCTGCATCGCCATATTCCCGCATATCATAATAATCATTTGCCTGCTTGGCTGCTTTTTTCGCATAAAGCTCTGCAAGGCTTTTGTCGTAATTATTGTCAGTGTCAAAAATTCCCCGGTACGAATATAATTTAAATATACCGGAAGGAATCTTTTCTTTTTCACCAGCAGCTTTAAACAAAAGTCCCTTTGCTTTCATCCGCAGGTTTCCTGTATTGATTTTCATTTCCTTTGTATAGTCATAGGAAAAATATATATTGCTGGCCGGAAAATATTTCGCCATTACATTCCCGATATTACGGTTCAGGCTGTGCTCCTGCAATTCTACATTTCCATATTTCCTTATAAAATCATTTATTCCCCACTTATGCGACAGGTTATACATGGTTGCATATTTAATGTCATCGGCCTTATGCTGGACCACACGCTCATAACTGAGAGGGAGCACATAATAATCTCCAAGCGGGATATAAAAGCTGTCCTGTTCCATGGTTGCAAGTTCATTCAGCCCGAAATCATAAGACAAATAATTGTACCTTTCATTGTTTGCCCTAAATGATTTAGTTCCCAAATAAACTGTCACAACCATTACAGCCAGCAACAATGCATATTGATATTTCCTGATTTTTATTAAATCAATTATATATCTGCATCCTAATGCAATAAATATTATCGATATAATAAGCAAAGGCACAAGGAATATGTCAACTGCCCAGATATACTCTTCCGGCGTGCGGTTATAAAAAACGACCATGGCTGTTGTTACAAAAAATATTGCGGCATAATAAAAAAATATTTCTTTATTCTTTTTGAATAAAGCATAACCTCCGGCAAAAATCAGCACAGATATAATCGAAAAATTATTTATAAAAAACAGCAGGAATTCTTTTATCTGGTTCATGTAAAGTCCTGCGGTCGCGGGCGGTGTTTCTGAATATGCCCCTCTTAAAACCGTCCACCAGAAGTCATCCCATGTCACCGGCCTTGCTAAAAAAACAAATACGTTTTCATTCATGGCCCTTATCGGCAGGTATAAATACGGGCTGAGCCCGGCGAGCAGGAGTAAAATCACGCATATAATATTGTTGGCATTAAATTTCTTCCGATATTTGAAGAACAAATATCCAAAAACCGGAGCGAGTATTATCATGCTTGGCCAGTGGTCAGCTAATGACAATCCAAAGACAAATGACAGCAGGTAGAAATATTTATTATTAAAACTTTTAATTAGTTCCGTGCTCAAATACAGCATTATAGTAAGAAATAAAAGATTCATGATGTATATGCCGCCTTTTGCCTCTATTGCCTGGTTCCAGAATATATAAGAAAACGCAAGGATAAACATGCTTAAAAAGCTCAGGAGCTTATTTTCATAGCCAAAAATTAAACACAAATTTTGTCTTATTATAAAATATGATAATAATAGAACAATCATTGCCAAGAATATAGCGAATGAATTTATTCTGAACGCAGGCGAGCCTGCAGGCAGCATGGAAAACACCTTCCCTGCTATTGTATAAAGCGGGTACCCCGGCGGATGCCCTATTCCAAGCGTGAATGCGGATGTTATAGTCTCCGGCGAGTCGTCGTTTTTAAACACAGGAAATATGGTATAAAGGTATATCTGTGATATTAAAAGCAGGCAGCCCAGCAGTATCAGTATTTCCTTATTCTTTTTCACAGTACATGTCCTTTTTTTCCTTTTATCCTGTTGAACAAATCAATTAACCCGGAATCGTTTTTAAAATCCTGCATCCCTTTCTTTAATGTATCAAGCGCGCCTTGTTCATCCTGTAAATGATAATATGATTCCGCCAGATTTAAATAAATTGCTGCCGTGGCAAAGCCATGTTCAAGCAGGAACCCGTATAAATCGATTGCCCTGAAATATTTCCCCGAGGCCATGAAAGCGTCCGCCCTCCCTGCCAAAGATTTGCATTCGGTATAAACGTCAAGTTTTCCCATGGCGTTTATGCGTACTTGCAGCGCGCCCTTGTTTGTGCTGCCGTAATTTATTGCCTTTTCATACATTTCCCTGGCAGGCAGCCACAGTTTTTCATCATAATAGATCGATCCGAGCACGTCATAAGCATTATAATAATTTTTATCTGTTTTTATAGTTTCTTCCAGGTATTTTACCTCATTGCCGTCGTCCTGCATTTTGTTATAAACCATGGCCAGGTGAAAACATATGCCTGCCCTTAGCTGATTTTCCGGGAACATTAAGGCGTATTTGTATGTTTTTTCCGCTTCTCTGTATTTTTTTTCGGCAAAAAAACCGTAAGCCTGGTTGTTGATGTTTGCGCTGTAAATCAAAATAAGGCTCTTGTCATAATCGGTCTTTACGTCAAAAATACCGCGGTAAGAATATGTCCTGAATACATCCGCTGACGGGGCAGGTTCGTTTTCCTGCGTCACCTTAAATACGAGTCCCTTTGCCATTATCTGGTAATTTTTCGGGTTGTCTTTGAACAATTCCGGGAAATATTCGGAAAAATAGATATTATTCCGGTGGATTTGCTCTTCTACTATGTCATTCAGGGTTGCTGCCAGGTCATTTGTCTTAATCAGATTTTTTTTCGCCTTAATAACTGTCATTTTAAGCAGGTAAAAATATCCCGGATAAACATCCACGCCGTTTGTGCCGTGGCTTACCATTTGCATATAGCCGATCGGCATCTCATAATAATCGTTTATTGGCACATATATGCTGCCCGGCTCCATTGTTTTAAAAACATTATCTGTAAAATCGTACGCGATATAATTTTCCCTGCTGTTGTTTATATTAAAATGCCTGATTCCCGAATAAAGCATTATACAGGCAACCGCCGAAATAAAGGCAAGCCTGTATATGCTCTTATGGAGAGAACCTAGAATAAAACACGCGCCCGCCCCCATAAAGACCAGCAAAATATACTGGGCCGGCATTAAAAAGATATCCTCCGACCACATTGCTTCTTTTGTGCTGCGGTTGTAAAGCACGACAACTGATGCAATTATCAGGAATGCCGCAGAATAGAAAAACGCCTGTTCCTTTTTGTTCTTGAAAATGATATAACACCCGAAAAATACTAATACCCAAAGGAATGAAAAATTACTTAGCAACAGCGTAAAAAATTCTTTTGCCTGGCTTAGGTATATGTCGGCGCTTGGCTTTGGGACGTTTATATACGCCGTCCTCAGCACCGTCCACCAAAAATTTTCCCATGTATCCGGATTTGCCATAAAAACAAAAATGTCACGCGCATTTCCGCGCACAGGAAGGTAAAGATACGGGCTTAAACCGGCTGCAAGCAGCAATATGGAAATTGCCGTTTTCTTCAAACCAAAATTTTTTCTGTGTTTAAAAAATAAATATGCGAACACAGGCAGAAGTATTATTACGCTCGGCCAGTGGTTTGCAAGCGAAAGACCGTATATATATGAGATAAGATAAAAATTTTGCAGGCTGAATTTTGTAAAGGTTTCAAGGCTTAAATATATCAATATTGCTAGAAAAACAAGGTTCATTATGTATATCCCGCCCTTTGCTTCTATTGCCTGGTTCCAAAATATGTAAGAAGACGCAAGTATTAATACCCCAGCGATGCTTACCAGCTTGTTTTCTTCCCCAAAAACAATTACGGTATTCCGTTTTATCAGAAAATAGGACAAAAAAAGCACGAGCATTGCAAGAAATATGGAGAATGAGTTTACCCTGAAAGCCGGTGAGCCTATAGGCAGCAGTGAAAACGCCTTTCCTGCTAAAGTAAAAAATGGATATCCCGGCGGGTGCCCAATGCCGAGAGTGTAAACAGACGTGATTGTTTCAGGCGAGTCGTCGTTCTTATACGCAGGAAATGCGGTATAAAGATATACCTGAAGTATGGCAAGCAGAATAACCAGCAGTATTATAATCTCTTTTATCTTCTTCATGTCTTTACCCGCCGTTAGTGTATTACGGACTGATTCTTATCTATTATTTCCTTCATTTTTACTGCATCCTGGTTTTTTGGGTCATATTTCAGGGCGTTGTTTACATATTCCGCTGCTTTTGTGATATCGTTGCTGTTTAAATATATAAAAGCCAGCCCTGTGTATGCCTGCGAAGATTCCGGGTTGATGTCTATAGCCTCCTGCCAGTACTTCTCCGCATTTTGCAGGTCCTTCATATTATAATAACAAAGGCCGATCCTTGTCAAAGTTGTATCTTTTGGTTCAAAAACCTCGCTGTCTTTGTACATCTTTACTGCTTCAGGATAATGCCCGGAGTTTTTCAGCATCTCAGCAAATGTTATCAGGCTCCAGGCATAATGTTTGGCAGCCAGCAGGTCCGTCGATTCGTCATGGTCTATTTTATTTCCTATAAGCCCCCTGTAAGAATATATCTGGAAATAATTGCCGTTTGCCGCAGTTTTTTCCTTCGGGTCTGTTATTACTTTATTTATTATGCCCATCGGTGCAAAAGGCAGCCTCTGCCATTCCGGCGTGTACGCGTTTGAGTAGTATATCCCGCTTTTTGCGTTAATCAACATGGTATTATAAAGGTATAAAATCCCGCTGTCGGCCGGTGCCGGGAGGATTATCCTGTCACCGTAGTCGTTTTTCAATTGCCGTCTGTACCAGTCGTACTCAAGAAGCCTGGTATTGATGGCGACAAAATCCCTTTTCTCGACAAAAGACTCATAAAGGCCCGAACTCATATTAAGGTCTCCTTCTGTGAAAAATACCGCTTTTTCCGGAAGCGTGGCCATGATGTTGCCCGCGTAATCATAACCAATAAAGTTCCTTGAGTAATCCGGCACGTGGAATATCGAGAGTATCGCAACTGCCGCAATAACCGCAATTATAATGTTATTCCTGTTTTTTTCCTGCTCGATATTTACCAAATCAACCAGGGATAAAACGCAGGCACCTATAAGCACCGATATAAAAATATATGACGATGTGAAGTAAGGCTTGATCACCCATTCAATTGTATGCTTTGGCGTGGAAATAAATATCACGCCGGCAAGGATGCTCAAATATGCTGTGCATATTGCGATTCCTTTGTCCCTTGACCTCCTTATAATAAAATAAGCGCCCGGAATAAAAAGCAGTACTGTCAGGAAGGCATATTCATTCAATAAAATACTTTTTATATAAAACCCAAAAAGGATGAATGTCTGCGCAATTGTATGTGATGACTCGGCGTACCTGTACTGTTCCCTGCTGAAAAGCCACAGCAAATCCCTGAATGTCCCTATATCGCCCCATGCAAAAACCGGCATTTCCGCGCTCCTGACAAACACGAACAGATAAACCGAAGCGCCTGTTAAAAAAAATATCAAACTTTGTATCAGGATGCTTGCGCTCAGGTATTTCCTTTTCATTACGAGGTAAAATAAAGCGGCCGGAAATACGGCGGCCATGCTTGGCCAGTGGTTGGCCATGGAAAGGCCGTATATGAACGCCGCGAACAATACATATTTTTTATTTTCCTGAATTTTAAAAAGGCCCCAGAAAAATAAAACCGTGAACAAGGCGTTTATTGTGTAAATGCTTCCCTTCGCCGATAATGCCTGGCAAAAAGGCGTGAAACACAAATAATACAGCACGGCTGACAGCACGGCAAAATATTTTTGTTTTGTATCGTTCTCATTTCTTGTTGCAAGGCATTTCAGGGCGAAGAAAAACACCAAAAAAGAGCTTACAACATGGAAAAACAGGGCGGTTATATTGCTCCTGTACATTATATTTCCGGCCGGTATGAGCGTGAATATCTTGCCTATCAGCGTATCAAGCGGATATCCGGGAGGGTGCTGTATGCCAAGTGTGTAAAAAGCCGTGGTTGTCTCAGGGCTGTCATCGGCGTTAAAAACAGGCGCAATTCTTAATAGCCCAAAGCCAAATGCTGCTAAAAATACAGCCGCAATAATTATAACTGATTTAAAATTTGTTTTGTCTTTCGTACCTGAATTGTTATCTGCCATTCATACTCCGTAGTCGATGTTTTTAAGACAACCCTCGTCCTTGACTTCTCCCTTAGAAGGGAGATGGCAGGGTGAGGGTATTATTTTTTAATATTATTGGCTTATTATAATATAAATTTTTGCGGCTTAATATGATTTTTTACGGTATTCGGCTATCCCTGGAGTATTAAAAAATGCTATCTTTCGACCAGAAACGCATCCACTCTTTGCGAGCTTGAGCCCTTCCCCTTTTGTTTGTACGCGATATAATAAAGCCCGTTCGCCAGATTCTTGTCCTTAACCGTGTCTATTTCCACAAAGTGCGAGCCTGCGCTCTCGTTAAAATTGAGCCTGTCTACAAGCCTCATGGCAAAAGTATAAATGCTTATTTCAATGTTTGAATCTTCAGGTATGTTGAAAGCATACGTGAATGTGTCCCTCACAGGGTCAGGATATATTTTGGATATGCCGGGGGTTATAACCGGGGTTATGGTAAATGTGGGCGTAATGGTGCTTGTAGGGGTTATGGTAAAAGTCGGCGTGATTGTATAAGTAGGAGTAATTGTAAAAGTATTTGTAGGCGTGCAATTGCACGGTATCACCATCAGTAGCATTTCGTTTGCCTGAAGCGTAGCGCTGAAAGTCGTTCCTGTGCTTATCGGCTGTCCGGCAATTGAAGCTATATCTGATGGAGCAGGGTTTGCAACTGCGTTTATCTGTATGCCGGGCGCTTCCTGCGGCGCCCCGCTTGCAGGCGTTCCCTGCGGCAGCATTACCCAGGCAAGTCCGGATGACATGGGTGTAAATCCGTTCATGGTAATAGATGCAGTATTGCTCGACGTAGGATTGTTGTTTACCATAAAAATCGAAAGGTTGTCTGACAGGTCCATGGCCGCATATGCATTTACTGACGGATCGTCGCTCGTGCATGATACCATGTTAACCCCGAACTTGCTTGACAGCATCGGGAACACGTAGTAATTCGGGTACGGAACGTCGCCCAAACTTAAGAACCCGAAATCAGGCGAACCGCCGTTTTTCACGTCCCAGAGATTGCAGCCCAGCCAGCCGTTTTTTGCACATTCCATTATCCATTGAGCACAATACATAGCATTGATATATTCATTAATAGGCGGTGTCGGGCCGGCCCCATTATTGTTATTGATGTTATACTCGGTCATGAAATATTTCACCTGGCCCACATAGGAACTGCCTAGATATTGTGACACTATACTATTTAAACTTTTTGTTTGACTTGCCACCAGGCTAATATTGCTCAAATAGTAAGCGTCTGCCGCAGTGCCGGTCGCCGGGTTTGGCGTATAAGGATAGTTATGAATAATAAGAAAATCCGGCACTACGCCCGCTGTCTTGGCGGCAGTAAGCATGTCAGGCGTCCAGCTATTGTAATCCGCAGCGCCCGGCGATGCCACTGCGCCTATCAGTATTGTTGGGTCCACTGCTTTCATTGCGTTATAGTAATCTATAAATTCCTGCCCGTATGTGGTGCCGTTTGTAGCTCCCTGTTCCCAGCCTATACCATAATCTTCATTCCCTATTTCCCAGTACTTTGCCCTGGCAGAACCAGCGTTTGTCATGTTCCATGCCACCCATGCGGCTGCCCTGCTTACTGCCTCACTATGCGTGAACTGCGTCCCGCACCAGTAGCCGCTGAAGTTGCATATTGGCTGCATTGTTCCTCCGAACTCCTGTAAAAAAGAAATGAAAGCCGGCGTGCTGCAGCTTCCGCTGCACGTGGTATCGTCCCAGTCCACAATATCGGCCCACGAACCGCCGGGCCAGCGTATGTTTCTGCAGCCCGAGGCCTGCATTGCGGTGACATATGTAGTATCCGTACCGTTGTTGGAAGCTGTCCAGGCAGCCATGTTGTTGCCGTAAACTTCCTGAGGCACTGACAGCAACGTCGTGCCCGCGTTAACCGTGATATTTACAGCAGAGGCCAGGCATGCAAGCACAGTCAAAAACGCCAAGCAAAACAAAGCGGGTTTGATTGTTTTCATTTCAACCTTTCTTTTTCGCAGAGGAATAATTTGCGGATATATGAAATTTCTTTTGTTTATCAGCTTATTTTTTATCCGTTAAAACGCTTTACAGACCGACAGCATGTATGATTTTTCAAACGGGTTGTAATTCACTTCAACGCCGACCTTGCCGTTTGAAAAAGCGTTGTGGAGCCAGAAAAAATCCACAAAAGTATATGCGAGCGCTACGCCGGCCGTTATACCTAAATA
>Ga0335078_10000522_pt1 | contig 59303 bp, 51 predicted proteins | sample Lox_Sample_32_FD_206711 | JGI IMG/M metagenome (GOLD analysis project Ga0335078, IMG submission 206711) | Soil microbial communities from Loxahatchee National Wildlife Refuge, Florida, United States - Lox_Sample_3.2 | ecosystem: Environmental > Terrestrial > Soil > Wetlands | place: USA... | reverse complement strand
TGGAGCCGGGCCACGGCCGGACCGCGGTGCCGGTGCGCAGCGCGCTGGCCGGGACGGCGGTGGCGGTGGCCGCCGTGGTGGGCGCGGCCGTGTTCGGCGCCAGCCTGCTCGGCCTGGTCGCCACCCCGCACCGGTACGGGCAGAACTGGACCCAGTCGATCGACTTCCAGGCGCCGACGGCGCCACGGTCGCTGGCCGCCCAGCTCATCGCCACCCAGCCGCTGGTCAGCGGGTATGCGCTGGGCAACTTCGGGCAGATCGCGGTGAACCGGCAGGTGGTGCCCGCGATCGGGGTGGACCCAGGGCACGGGCAGGGCTTCGTCACCGTGCTGGCCGGCCGCCGGCCGGCCGGGCCCGGGGAGATCGCCCTGGGCCAGCAGACGTTCCGGGCGGCCCACGCGGCCATCGGCCAGCTGGTCCGGGTCAGCGCCAACGGGCGCACCAGGCGGCTGCGGGTGGTCGGCGAGGTGGTCCTGCCGGACTTCACCGAGGGCGGCAGCTCCGCCACTGACCTGGGGCAGGGCGCGCTGGTCGGCACCTCCCTGCTGTCCACCCCCTACCCGCCGACCCAGTGCGTGCACGGGCTGACCTGCTACAGCTTCATCCTGCTCCGGTACCCGCCGGGCACCCCGCTGCGGGCCGCGGACGCCCACCTGGAGGCGGTGTTCGCCCAGCACCAATGCTCGATCAGCAAGGGCTGCTACACGCTGACCACCGATCAGCGGCCCAGCGACATCCGCAACTACTCCGGTATCCGTGATACCCCGCTGCTGCTCGGCGCGCTGCTCGGCGTGCTCGCGGTCGGCACGCTCAGCCACGCCCTGCTGGCCGGGGTCCGCCGCCGCTACCGTGATCTGGCCCTGCTCAAGACGCTGGGCCTGGTCCGGTCGCAGCTGCTGCGCGTGGTGTGCTGGCAGGCGACCGCGCTGGCCGCGGTGGCGCTGCTGGCCGGGCTGCCCCTCGGGCTGCTGGCCGGGCGCTGGGCGTGGGCGGTCTTTGCCGCCTCGGCGGGGGTGGCCAGCCAGGCCGACGTGCCGGTCACCCTGGTGCTGCTGGCCATCCCGGCCACGGTGGCGCTGGCCAACCTGATCGCCGCCGGGCCGGGCTGGACCGCGGCCCGGGTGCCCGCCGCGACCGTGCTGCGGAGCGAGTGATGGACGCGCTGCGGCTGACCCTGCGCGCCGGGCTGCGCCGCCGCTGGCGGCCGATGCTCGGGCTGGCGCTGCTGCTCGGCGTGATCGGCGGCGTGGTGCTGACCGTGATCGAGTGGCAGGCGGCCGCCTGGGTGGCGGTGGCCCAGCCGATCGGGGCGCCGGCCGGCCTGCTGGCGGACCGGTGGGCCGGGGCACTGTCCGCTGACGCGGCCGGGGTTCCCCCGGTGGCCACGGTCCCGGTCCCGCTGGTGCTGGCGGCGATCCCGGTCACCCTGGCGCTGACCCTGCTGATCGTGGCCTGGCCCGGGCGCGCCGCCGCCCGGGTCCGTCCCGCCATCGAGCTGCGCGCCGAGTGACGAGTAACGAGGTGACGCCGTGAGTTGCGTGCTGCTCGCCGTCCGGGCCGGGCTGCGCCACCGGTGGCGCGCCACGCTGGGCCTGGCCCTGCTGCTCGGCCTCATCAGCGGGGCGGCGCTGACCACGGCGGCCGGGGCGCGCCGCACCGCCACCGCCTACCCGCGGCTGCTGCGCTGGAGCAACGCGGCCACCGTGCAGGTCATCCCGGGCTGCACCGGGCTGGCTGGGTTCTACCGGGCGCTGGCCCGGCTGCCGCAGGTCGCCGGGCTGTCCACGGAGGTGGTCTACGAGCTGGCCGTGCCCGGTCGTGGCGGCGTCCCGGCCGGGCAGCTGGAGGCGCTGGCCAGCCCGGATGCCACCCTCGGGGTGACCACCGACCGGGTGCGGATCCTGGCCGGCCGGTGGCCGGCCAGCGGTGACCCGGCGGGCGTGGTCGTCGACCCGCAGCTGGCCGCGCGCCAGCGGCTGCGCCCGGGCAGCATCGTGCACCTGCTCGGCCTGCCGAGCACGGCCAAGGTGTGCCCACCGCAGGCGGCTGGGTCCGTCCCGGGCCACCCGGTACCGCTGGCCTTCCGGGTCTCTGCCGTGGCCGTCTTCGACGACCAGGTGGTGCCCGCGCCCGGTCTGGGTGGGGCGGCCCGGGTGCTGCTCAGCCCGGCCTTCTGGCGCGCCGGCAGCGGGCGCCGGTTCGGCCCGGGGGACGCCGCCAACGTGCGGCTGCGGCCGGGCACCAGCCCGGCCGCTTTCCGCGCCGCGGCCACCGCGCTGGCCCGCCGCTACCGGTCAGCCGGCCGCCTCAGCTTCGTGAACCTGACCGCCCAGCAGGCCGCCACCGAGCGGGCCATCGACCCGGCGGCGACCGCCCTGGCCCTGTTCGCCGCGCTCGCCGGCCTGCTCGGGCTGGCCGTGCTGGGCCCGCTGATCGGCCGCCAGATCATCCTGGACGCCGAAGACTTCCGCACGCTCCGTACCCTCGGCATGACCCCGGGGCAGCTGCTCGGCCTGTCCCTGGCCCGGGCGGCCGCGGTGACCACCGGCGGCGCGCTGCTGGCGGTGGGCATCGCGGTCGCCGCCTCGCCGGTCATGCCGATCGGCGCGGCCCGGCTGGCTGAGCCGGACCCGGGCGTCGAGGTGAACCTCGCGCTGCTCGGCGTAGGGCTCGTGGTCATCGCGGTCGCCCCGCTGGTACTGATCCTCCCGGTGGCGTGGCGGCTGGCCAGAAGCAGCGGCCCGGCGCAGCGCGCCGTGACCCGGCCGGGCGCCCCGTCCCGGCGGCCGAGGCTCGCCCCCGGGGTCAGGCCTGCCGGCCCCTTCGGCGTCCCCGGCGCCCTCGGCGTCCGGATGGCGTTCGAGCCCGGCCGCGGCCACAGCGCCGTGCCGGTGCGCAGCGCACTGGCCGCCATCACGGTGGCCCTGGGCGCGGTGCTGGCCGCGGTGGTGTTCGGGGCCAGCCTGATCGGCCTGATCAGCACTCCGCACCGGTACGGGCAGAACTGGACCGAGGAACTGGACCTGCAGTTCGCCGGCGTGCCCGCCGGGCCGATGAGCAAGATCATGACGCAGCCCGGGGTGCGCAGCTACGCGGCCGGCGACTACGGGCAGCTGGGCATCCGGGGCCAGCCGGTCCCGGCCATCGGCGTGGACCCGCTGCACGGGCAGGACTTCTTCACCCTGCTGGCCGGGCACGCGCCGGAGGGACCCGGCCAGCTCGTGCTCGGCGAGCGGACCCTGCGGGCGGCCGGCTGGCACCTCGGGCAGCTGGTCCCGGTCCAGGTCAACGGGATCACCCGGCGGCTGCGGATCACCGGGGTGGCCACGTTCCCGCTGTTCAGCCAGGCCACCGCCACCCCGACCGATCTGGGCACCGGCGCCGCCGTGGCCGCCCGGCTGCTGTCCACGCCCGACCCGCCGCTGTGCGCCGGGAGGGCCACCTGTTACAACTTCGCACTGGTCCGCTACCGGCCAGGGGTGAGCCGGCCGGCGACCTCCGCCCGGCTGGCCGCCACCGTCGCCCGGGCAGGCTGCCCGCCGGGGGTCTGCCTGCTGGTCAGCGATCAGCGGCCCGCGGACATCCGCGACTACACCGCGGTCCGCGACACCCCGCTGGCCCTCGGCCTCCTGCTGGCCCTGCTCGCGGTGGGCACGCTGGCCCACGTGCTGGTGACCAGCGTCCGCCGGCGGCAGGGGGACCTGGCCATCCTCAAGACGCTCGGCCTGATCCGCGCCCAGCTGTGGCTGATCGTGGGCTGGCAGTCGACCGCGCTGGCCGCCGCCGCCCTGCTGATCGGCCTGCCGGCCGGCCTGCTGGCGGGCCGCTGGGCCTGGACGGCGTTCGCCACCTCGCTGGGCGTGGGCAGCACGGCGGTCATCCCGGTGCCGCTGGTCCTGCTGGCCATCCCGGCCACGTGGCTGCTGGCCCTGCTCGTCGCGGCGGCGCCCGGCCGGGCCGCGGCCCGGATCAGCCCGGCCGCCACCCTCCGCGCCGAGTAACCCGCCCCGGCCCCAGTAGTCCGCCCACCCCACCCCGGCCCACGCCCACCCCGGCCCACGGGCCGGGCGGTCCGCACCCGTCAAATGTGGACAGAAACCGTCGCAGGAACAGCAGTTTCGGTCCACATTCGGTCAGCCCATCAGCCCATCAGACCATCAGCTGCTGAGCTGGCCGGCCGGGTGGCGCCGGGGGCGACGGAGCCCGGGCGGGCGGTGTGGCATGCGCAGGCGCAGGACCGCCAGGCCGAGCAGGGCGAAGGCGGCGGTCCAGGCCAGCGAGACACCGATCATCCCGGCCAGCACCTGGTGGCCGAACGCGCCCGCGGTCGCGAACTGGGTCGGGCCGTAAGACGGGAAGAACTCCAGGATCGGCTTGTTGGCCAGCGGGTTGTCCACCGGGTTCTCCAGGAACGTGTCCAGCATGGCCAGCATGATGATCAGGAAGAAGCCTTCCAGGTCGCCGCGCACGAGCACGCCGATGAGCAGGCCCAGCGCGGCGTAGGTGGCGGTGGCCATGATGAAGGCCAGCGCGATGGCCCACAGGCCGGCGGGCCGCCAGAACGCCAGGATGACCACGGCCGCGTAGGCTCCGACGGCGGCCGCCACGGCCAGCGCCGCGGTGGTCTTGGCCGCGATCAGCGCGCCCGGCCGGTACCCGGACAGGATGAGCCGCCGGTCGAACGGCAGCGCGCGGCGGGTCGCGGCGAACACCACGAACCCGGTAATCAGCGTGATCGCGCTGAGCCCGGCGGTGATCAGGGTGAGGTCATGCCCGTCGACCACCAGCACGGTCCCGGTGGACCGGAGCAGGAACGGCGCCCCGGTGTGCCGCATCATCGACCCGATGATCAGGTACCAGCCGGGCACGAACGCGATGAGCAGCATCCAGGCCAGCCGGTTGCGGGCCTGCTCGGCCACGCTGTGCCGGATGGCGACGTCAAGCTGCTGGCGCATGGCGGGCCTCCTGTTCGGCGATCCGGCCGCTGGCCAGCTGCCAGACCCGGTCGAAGCGCTCCCGCTCGAACACCAGGTGGGTGACGACCAGGATGGCGGTGCCCGCCGCGCGCAGCTCCCCGGCCAGGTCCCAGAACGCCAGGTAGGTCTCCCAGTCGAAGCCCTGGTACGGCTCGTCGAGCAGCAGCACCACGGGCTCGTGCAGCAGCGCCAGGGTGAGACTGAGCTTCTGCCGGGTCCCCCCGGACAGCGTGCCGGCCGGCTGGCGCCGGCTGGCCGGGTAGCCAAGCCGGGCGATCAGCTCCCCGGCCCGGTCCGCGGCCGCCGGGATCTGGTACGCGGCGGCGAAGTACCGGATGTGCTGTTCCACGGTGAGCGCGTCGTCCAGCACCACCGCCTGCGGGCAGTAGCCCAGCCGGCCGTGAGCCAGCACCCGGCCCGCGTCGGGCCGGAGATCACCGGCCAGGATGCGCAGCAGCGTGGACTTGCCGCTCCCGTTCTCGCCGACCACCGCGGCCAGCTGGCCGGGCTCGACGGCCAGGTCCACCCCGGCCAGCACCCGGCGGCGGCCGAATGACTTCCTGATTCCCTGTGCTTCCAGCACGTTCATGACCCATGCCCCCTTGCGTTATTCGGTGCGCAGCACCCGCGCCGGGCTGGTCCGGGCGGCGGACCAGCCCGGCCACCAGGCGACGGCGTTGGCGATGAGAATGACCGCCGGAACCATCAGCAGGACCAGCGGGACCGGCACGATCGGATCGGCCGGCACGCCGAGACCGGTAGCGAACAGCTGCCAGGCCCAGCGGCCCGCCGCCACCCCCAGCGGCAGCCCCATCAGCAGCGCCACCCCGACCAGCACGCTCGCCTGCCACGCGGTGATCTCGCTGACCTGCCGACGCAGCAGGCCGAGCGCCTTCAGGACGGCGAAGTCATGCCGGCGGCGGCGGCCGGAGATGATGGCCAGCTGGCCGAGCACGGCCACGCCGAGGACGGCGAGCAGCGCCGCGAGCACCTGTGGGGTGCTGTCGATGCGAACGTAGTTCGTCACCCCGATCGGCCGCTGGTCAAGTTCGACGCAGGTCGACTGCTGAACGTGCGCACAGAACCCGGACATCGAGCGCCGGAACCGGCCGACGGCAGCAGCGCGGCCACGGCCGCGGGTGAAGCGCAGCAGCACAAACTGATAGCCGGCCGGCGCGCCGGCCGGCACCGCCTGCTGCCGGAGCACAGCCGCCGTCGTCTCAGCACCCTGGCCAAGATCAGTTGGGGTGAAGCTGCCCTGGCCGAAGTCCGGGAAAACCGCGCTGCCCACGATGCGGACCGTGGACTCGTGCCCGCCGACGTTCAGCCGGGCCTGCTGGCCGACCCGCAGGCCGAGGCTGCGCAGGGTTGACGTGCCGAGCACGATCTCGCGGCCGGTGCGGGGGGCACGGCCGGCCAGCAAGGTGGGCGAAACTATCGGCCCGCGGCCGGAGGCCAGGCCGATCGCCGGAATGAGCTGGCCGTTGATCCCGATGATCCCGTGATCACCAAAGGTCCACCCGGTGACACCCGGGTTGCCGCCAAACAGGTGCCCGGCCTGTCCCGGCGTGATCGGCGAGAACTGGAGGTCGATCGCGGCATCCCAGGCCTGGCCGTACAGCCGGGGGGTGTGCACGAGGTGCAGCAGATTGGCGCCGAAGGTGAACGCCGCCGTCACGGCCAGCACTGACAGGGTGGTCCCCGCCAGCGCGGCCCGCACCGGCACCGCGGTGCGGCCCCGGCCTGGCTCCAGGGCGAGCCGCACGCCGACTGCCAGCGTCACCGGAGCACCAAGGCCAGCCAGCCACCCGGTGAGGTGCGACCGGCCGGCCAGGTCGGGCTGGCCAGTGCTCCGCACCGAGGCCAGCCGCCAGGCCGACCAGCTGACCCAGGCCACCAGGAGCACCACGATGATCACCGCGCCGAGCGGCAGGACCAGCCAGTCGATGCTCACCCCCGGGTCCGGCTCGGCCAGCCGGGCGGCACCGACCGGCATTAGCGGTGACGCCGCGATCGCGACCCCGGCCGCGGCGATCGCGCCGATTGCACTGGCCATCGCCACCTCGGTCAGGCCGGCCGCAAACAGCTGGCGGCGGGTCAGGCCCAGCGCGGCCAGCGTCGGATTGTCCGAGCCGGAGGCCAGCAGCACCCGGGTGGCAGCCTGGCCGGTAATGAGCAGCGCGGTGCAGCCCAGCACCAGCGCGAAAATGGCCAACGCGATGCCCTGCGGCCGGATCGAGTGCTCGATGGTCGCCACCTGCGCACTCTCGTCCGCTACGTACATCTGCCCTTCGGTTGCCGGGAACCGGCGGGCCAGCGCCTGGGCCTCGCGGCTGACGCTGCCCGCGGTGGCACCGGGCCGCAGCTTTACGTAAGCCCCGTCGAAGGCCAGGTAGCCGGGGCCAAGCTGATGCCACAGCGCCGGGCTGGCCAGGATGAACGGGACTTTGTCGATGTCGGTGACCGGATCTACCGAGGCCCGGGTGACGATGACGCCGACGACCCGCTCGGTCAGCCTGCGCCGTGGGACGTTCGAGCCCGGCCCGGTACCCGACCCCGGCAGCCCGGCGTTGGGCAGCGCCACCATGGCCAGCGTGCTGCCGACGCGAAGATGCAGGCTGGCCGCGGCGATCTGGTTCACCGCGATCTCCCCGGGGCGGCCCGGCTCGGGCAGCCGCCCGGCGAGCAGCTTCGGGACATCCAGCGCATGGCCCAGCCGCCAGCCGTCCGGGGCCTCGGTGGCCGCGGCCAGATCCAGCCGGCCAGCGTGCCCGGCCGGCTGCACATTCAGGCCCACCCCGGGCGCGACCATGGCCACCCCCGGCTGCCGGGCCAGTGCGGCATAATACCCCTGCAGTCCGGTCCCGGCCGGGGAGACCAGCAGGTCGGAGGCGTGGGAGGCGCGCAGGAAGCGGGGGTAGGCGCTGGCCGTCCGCCGCGCCCCGGCGGCCGCGGTGAGCACCGCGCCACCGGCCACCGCGACCAGCAGAACGAGCACCGCCCAGCCCGCCCAGCGGGCCCGCAGCTCGTGCGCGGCCAAGCGCAGCACTACCCGCACTGGGATAATCCGCCTCGCCCGGCGCCGCCACCACCGTGGCTGCTCATGGGGCTGAGCCTAGGCGCGGCCAGGACTGCGCTCCAGGGTGCTCCCGCGTGGCGACGGGTGCGGCAGGCACCACCGCGGCCGGGGTGCTCCCCCCCTTCCCGGCTGCCCCACCGGCGTGACGCAATGGGCAGCAGGCGGAAGACCAGGGCTGGCAGCGGCCGGGAAGGGCGGCCTACCGTGGTGCTCCTGGGCCGGCTGTCGCCAGGCTCAGCTGGGGGTAAACAGTGGTCGCTGGATGGGTCGTCCTGCGGGCCGAATTCCGGGTGCGATGGCGCACCTGGCTGATGCTTGCCGTCATCGCCGCGCTGTTCGCCGGGGTCGTGCAGGCGGCCGCGGCGGGCGCACGGCGGACCGACTCCGCCTATCCCAGCCTGCTGGCCTGGAGCGACGCACCCGATGTCCTGCTGTTCTCGTTTCCCGGGCCGTCCCCGACGTTCGGCCAGTTCTCGCAGGACGCGGCCGCGCGGCTGCCGCAGGCCGTCCAGTCCGCCACCCTCGTCAATTACAACGTGGCCGAGCCGGCCAGCGCCAACATCGTCGCCCCGGAGTCAGACGTCGTGCCCAGCCAGTTCTGGCACCGCAAGATCCTGGCTGGCCGGTTGCCTGACCCGGCGCGCGCGGCCGAGGTCAACATCTCGTTCACCCTGGCTGAGACGTCGCATCTGGGCGTCGGCGACACTCTCCGGGCCACCCTGCTGACCGCCGCCCACCGGCTCGACCGGTTCGCTTTCCGCGTTGTCGGGATCGACGCGGCGCCCGCTGAGTTCCCGCCGCAGACTGGTACCGGCGCCGATGTGGTCTGGGCGACGCCGGCCTTCTACCGGGAGCACCAGACCGGCCTGGACGTCTCCCGCGGGGTAGCCCTCTGGCTGCGCCACGGGGCGGCGGACCTGCCCGCCGTCCAGAAGTCGATGAGCCGCCTGGCGCACGGCAAGTTCGTGCAGGACTACCCGCTAGCCGCCCAGGCGGTGAACACCCAGCGCTCAATCCACCTGCAGGCCGTCGCGCTGTGGCTGGTCAGCGGACTGCTCGGGATCATCGGCCTGCTGGTGCTCGGTCAGCTGCTGGCCCGGATGAGCTTCCTGGACGGCGCGGGGTACAGCACCCTGCTGGCCCTGGGCATGAGCCGGGGGGCCCTGCTTGCCGTCGGCCTCAGCCGGGCCGCGGTGATCGGTGTGGCCGGCGGGGCCGCGGGCGCGCTGCTCGCGGTGGCCGTGTCCCCGCTACTGCCGGTCGGACTGGCCGGCGTAGCCGAGCCCTATCCCGGCATCCACGCCGACGCCCTCGTGCTGGGCATCGGCGTCGCCGCCACCGTGCTCGCCGCCGTGGCCGGAGCCGCCTGGCCGGCCTGGCGGGCGGCGCGGGCGGGCCAGCCGCGGCCCCGGACAGCCGGGCGGCCGGCGGGCAGCGTCCCGCCCAGCCGGGGAGCACGGCTCGCCGCCGCGGCCACCTCGGGCATCAGCTCAGTCAGCGCCGTGATCGGCCTGCGCCTCGCGGTGCAGCGGGGAGCGGGCCGGACCGCGGTCCCGGTGCGGAGCACGATCGCCAGCGCGGTGGTCGGCGTCGCCGCGCTCACCGCCGCGCTGGTCTTCTCGGCCAGCCTCGGGAACCTGCTCACCACCCCGAAGCTGTACGGCGTCACCTGGGACGCCTTCGTCAGCAACACACAGCAGGCCGGGATCGGCCCGGCGGCCCGCAGCGCGGCCAGCGACCCGGCGGTGGCCGCCTGGGTTACTGGTTACTCCGGTGCCCCGCTGACCATGCGGGGTGTCCGGGCGGATGTCATCGCGCTGCTGCCCGGGCACCGCGCGTCGCTGCTGCCGGTGCTTACCCAGGGGCACCTGCCGGGCCGGCCGGGCGAGATCGTGGTCGGGGCGCGCACGCTGGCGGCCATGCATGCCCGCCTGGGTGAGACGGTCGCTGTGTCGCTGGGCAGCTTCCGGGCCCACCGGCTCAAGATCGTCGGTATCGCCGTCTTCCCGACGCTGAGTGACGTCCTGGGTCTCGGCAAGGGCGCCGCGCTCAGCGTCAGCGGCCTGCGCGCGCTGCTGCCGCCCAGCGTGCCCGCGCCCCCGCTGGATACCCTGCTGGTCCGGTTCCGCCCGTCAGCCTCGACGGGGCAGGCGGGGCTCAACCGGTTCGCCGTCCAGGAAGCCCGGCTTGGGCCGTTCGTCACCGCGGGCCCGGCCACCCCGACCGACCTGGTGAACTTCGGGCGGGTCCAGGATCTCCCGCTGCTGCTGGGCATCGCGCTGAGCCTGCTGGCCCTGCTGACCATAGCCCACCTGCTGCTGACCTCAGTGCACCGCCGCCGCCGCGATTTCGCCGTGCTGCGCACGATCGGCTTCACCGGCTGGCAGGTGCGCGGCGCGGTGGGCTGGCAGGCGAGCGCGCTCACTGGGGCGGCGCTCTGCCTGGGCATCCCGGCCGGGATCCTCTGCGGCCGGCTGGCCTGGCGGATCTTCGCCCACCAGCTGGGCATCGTGCCGGCCGCGGTGGTGCCGCTGGCTGGGCTGGCCGTGCTGGTGGCCGCCGGCCTGGTGCTGGCCGTGGCCATCGCGGCCGTTCCCGGGGAGTCCGCGGCCCGGGCCCGGCCCGCCGAGATCCTGCGCAGCGAATGACGGGACGCTGGCCAGCCCGCCCCGGGTGTGCCACTACCACCGGCCGGATACATGCCTGCCCACTGGCGGGTCGCGGCCTGATATGCGAAAACTTGTTACGTGGAGCACACCGACGCGGACCGGGCCGAACCGATCACCGTCTTCCTCGCGGACGACAACCTGATCGTGCGCGAAGGCGTGCGCGCCCTCATTCAGCGGCATCGCGACCTGAGCGTGGTGGGGGTGGCCGAAGACTACGCCGGGGTCATCGACGGCGCCGCCGCCACCAGCCCCCAGGTGCTGGTCACCGACATCCGGATGCCCCCGTCGTTCCAGCGCGAGGGCATCGACGCGGCCAAGGAAGTGCGGAAGCGCCAGCCGGGTACCGGCGTGGTGGTGCTGTCCCAGTACGAGGACCCCGAGTACGCGGTTTCCCTGCTGGCCGAGGGCTCGGCCGGGTACGGCTATCTGCTCAAGGACCACGTCGCCGAGGGCAACCAGCTGGTCGATGCGATCCGCGCGGTGGCCACCGGCGGCACCGCGCTGGACCCGGCGATCGTCGAGGCGCTCGTCCAGCCGGTGGTGCAGCCCGGCGGGCTGACTCCCAGCGAGGAAGAACTGCTCGGCATGATCGCCGAGGGAAAGCCGATCAAGGCCATCGCCGTGTCACGTAAGATCGCCGCGGAGGCGGTGGACGCCGAGGTGGAGGCCGTCTTCGTCAAGCTGGCCGAGGGGGTGTCCGCGGGCGACAGCGGCGCGCTGCGCCGGCTCCGCCTGCTGCATCAGGCCATCGTCGACCGCGAGGAGCAGGGCGAGACGCTGTCCCGGCTGCTGCCCAGCGGGCTCGCGGACAAGCTGCGCCAGGAGCGGCGGGACATCGGTGAGACCGAGCGGGTCGTGGTGACCGTGCTGATGAGCGACATCCGGTCGTACTCGACGATCGCCGAGCACGCCGACCCCAGCCAGCTGGCTGGCCAGCTGAACACGCACCGGGCCGCGATGAACCGGGCCATCCTGGGTCAGGGGGGCACGGTGATGCAGTTCGTGGGGGACGCGGTGATGGCGGTGTTCGGCGCGCCGTTCCCGCAGCTCGATCACGCCGACCGGGCGGTCGCCGCGGCGTCGGTCATGCACGACCTGCAGGCCGGCATCAACGACAACTGGGCCGGGGACGGCCTGCCCGCCTTCGGCCTGGGGCTGGGGCTGTCCACCGGCGAGGCTGCGGCGGCGCTGCTCGGCTCGGCGGAGCGGCTGGAATACACGCTGGTCGGCGACACGGTGAACCTGTCCCAGCGGCTGCAGCAGTTCGCGGAGGCCGGCGAGACGGTACTGTCCGAGGCCACGCTGCAGGCGCTCAGCGCGCCGGTACAGACCATCCCGCTGGGCGCGCGGATGGTGAAGGGGCGCGACACCCCGGTGACCGCATACAAGATCATCCACCTGGCCAACGGCCGGGCCACCGCCGCGGCCGGAACCAGCGGCGCGACCGCAACCAGCGGGGCGACCGCAACCACCGGCGCGACCGGAACCACCGCCGCCGCGGCGGCCGGAACCGCGGCCGCGGCCGGGACCCTGGGTGCACCACCGGCCCCGGCCGCCCCCACGGCCACCCCGCTGGCTGCCCCAGGCGGCCCATCGATATGACAACCCGAATGGGGGGGTAATGAACGACAACTCTCCGGCTCTGGTCATGCGCGGCGTGCGCAAGACCTTCGAGGCCGAGAACGCCCCGGTGCGCGCGCTGCGCGGGGTGGACCTGACCGTCACCGGCGGCGAGTTCGTGGCCCTGATGGGCCCGTCCGGTTGCGGCAAGTCCACCCTGCTGAACCTCGTCGCCGGGCTGGACACACCCGACGAGGGCGAGATCAGCGTGGCCGGGGAGGAGGTGACCGGGCGCAGCGAGGATGACCTGGCCCGGCTCCGCCGCCGGCACATCGGGCTGGTCTTCCAGTTCTTCAACCTGCTGGAGGGCATGACCGTGCTGGAGAACGTGGCGCTGCCCGCGGTCATCGCCGGCCGGCGCCGGAAGATGGCCGAGACCCGGGCCCGGGACCTGCTTGACCTCCTCGGCATCAGCGACAAGGCCAGCGCCGTGCCCGGCGTGCTGTCCGGCGGCCAGCGGCAGCGGCTGGCCATCGCGCGGGCGCTGGCCAACGAGCCGACGCTGCTGCTCGCCGACGAGCCCACCGGTGCGCTCGACTCGGCGGGCGGGGACGAGGTCATCGAGCTGCTGCGGCGGCTGCACGCGGGCGGCCAGACCATCGTCATGGTCACCCACGATGCCGGGGTGGCCGCCGCGGCCGGGCGGGTGGTCCGGATGCGCGACGGCCGGATCGACGATTCGGTAGCCGAACCGGACACCAGCGGCCCGGTCATCATCGAGGCACGCTGATCATGCGGTCCTCCGGATCCCCCTGGGCCGGCCAGCGGCCAGAACCTGGGCGAGCATGAACGCACCAGTGCAGGACACCGTGGTCAGCCGGGCCACCGCCAGCGCGCTGCCGCGCAGCGCCAGCCACGGATGGCGGGCGGCCGCTGGAGTGCTGCTGACCGCGATCACCGTGGCGGTCGTGGTGGCCGGGCTGCGGGTGGGCGACCCGGCCGGCCTCCCGGCCGTGCAGGTGGTCGGTTACGCGCTGTGCCTGGCCTGGGCGCTGGCCGCGGTCATCGCCAGCGTGACTCCCGGGCTGGCCGGGCAGTGGCAACTGGCGGCGGGCGCGCTCACCGGGGCTATCGGGCTGACCGCGGCCCGGCTGGGCAGCCAGCCACCACCCGCCTCGCACGGCCCGGCCCGGGCCGTGGCCACCATCGCCGGGCTGCTGGTCATCGCGGCCAGCGTGCACTTCGTGCTGGCCGCGCCCGACGGGCGGCTCATCAGCCAGGCCCGGCGCACCACGGCCATCGTCGGCTACGCCGCCGCGCTGCTCACCGGGCTGCTGCTGGCCGTCACCGGGCACCAGTTCCCGCTCCCCGTGGCCGCGGTGGTCTGGCCGGCCGCGCTGCTCGCCGTGCTGCCCGCTGCCCGGCTGCGTTATCAGCGGCTGGGCGGCCGCGACCGGGAGCGGATGCAGTGGCTCGCGATCGGCCTGGTGCTGGCCGCGGACACCGCCCTGGTGTGCGCGGTGCTGCACCTGCTGGTGGGCTGGCCCGGCCCGGTCGGCGCGGTGGCCGCGGCGGCCACCGTGGCCGTGCCCGCCGGGCTGGTCGCGGGGACCAGCGCGCAGCTGGCCCCGCTGGGCGGCCGGCTGCTGGTCCACGTGCTGTCGCTGGCCGGGTTCAGCGTCGTGGTCTCGGCCATCTACGTGGTGATCGTGCTCGGCCTGGGCCAGCCGCCCGGCGACCACGGCGACCGCCAGATCCTCGGGCTGTCCATGCTGGCCGCCGCGGTCGCCGCGGTGGGCTACCTGCCGGCCCGTGACCGGCTGCTGGCGGCGGCCACCCGGTTCGTGTACGGGGCCAAGGAAGCCCCGGACGAGGTGCTGCGCACCTTCGGCAGCCGGATGACCCGGGCGGTGGCCATGGACGAGCTGCTGCTCCAGCTGGCCGAGTCGCTGCGCAAGACGCTGGGGCTGACCAGCGCGGAGATCTACACCGGCACCGGGGATGTGCTGGAACTGGCCGTGTCGGTGCCGGACGCGGGCCGCCGGTCGATCGTGCTCGGCGACCGGGAGCGCCCAGTTGTCACCCGGGCCGGGGTGTCCGGGAACGCGTGGACCTCGATCTGGCTGCCGTCGCTGCTGGGCGGGCGGGACCGGGGCCAGCTGCGGGTCGCCCCGATCAGCCACGCGGGCGAGCTGCTCGGCCTGCTGGTGATCGAGCGCCCGGCCGACGCGGACGTGTTCACCGAGGAAGACGACCGGATGCTCACCGAGCTGGCCCGCCAGGCCGGCCTGGCCTTCTACAACGTGCGACTGGACGCGGCCCTGCAGACCACGCTGGACGAGCTGCGGCGGCAGGCCGACGAGCTGCGCGAGTCGCGGGCCCGGATCGTGGCCAGCGGGGACGCCGAACGCCGCCGGGTCGAGCGGGACCTGCATGACGGCGCCCAGCAGCACCTGGTCGCGCTGGCGGTGAACCTGCGGCTGGCCACCGACATCATCGCCGACGACCCGGCCAGCGGGATCGAGATGCTGGCCGCGATGGCCGAAGACGTCCAGGCCACGATCCGCGAGCTGCGCGAGCTGGCCCACGGGATCTACCCGCCGCTGCTGGCCGACAACGGGCTCGGCGAGGCGCTGCGCGCCGCGGCCAGCCGGTCGCCGCTCGCGGTCACCGTGCACACCGACGGGATCGGCCGCTACTCCCAGGGCGTGGAGACCGCGGTCTACTTCTGCTGCCTGGAGGCCCTGCAGAACGCGGGCAAGCATGCTCCCGAGGCGGCCGTGCAGGTCCGGCTGTGGGAGGAATCCGGCGGGCTGCTGTTCTCGGTCAGCGACAACGGCCCCGGCTTCGACGCCGCGCAGGTGCGCGGCGGGCACGGGTTCATCAACATGTCGGACCGGCTCGGCGCGATCGGCGGCACCGTCCGCTGGGAGTCGCAGCCCGGCCACGGCGCCACGATCAGCGGCTCGGTCCCGATCCTGGAAAACCGCAACCAGTAAGCAGAACGAAAACCAGCACCGCGCCCGCCCGCCGGAACTCCCGGGGCCGCCCGGCCAGCGGCCCGGGCCGCCCGGCCCAGTACATGAATGCCACAGCCACGTAGTCAGGACTACATTGTTGCCACAGCCACGCGCTTCCCCCGGGGGAGGCGGGGCCGGAAGCCGGGGGAGGCGGGGCCGGAAGCCGGGGGAGGCGGGGCCGGAAGCCGGGGGAGGCGGGGCCGGAAGCCGGGGGTGGCGGGGCCGGAAGCCGGGGGTGGCGGGGCGGCTGGGATTCCCGGGGCAGCGGTCAGGTGCTGGCGAACGTCCCCGAGCCGCGCTCGGCCCACAGCCGGCGCAGCGTGTCCGCGCCGAACTGCTCCTTGTTGAGGTACCCGGCGGCCCCGCTGTCCGCGGCGCCGGATGGCAGGTCGGCCACGTCGTAGGTGGAGCAGAGGAACACCACCACGTCGGGGTGGGCGGCCACGATGCGGCGGGTCGCCTCGATCCCGTTCATCTCGGGCATGTTGATATCCATCAGCACCAGCGCTGGGTTCAGCGCGTCAACCAGCTCGATGGCCGCCTGCCCGCTGGACGCCTCCCCGGCCAGCGCAAAGCAGTCCAGGCGGCGCAGCACGGCCTTGGCGGCCAGCCGGAAGGGTGCCTGGTCGTCTACCACGACCACTGCGTGCGGGGTGGTCATGCCTCAAGCTTGTCACGAGGTCCCAAGCCGGCCGAGGGTGCTGGCACCCCAGCCGCCCGGGGAGGCCAGCCCCACAGCGGCCAGCCCGGCGGCGGCACCAGGCGGGTCAGGCCCCCTGGGCGTCGCTCAGGTAGAGCAGGACCGCCTTCACCCGGCGGTTCAGGTCCTTCTCCTCGCTGAGGCCGAGCTTGGCGAAGATCGAGTTGGTGTGCTTTTCCACCGCCCGCTCGGACACGGTCAGCGCGGCCGCGATCGCCGCGTTGCTCTTGCCCTGGGCCATCTCGGCCAGAATCTCCGCTTCCCGCGGGGTCAGCTGGGCCACGCTGGACCGCTGGTGCTGCGAGCGGGAGCGGACCAGCTCGTCCACCACCATCGGGTCGATCACCGAGCCGCCGCTGGCCACCGCGCGGATGGCCCGGGCCAGCTCGTCCACGCTGGCCACCCGCTCCTTGAGCAGGTAAGCCCGGCCCGCCGAGCCGTGCTCGAGCAGCGCCATCGCGTACCCGGGCGCGGTGTACTGGCTGAGCACGACCACACCCACCGACGGGTGGTTCTCCCGTAGCCACGCGGCCGCCTGGATACCCTCGTTGGTCCCGGTCGGCGGCATCCGGATATCGGTGATCACCACGTCCGGCTGCGCCTGCGCCACCAGCGCGAGCAGCTGTGGCAGGTCGGGAGCCGTGCCGACCAGCTCGAAATCCTCGTTCGACGCCACCAGCCGGGAGACGCCCTCCCGGAGCAGCACATTGTCCTCGGCCAGCGCGACCCGGATCTTGTCCATCAGCCGGTGATCGTAGCGTGCTACCGGCGAGCGGCACAGGGTCAGCAGTCCCGCCCGCCTGGCTGCGTGGTGACTAATCACCACATATGGCCTATTTCCCGACGCGACGCGACGCGCCGGGGTGCCGGGGGCGGTGGCCAGTGGTGACGTATGGCTCTGGCGGGGCATCGCCAGTATTGATTAACTATTCGTAGTCGGATGAATGCTCCAGGTAGCTGCCGGGGGGATCACGTGGGGCGCCGTGCTTGGTGGTGTGGGTTCGTCATCTGCCTGATCACCGCGCTGGCCCTGCCTGGCTGCGCGGGCGGTCGCGGCCAGCCCCAGCCGGTCACGCCGGTCACGATCAGCTCCCCTAACTTGATCGGCATCGGGCTGGTGAGCATCGCCAACGCGATGGGGTTCTTCCGCGCCCAGGGACTGCGAGTACGGCTTGCGCCGTTCCAGACGGGCGCGCTGGCCGTGGAATCGATGCTCCGGGGCCGGGCGGATTTTGCTGTCGCCTCAGAAACCCCGGAGGTCAAGGAGATACTCAACGGGCACCGGCTGGCTGTGGTCACCAACCTCGTGCACTCAGACGATGCCCTGGCCATCGTGGCGCGACGCGATCACGGGATCTCCTCACTTGGCGACCTGCGCGGCAAGCGCCTCGGCGTCGCGTTCGGGACCCTGCAGGATTACTTCGCATACCTGGCGCTCACCACCGCCGGTGTGCCCGAGCGTGACGTCACGCGGGTGAACCTCACCACGGGCGCCAACCCGGCGGCTCTGCTCAGCGGGAAGGTCGATGCCGTTTCGACGGCCGAGCCGCAGGTGCAGCAGCTGGCCTCGATGCTCGGGGCCCGGGGGATCACGTTCTCCGAGCCTGGGCTGTACATCGCCTCGAATGACCTCGTGACCACGCCGTCATACGCGACGGCGCATCCTGGCCTCGTCATGGACGTGGTACGCGGCCTGGCCGCCGCGCAGGTCTTCACCGAGCAGCATCCGCGGGATGCCCAGGCGCTACTCACGCGCATATTGCGTCTCAAGCCGGGCTTGATCAGCCGTCTGTGGCCTACGTTTGACTTCCGGATCGGCCTCGATCAGGTGCTGCTGACCAACATGCAGCAGCAGGCCGCGTGGATGATCAAGACTGGCCTGGTCAAGGCCCGGGCGGTACCCAACTTCCTGGCTGACATCGACCCCCGCGCCTTGCGCGGCGTCGCCCCAGCGTCGATCACCATGGCCGGGCTGAACGGCCGGGCGACGCCGGCCGGGACGCCGTGAGGATCCGGATCAAGCTTGCCTGCATGGTCGCGATGGCCTGCCTGGCCGCGGGCGCCATCGTGGCCGTGCTCTGGACCTCCGACCACGAAGTGCAGCGCCTCCAAGACCAGCAGCGGCGCGCTGAGGACCTGTCGAGCTCGGCGTCGCAGCTGGGCACGCTGACCCTGCAGTACCTGCTCGACCCGAACCCGACGGCCGCGGCGCAGTGGCGGGCGACCGCCACCCAGGCAGCCGCCGACACCCGCGCGCTGAGTTCCGACCGCGAGGCGGAACGGGTGCTGCACCGCTCGGCGCTGGCCGCCGTGCAGCAGAGCACCGGGCTGTTCGCGCGGCTGATCGCGGCTACCCCCGGCCGCCCACAACCCCGAGGGCTTCTCGCGCAGGCGCTCCAGCTGCATACACAGGACATCGAGGCGGCAGCCACGCAGCTGGAGCAGCTGCACGGCCAGGACACCAGGCACGCCATCGATGCGGCATACGAACGGGTGCTGATCCTCGTCGGGGCGCTGCTCATCACCCAGATCCTGTTCGCGCTGTGGATCGGGGGCACCATGTACCGGGCGCTGGGGGCGCTGGAACGTGGGGCGCGGGCGGTCGGCGCCGGGGACCTCTCCTACCGGATCGGGCTTGGCCGGAGGGACGAGCTCGGGCAGGTCGCCACCGCGTTCGACAGCATGACGGCTAGCCTGCAGGCAGCCAGCGCGGCCCTCACGCAGGCCAACGCGGACCTCGAGCGACGGGTCGCCGCGCGCACCGCCGAACTGGAGGCGGCCAACGGGGAGCTGGCGGCGTTCGATTTCTCGGTCGCGCATGACCTGCGCAGCCCCCTCCGGTCGATCGAGGGCTACTCCGCCATCCTGCTCGAGCAGAACGCGGACGAGCTCTCCGGCTCCACCCGGGAAATGCTCGCGAAGATACGGGACGGCGTCCAGCGGATGTCGCTGCTCATCGACGGCCTGCTCAGGCTGGGCCGGGCTGGCCGGGTGGAACTGCACGAGCAGGAGGTCGAGCTGACGGGGCTGGTCCAGCGGCTCGTGACCGAATTGCGCTGGCAAGAGCCCACCCGCCGGGTCGACATCGACGTACGCCCGCTGCCCACGGTGAACGCGGATCCAGCCCTGATCGAGCATGCGTTCCAGAACCTTCTCTCCAACGCCGTCAAGTTCACCTCCCGGTGCGCGATCGCCAAGATCACGGTGGGCGTGGCCGAGCCATCGCCACCCGGCGAGGTCACGATCTTCGTCCAGGACAACGGCGCCGGCTTCGACCCCCGCTACGCGGGCAAGCTCTTCGGCGTCTTCGAGCGCCTGCACCCCGCTCACGAGTTCCCCGGAACGGGAATCGGCCTCGCCATCGTGAAGCGCATCGTCGAACGGCACGGCGGGTCGGTCCGTGGCGAAGGAGCGACTGGCCGGGGCGCGACCTTCTTCGTCACGCTGCCGGCGTCATGCGCCATCTCCACCGCTTCGGGCCAGGCACCCGTGGATCGAGACGTCGAGCCGGCCGAGCGCCCAGGAGCAAGGAGTCCCGACCGGCCCGGCTGGGGCCGCCGTCCGATCGGGCCTGGCCGGCCGGTGTGACTATGTGAGGATGGCGAGGTGGCAGCGAAGAGGCCTCCGGCCATGCGCCCGACCGGCGCCTCGGTGGCGGCGTTCCTGGCGGGCCTGCCGGACGAGCAGCGCGCGGACGCACACCGGCTCTCCGCGATGATGCGTGAGATCACGGATGAGCCACCGGTCATGTGGGGCGGCAGCATTGTTGGTTTCGGCAGCTATCACTACCGCTATCCCAGTGGGCACGAGGGCGTGTCGGCGCTGGCCAGCTTCGCGCCGCGCCGCGGGAACCTGGCCATCTACCTGGTCGGCGGGTTCGCGGACCGGTACCGCTCGGTCCTGACCCGGCTGGGTCCGTGCCGGACCAGCCATGGCTGCCTGTACCTGGGGCGCCTCGACGCGGTGGACCAGGCGGCGCTGCGCGAGCTGATCGACCGGTCCGTGCGTGTCCGCAAGGGCATCGACCAGGCTCCGGTTTGAGCCGGGCCCGCTGAGACGCCGGGCCCTGGACCGGGACGGCGCCCCTGACCCGGGGGGAGGTGGTCAGGGGCGCCGCGGCTGGGAAGCTGCCGGATCAGCCGCCGAAGTCAGTTTCCAGGCACGGCCGGCATCCGCATCATGCCGCCCCGTCGCTGACGAACCCGCCGGGACCCGCAGCACGCAACTGCCGGGGTCATGGGTCAGACGCTACGCCCGCTCAGACGAGCTTTTCAAGGTAACGAGCTGTTCGCCTCTAGGCCCGGACACCGGACCCGGGCACCGAGATCCGGGCCGCTTGACGATCTTGGCGGGGTGACCCGTCCTGGCCAGCAGACTGCCTGGCCAGGACGGGACTGATGAGCCGGTCCCCCGTATCATCGTTGGGTCCCCCACGACATGATCGCACGTCAGAGCCGGGAACGAGGTGCGCGGGGGGGTACGGCGAGCCGGCCGCGGCCACCCGCCCGCCCGGATTTCACACTATGCCGGGAAATCTCCCGCCGGAGACTCCGCCTCCCCAGCCCCGGGGCTCCACCCCGGAACCTCCCGCCGCCCCAGCCCGAACCTCCGCCCCCTGGCCTCCCGCCACCCCAGCCCGGAATCTCCGGGGACACCGCCGGCCGGCGGCTGATCGAATGGGCACATGCAACCCCTCGACCGTCAGCTTCGCTTCCTGCGGGAAGCCGACCGGCTCAAGACCGTGCTCCGGCGGAGCCACATCATCGATGGCAGCCGCCGGGAAAACTCGGCCGAGCACTCGTGGCATCTGGCCCTGATGGGCTTCGTTCTGCAGGAATATGCCCCGGCGGGTACGGACCTGAGCCGGGTAACGAGCATGCTCCTGGTGCACGACCTGGTCGAGATCGACGCGGGCGATCTGTTCGTGTATGCCGGGGCGCACGCCCAGGCCCGGCAGGAGGCCGCCGAGCGGGCCGCGGCCGACCGGCTGTTCGCGCTGCTGCCCGCCGCGCAGGCCAGCCACGTCCGCGCGCTGTGGGATGAGTTCGAGGAGCGGGGCACCCCCGAGGCCAAGTTCGCCCGGGCGCTGGACCGGCTGCAGCCGATGCTGGCCAACTACCAGCTCGGCGGCGGTACCTGGCAGGAGCATGGGATCACCGCCGATCAGGTGCTGGACAAGGTCGCGCTGATCGAGGACGGCTCGGCCACCCTCGGCGCGTTCGCCCGCGACCTGGTGCGTGCCGCGGTGGATCAGGGCTTCCTGGCCACGGCCCGGTGAGCCGGGCCAGCCCGCCGCCTCCGGCCTGGGTCAGCCCGGTACGCCCGTGACCAGGCGCTGCGCGCATGATGTAAGCAGGAGATAGCTACCGACCAAGAAGATGAGACAGATGACCGAAACCAGGGTTGAGGCCGCGCGTATCCGCTACAACGTGCACATCGCGGAGCACGGGTGCTGCACGGTGGACTGTGCCGACGCCCGGCGGCTGTGGCACGAATACCTGGACGCCGTGGCCGCCCCCCGGGAAGTCCTGCCCGGCTGACCCGGGAGGCCGTCAGCGGATCACCGGCTCGCGGCCGTCCGCTGGATCAGGTCGGCGGCCAGCCGCAGGCCGTGGCGGCCCTGGATCTGACTGGCCGCCCCGCCCAGCCGGGTGCGCAGCGCTCCGTCGCCGAGCAGCCGGTCGATCGCGCCGTGCATCTCGCCGTCGGTGAACCGGTAGCTGTCCAGCCGTACGCCCAGGCCCAGCTCGTCCACCCGCTGCGCGTTGTCGTGCTGATCCCAGAACAGCGGCAATACGATCATCGGCTTGCCGAAGTGCAGGCACTCGGTCGTCGTGTTGTTGCCGCCGTGCGTGATCACCAGGTCGGCCTGCGGTATCACCGAGGTCTGCGGCAGGAACTCGGCGCCGTACATGTTCGGGGCGAGGTCCAGTTCGGCGTGCAGCGGCCCCTTGGACACGATGAAGCGGTGCGGGGTGGCGGCCAGGCAGTCGATTACCCGGCGCATCAGCGGCAGGTCGGCCGAGCCGAGTGAGCCCAGCGAGAAGTAGATCAGCGCGCCGGCCTGCCCAGCCAGGCTGGGCGGCGGGGTGAACTGCTCATCGGTCTCCCGGACCGACGAATCCAGCCGGTGCCAGCCCGGCCCGAGCGGCCGGGACCGCTGATAGTCGGCCAGCTCCGGGTAGACGTACAGGTTGACGTCCCCGCGGTGGATGAACTCCAGGTCGGGCAGGGGCGGCGCGCCCTGCGCGGTCACCCAGTCGTTGAATTCGGCCCACATCGGCCGGTGCACCCGGTCGTACTCGGCCCGGAAGTCCGCCCAGCCCGCCTGGTCCGCGGCGGGGTAGCCGGAGAACGCCGGGGGCAAAGCCGGGTCGGCGATCTCCAGCGGGTTGCACGACACGATCCGCACGAACGGGACGCCGGCGGTCACCAGCGCCGGGAAGCTGACCACGTTGTCCTCGACGACCACGTCCGGCCGGGTGCGCGCCACGATCGCGGACAGCTGTTCGTGGCAGTACCGCGCACCACCGATCAGCTCGTCCCAGACCGGCCTGATCCAGGTTTGCAGCTGCTCGATCGTGGGCTTGCGGAACTCCGGCGCGGTCTGGGCGATGAAGTCCTTCCAGAACTGCCCCGCGTCCTGCTCGGTGGCAGCCGGAGCGGACAGGTCGACCAGGTCCTCCTCGAAGCCGAGCGGTTCCAGCCTGGCTTTCCAGGAGGCTTCGGCGGCGAACACGACACGGTGCCCGCGGCGGCGCAGCACGTCCCCGATCCCGATGCAGTTGTTGGTCGGGCCGAACGCGCTCTCCGGCATGAACAGGATGGTCAGCGGCCTTTCGGCCATGATGGCTTCCTCCCGGGCGAGGATCACGGATACCCGAAAGTAGCAGAATCAGCCCGGCCTTCCTGGGCCTGGACGGCTCAGCCGGGTGGACTCGATCCGCGCGGGCTGGACCGGGAGCTGGGAGCGCCGGGCCAGCTAGCCGAACTGGGACGCGGTCCGGTCGACCGCGTCTTCCACCATGCTGGCCGGCTCGGCGGCCCCGCCCGGCCCGGGCAGCTCGCCCGGCTCGGCCGGATCGCCTGGCCGGGTTGAATCGCCTGGCTCGGTTGGATCGCCGGGCGCGGCCGGCTCAGTCCCGGGGGCCTCAGCCGGGTCGGCGGTCGCGGCCCGCCGGCCGCGCGCTCTGGCCCGGCTGACCCGGGGAACCCTGGCTGGCGCGGCGGCCGCGGCCGGGAGGCCGGCCCCCGGCTTCGTGGCCGGACGTGCCTCCTCCGGCTCCGCGTCAGCCCGCGCCGGGTGCTCGACCAGGGCGAGTACCCGGCTGGACATGAACCGCGCGGTGCGCACCACCGCACCACCCCTGGTGACCTCCATCACCTCGACCACACCCCGGCCGGTCACCACCTCGACCCGGCGGCCGGCCTTGGTGGCGGTCACCTCATACGTCCGCGACGTGCCACCGGCGTCGATGACGATCTCGACCCGGTCGCCCCTCATAGCCTGGCCCACTGGGCGCGCATGTCCCCTTCGTACCCCCTACCACCACGCTGACGCCAGCCCCAGCCCAGCACATGACCGCCCCTACCGGGCGGCGCGGGCTGTCCAGCGCGCGCCACGGCGCTCGACGATCAGCGGCACGCCGAAGCACTTGGACAGCGTGGGCTCGGTGAGCACGTCCTGGATGGGCCCAGCGGCCAGCACCGCCCCCCGGCGCAGCAGCATGGCGTGGGTGAAGTCCTCCGGGACTTCCTCAACGTGGTGGGTGACCATCACCATCGTCGGGGCCAGTGGATCACGGGCCAGCATCGCGATCCGGCGCAGCAGGTCCTCCCGGCCCCCGAGGTCCAGCCCGGCCGCGGGCTCGTCGAGGAGCAGCAGCTCCGGATCGGGCATCATGGCCCGGGCGATCTGCACCCGCTTGCGTTCTCCTTCAGACAACGTGGCGAACCGGCGCCGGATGAGATGGGCGCAGCCGAGCGCGTCGAGCAGCTCCACGGCCCGGGTGACGTCCGAGGACTCGTAGTCCTCCTTCCACCGGCCGACGATCGCGTAGGAACCGGTGAGCACCAGGTCGATGACCTTCTCCGCGGGCGGCACCCGGTCCGCGACAGCAGCGCTGGCCAGCCCGATCCGCGGCCGCAGCTCGAACACGTCGGTGTCCCCCAGCCGGTCGCCCAGAACGTCGGCCGTGCCCTCGGTGGGGAACAGCTGGCAGCCAGCGACCTGGAGCAGCGTGGTCTTGCCGGCTCCGTTGGGACCGATGATGACCCACCGCTCGTCGTCGTGGACGATCCAGTCCACGTCGCGCAGCAGCGCCGACCCGCCGCGCCGGACACCGACTCCCCGCAGCCGTACCACCTCGTCGGACATCCGGCTCCTTTCAGCGACTTCGCCGGCTCGCACCCGGCCGTCGCGTCGTGTCAGACCGAACCTATGTCATGCCGGACCGGCCGGTGCAACCATGCGCCCACCAGCCCGGTCAGGCGGCCCACCCGGGTAGCGTTGGGCACCGATGGACGCCACGCCGACCACTCTCCTGGTCACCCTGACCGGGCGGGACCGCCCGGGGGTCACCTCCCGGCTGTTCACCGCCCTGGCCGGGCACGAGCTGACCGTCCTGGACATCGAGCAGGTGGTGATCCGGGGGCGGCTGGTGCTCGGCGCCCTGCTCGGCTGCGGCACCGACCCGGACCTGACCGCCATCCACCGCGCGATCCGGGCCGTCGCCGCCGACCTGGGCCTGGACGCCGAGATCACGATGGGCACCGGGGAGCCGGCCCGGCGGCGGGGGCAGCTGCACGTCACCGTGCTGGGCAGCCCACTGTCCCCGGCCGCGGTCGCCGCCATCGCCGGGCAGATCGCCGCCAGCGGCGCCAACATCGACCGCATCGACCGGCTCGCCCACCGCCCGGTCACCTGCATCGAGCTCGACGTGTCCGGTGCCGACCCGCAGGCGCTGCGGGTGGACCTGGCCCGTGCGGCGACGCAGCAGGGCGTGGACGTGGCCGTGCAGCGGGGCGGCCTGCACCGGAGGGCCATGCGCCTGGTGGTCATGGACGTGGATTCCACGCTGATCGCGGGAGAGGTCATCGACCTGCTCGCCGCGCGGGCCGGCTGCGCCGACCAGATGGCCAAGATCACCGAGGCCACCATGCGTGGCGAACTCGACTTCACCGCCTCGGTCCGGGAGCGGGTCGGCATGCTGGCCGGCCTGGACGCGGGCGCGCTGGACGACGTCCGGGAGCAGCTGCGGCTCGCCCCGGGCGGCTGGACGCTGATCCGCACCCTGCACCGGCTGGGTTACCGGTGCGGGATCGTCAGCGGCGGGTTCACCCAGATCACCGGCCCGCTCGCCGCCGAGCTGGGCATCGACTACATGGCCGCCAACACGCTGGAGATCTCCGGCGGCAAGCTGACCGGGCAGCTGACCGGCCCGGTCATCGACCGGGCCGGGAAGGCCGACGCGCTGCGCCGCTTCGCCGCGCAGGCCGGCGTGCCGGTCAGCCAGGCCGTGGCGGTCGGCGACGGCGCCAACGACCTGGACATGATCGCGGCTGCGGGCCTCGGCATCGCGTTCAACGCCCGGCCACTGGTCCGCGACGCGGCCGACGCCTCGGTCAGCGTGCCCTACCTGGACGCGGTTCTCTACCTGCTCGGGGTGCCCCGGGATGACGTGGAGGCCGCCGACGAGGGTGATCCGGCCGACCGCGGCGGCGGTTGGGCCATGGCCTAGGGCACGGCGCCGCCTTTCGGCGTCCAGTAGGTGACCAGCTGGCCCGAGCCGGGGCTGACCTGGGCCCAGTCGCAGCCGAACTCAATGGCGGCGATCGCCGAGGTGGGAAAGGCCAGCTCGGGTTCGCTGGTCAGGGCCAGCACCAGCGCCGCGGACGCTGGGTTGTGGCCGACCAGGGCCAGGATGGCGATCCCGGCCGGGGTCTCCCGGATGATGCCGGTCAGGTCCCCGACGCCGGCGTTGTACAGCCGCGGGTCGTAGCGCACCACGTCCTGGCCGTCGCCCGCCACACCCAGCTGGTCGCTGATCAGGTCCCACGTCTGCCGGGTACGCTCGGCCACCGAGCAGATGACCAGGTCCGGGGCCAGAGCCTCATCGCGCAGCCATCGGCCAGCCGTGACCGCGTCCCGCTGTCCGCGCGGGGCCAGCGGGCGCTCAATGTCGGCCGCCCCCTCGGGGTAGGCCGATTTGCTGTGCCGCAGCACCAGCAAGGTACGCACGGTCGCCACCACCCGAGTATGGCAGCCCCGGCAGAGGCCAGGCGGGGACGATCCCCCGGCACCGCGGTGGCCGGGGATCGTCCCGCTAGCAGCTGGCGGTCAGGTTGACCGCTTGGCCGCGGTGGCCTGGCCGGGGGTTTCTCCCTCGGCACCGCCGCTGCTGGCCCTCGCCTCCGGGCTGGCCGTGCCGCCGGGACCCGCTGCGACGGGGCCCGCTGTACCAGCCGCGCCAGCCGCGCCCGCCGTGCCGGCCGGGCCCGCGGCAGCAGGCAGCCCGGCCGCGCCTTCCGGCCCGGCCCCCCCGGCGTCGGCCGCCGGGCCGCCGGGGCCACCCGCGGCCACGCTGGTCGAGCGCCGCTTGGAGATCACGATCGCGGCCACCACGATGGCCACCGCGCCGATCGCCACCCCGGTCCGCAGCCCAGGGTTGTGGCTGTACTTGACCACGCTGGTGGCGATCAGCAGCGAGACCAGGTTCATGACCTTGATCAGCGGGTTGATGGCCGGCCCCGCGGTGTCCTTGAACGGGTCACCGACCGTGTCACCGATGACGGTGGCCTCGTGCGCCTCGGAGCCCTTGCCGCCGTAGTTGCCGTCCTCCACCAGCTTCTTGGCGTTGTCCCAGGCGCCACCGGAGTTGGCCAGGTAGACCGCCATCAGCGCGCCGGCCGCGATGGCGCCGGCCAGGAAGGAGCCCAGCGGCGCGTAGCCGAACGCGAAGCCCACCGCGATGGGGGTGAGCACCGCCAGCAGCCCGGGTGTGACCAATTCACGGAGCGAGTCCTTGGTGCAGATGTCCACCACCCGGCCGTACTCGGGCCGCTCCGTATAGTCCATGATCCCGGGGTGGGTGCGGAACTGATTCCGGACCTCCCAGACGACCTGGCCGGCCGCGCGGCCCACCGCCATGATCAGCAGACCGGAGAAGAAGAACACCACACACGCGCCGACCAGCACGCCGACCAGCACGTTGGGCCGGTCCACCGACAGGCTGAAGGTGCCGGCCGCCCGGCCCAGCGCCTGCTCCACCGTGGTCCGGAACGAGCCGAACAACGCGGTCGCGGCGAGCACCGCGGTGGCGATCGCGATCCCCTTGGTGATGGCCTTGGTGGTGTTGCCCACCGCGTCCAGCCGGGTGAGCACCTGGGCGCCGTCACCCGTCACGTCGCCGGACATCTCGGCGATGCCCTGCGCGTTGTCGGAGACCGGGCCGAACGTGTCCATCGACACGATGACGCCGACCGTGGTGAGCAGGCCAGTGCCGGCCAGCGCCACCGCGAACAGCGCGAGGGTCGCGTTGCCGGTGCCGAGCAGGAACGCCAGGTACACCGCACCGGCGATGAGCAGGGCCGAGTAGACCGCCGACTCCAGGCCGATCGAGATACCGGACAGGATCACGGTCGCCGCGCCGGTCAGCGAGCTCTCCCCGATCTCCCTGACCGGCTTGCGGTTCGTCTCGGTGAAGTACCCGGTCAGCAGCTGGATAGCGCTGGCCAGCACCAGCCCGATGATCACGGCGCCGATGGCCAGCCAGCGCGGGCTGCCGCCGTGGCTGAGAATCGAGTGCGCGGCCGTGCCGCTGACACCCTTGAGCTCACTGAAGTGGGCCGGCAGGTACAGGAACGCGGCCCCGATGACCAGAACCAGCGAGATCACGGCGGACACGAAGAAGCCGCGGTTGATGGCGGTCATCCCGCTGCGGTCGCCCTTGCGCGGCATGACCAGGAAGATGCCGGCCACCGCGGTGATCACCCCGATCATGGGGACGATCAGCGGGAAGACGAGCCCATCGTTACCGAATGCCGCCTTGCCCAGGATGAGCGAGGCGACCAGCATGACCGCGTACGACTCGAACAGGTCCGCGGCCATCCCGGCGCAGTCACCGACGTTGTCGCCCACGTTGTCGGCGATGGTGGCCGCGTTGCGCGGGTCATCCTCGGGGATGCCCTGCTCCACCTTGCCGACCAGGTCGGCGCCCACGTCCGCGGCCTTGGTGAAGATACCGCCGCCGACACGCATGAACATGGCCAGCAGCGCGGCGCCGAAGCCGAAGCCCTCCAGCACGTTGGGCGCGTTCTGCCGGTAGAGGATGACCACCAGCGCGGCCCCGAAGAGGCCGAGACCGACGGTGAACATGCCCGCCACGCCGCCGGTGCGGAACGCGATCCGCATGGCTGGCCGCTCGCCGTCCAGCCCGGCCCGCGCCGCCGCGGCCACCCGCACGTTGCCGCGCACCGCCAGCGACATCCCGGTGAATCCAGTCAGCGCCGAGAACAACGCTCCCACCAGGAAGAACACACTGCGGCCCCAGCGCACTGACGATCCGTCCGCGGGCAGCAGCAAGAGCACGAAGAAGATCAAGATAACGAAGACACCCAGCGTGCGGAACTGGCGCCGCAGGTAGGCAGCGGCGCCTTCCTGGACCGCATGGGCGATCTCCTGCATGCGCTCGGTGCCCTGGCTGGCCGCGAGGACCTCGCGTACCAGCACCCCGGCCACGCCGAGCGCGAGAAGTGCGACGACGGCGACAACGACTACCCAGGTCAGGTTGGAGCCGCTGACACTGACCGCCCCACTCCCTGCGGCCAAGTTAAGCCCAGACATCTGTCCTCCTAGACAGTGGCACACGACCTTCCGCCCGTGGCATCGCCTTCTGACCGCCGACTAGCGGACAGGAGGCGACCAGTACGGCAACCAGCCAGGCACGCACGGGACGGGCACAGTGCCAAAAAAGCAGTGCCGGGAGTCTACGCACGCAGGCCGCCTGACGCGAAGCGGGGGTCAGGTCGGGGAGTGCCGCTGCGCAGTTGCACCCCCCGCACAGAGTAATCACATTAGTGCTGCCACGCGGAATCGTGCAGTCATCCGGCGCACACTGGTGGTGTCAGCTGGCTCCGCCCGACGGCCAGCTCATCCGGATGCTGAGCCCGTCGGGCGTGCGGGTGAAGTGAACGTCATCAGCTAGCCCCGCGATGACCGCCAGGCCCAGGCCATGCTGCGGGAGCGCGGCCGTGCCGGGCGGGGCGCTGGCGCCGTTGGCCGTGCTGTTCCCGGCGGGCGGCCAGCCGGGAAGCGCGGCCACGTCGCCAGATTCGTCTTCGGCGCTGGCAGCGGCGTCCGTGACGACTACCTCGAAACGCCCATTTGCCCCGGTCAGCTCGATGCGGACCGGTTCAGTTGGGCAGAGTGCCTGGTGCGCTTCGACCGCGCGCGAGCAGGCTTCGCCGACCGCCAGGCGCACTTCGTCGAGGAGGGCCTCCTCAACGCCGCTCCGCCGGGCGACCGCGGTGGCGACCAGCCGTGCCGTGCGTACATGCACGGGCAGCGGCGTGAAGCTCATCTCGACAGTGGCCATGACCGGATCGAAAGCCGAGCAGCCGCTACTTCTCCGATTTCCGCGCGGTGATGGCCTCGTCCACCGTGTCGTGGATGCCGAAGACCTTGGTCAGCCCGGTGATGCGGAAGATCTTGAGGATGCGCTCCTGGGTGCACACCAGGTCGAGGGAACCATCGTGCGCGCGGACCCGCTTGAGCCCGCCGACCAGGACCCCCAGCCCGGTCGAGTCGAGGAACTCGACCCTCTCCATATTCACCACGAGCTGGTAGTGCCCGTTGTTCACCAGCTCGATGAGCAGCTCGCGCAGCCGTGGCGCGGTGTAGACGTCGATCTCGCCCTCAACGTCGACGACCTCGATGCCATCCCTGGTGTGGTGGTCAAGCTTCAGATCCACAAATCCTCCAGCGCCATGCAGCCTTTGCCTGATCAGGCTCTGTCATATCGGGGCCGACCCATACGGCGGCGCCCGCTCTCCCGGGAGGGCGGCTGGGCCCCGCCGCGCATTCAACCACGCTCTGACGTCATGTCTACACGAGTTCACGCGTCGAGGCACCTCGGGTACGGATGTCACACTGGGAGCCGATGACTGCGATCACTCCGCTCCGGCCTGACGATCCCCCGGCCACGCCCGGCCGCCGTGGGCCCGGCCCGGTCGCGGCCGATCCCCCGGCGCGGGGGACATCCGCCCAGTTCACGTGCGTCTCCCGGGCCGGCTTCGTGCTGCACGCCGGCGCGCAGGCCGGGCGGCTGGTCCATGTGGAGTGCATCCCAGGCCGCCGGGGACAGCGGGTGGCCTGGCCGAGCTGGGTGCCAGGGGAAATCACCGCGGCCCTGGACGGCCGGGGCGTGCCCGCACCCTGGGCCCACCAGGCGGCGATGGCCGAGCACGCCCGGGCGGGCCGCAATGTGATCATTGCCACCGGCACCGCGTCGGGCAAGTCGCTCGGATACCTGCTGCCCGCGCTCACCGCGGTGCAGGCGGGAGGGACCGCGCTCTATCTGGCGCCGACCCGGGCGCTGGCCGCGGACCAGCTGCGCGCCGTCGCGGAACTTGCCATCCCCGGCGTCCGCGCCGCGGTGCTGGACGGCGACACGCCGGCCGCGCAGCGGGACTGGGCCCGCTCGCACGCGAACTACCTGCTGACCACCCCGGACATGCTGCATCAGACGCTGCTCCCCCGGCACGCTCGGTGGAACGGCTTCTTCCGGCGGCTGCGCTACATCGTCGTGGACGAGTGCCATACCTACCGTGGCGTGTTCGGCTCGCACGTCGCGCAGGTGCTCCGGCGGCTGCACCGGGTCGCCGTACACCACGGCGACCCGGGCCTGGCCGAGCCTGGGCCCGCTGGCCCGGGCCCAGCCGGCCCGGGCCCAGCCGGCACCGGGACAGCCAGGCCTGGCGCGGCCGGGCCTGCCGCGGCCGGGCCCGGCGCGGCCGGGTCTGGGGCGCCGCGCCCCGGGCCGGTGTTCCTGCTCGCCTCGGCCACGGTGAGCGACCCGGCTGGCTGCGCGCGGCTGCTCACCGGGCGGCCCGCCGAAGCGGTGACCGAGAACGCGGCCCCCAGGGGACCAGTCACCTTCGGCCTGTGGGAGCCACCGTTGACCCGCGCCCGGGGCGAGGCGGGCGCGCCGGTCCGCCGCAGCGCGACGACCGAGGCGGCCGGGCTGCTCGCGGACCTGGTCGCCCAGGATGTCCCCTCGCTCGCGTTCACCCGGTCCCGGCGCGGCGCCGAGGCCGTCGCGCTGGGAGCCCGCCGGGTACTGCGTGAGTCTGGCGCCGCCGGGCAGAGCGAACGGGTAGCCGCTTACCGGTCTGGCTACCTCCGCGATGACCGGCGGGCCCTGGAGGAGGCGCTGCGCAGCGGCGCGCTCACCGGGCTGGCCACCACGACCGCGCTGGAGCTGGGCGTGGACATCAGCGGCCTGGACGCGGTGGTGATCGCTGGCTGGCCCGGCACCCGGGCCGCGCTGTGGCAGCAGGCGGGCCGGGCCGGCCGGACCGGCCGCGACGCCGTCGTGGTGCTGATTGCCCGGGACGACCCGCTGGATACCTATCTGGTGCATCATCCGGCGGCGCTGCTGCACCGTCCGGTCGAGGCGACCGTGCTCGACCCGGGTAACCCGTACGTGCTGGCCCCGCATTTGTGCGCGGCCGCCGCCGAGCTGCCGCTCACCGCGCCGGATCTGGCCGCGTTCGCGCCTGGCGCCAGCGAGATCGCCGACGCGCTGGCGCGCCGCGGCATCCTCCGCCGCCGGGGCAGCAGCCTGTACTGGACGAGCCGGGGCCGACCACGGCGCACCGGGCTGCGTGGCACCGGGAACCGGCCGGTCAAGATCGTGGAAGCACCGACCGGCCGGCTGGTCGGCACGGTCGACGAGCCTTCTTCGCACCTGCTGGTGCACACCGGCGCGGTCTACCCGCACCAGGGCGAGATGTACCTGGTCGACGACCTGAATCTGGCCGAGGGGGTCGCCCTGGTGCGGGCGGCCGACCCCGGCTACAGCACCTCCGCGCGCCAGGTCACCACCATCGAGGTGGCACGCGAGCTGCGCAGTACCAGCTGGGGCCCGGCCACGGTGCACTTCGGTGACGTCCGGGTACGCCGGGAGGTGATCGGTTTCGTCCGGCGCAGCCTGCAGACCGGCCGGCCGATCAGCACGGACCCGCTGTCCCTGCCGCCGCAGACGCTGCGCACCCGGGCCGTCTGGTGGACGATCTCGGCCAGCCAGCGCAGCCAGCTGGTGAGCCGCGGCGTGGACCTGCCCGGCGCCGCGCACGCCGCGGAGCACGCGTCCATCGGGCTGCTGCCCTTGTTCGCCGCCTGCGACCGGTGGGACATCGGCGGTGTGTCCGCCGACCTGCACCCGGCCACGGGGCAGCTGACCGTGTTCGTCTACGACGGGCACGACGGCGGGGCCGGCTTTGCCGAGCGCGGCTACCAGGCGGCCAGGGACTGGCTGGCGGCCACCGCGGACGCCATCCGCAGCTGCGAGTGCCAGGCCGGGTGCCCGTCCTGCATCCAGTCACCCAAGTGCGGCAACGGCAACGAGCCGCTGTCCAAGCCGGGCGCCGTCACGCTGCTGGACATCCTGCTTACGGCCGGCGAGCACCCCGGGGCGGGCTAGGTGCCCGGCCGGCCTCCCGGCAGTAGCACCGACCAGGCGCGATGCCGGCCAGCCAGCGGAAAGGGGGCGACCCCCGCCGGGGGGGAGAGCGGGGGTCGCCAAACGGCCCGGCTCCGGGGGGGCAGAGCCGGTTCCGTTACTCTGCACCCTACGTGTTCCGGGCGAAGTTACCAACCGGTCATGAGGAAATGCGAGCGATTGCATCGCCGGTGTCTTAACCCCGCCAACTGTGACCGGACACCTGGCGGACGGGAAGCAGCAGGCTGCGGCTCTTTTGGCCCCGATAAGAGGATCACCCTGAAGTCCGGGCGCCCTGGCATACTGGCCATCTTTTTACCGAAATGGCCGATCACCCGGACGGACCTGACCGCGGCGCGAGGAGATGGTAGGGCCGCCGGCGCGCTTCCCGGGTGCGCGAGCTGGCGGCGGAACAAGCTACCTGGCTGACTGCCGCGCGCACCGCCACTCGCCAGACCCGCACTGTCCTGCTGGCCCACACTGTCCTGCCGGCCCCGCACTGTCCTGCCGGCCCCGCACTGTCCTGCCGGCCCCGCACTGTCCTGCCAGCCCCGCACTGTCCTGCCAGCCCCGCACTGTCCCGCCAGCCCCACATGGCCCGCCAGCCCGCCACTGTCCTGCCGGCCCCGCACTGTCCTGCCAGCCCGAAGGCGCCGGCCACTGCCCGCGGTGAACCCGGGCCGGGCACCCACGGTCGGGCCGGAGCCAGGCACAAGGCAGGAATGCGACCGGCGAGACCGATCGACATGAGGAATCGAACCGCCCCCAGGGGTTTCGCTGGCGTGCGATCCGCCGTAGAAAGGTGTCAAGGACAGACGTCCTGGCACGGCAGCCAGGTACCCACGCGACCAGGAGCCGCGGAAGGCGGCCGAGGCAGGCCCCAGGTTCGTACCGCACACAGCACAGCTGCGGTGGGCCCGGGACCGGTCCGGGATGATGAGGTGCACGCTTGGTAGCCAGGTCTGCCGTGCCAGGCAACGGCGCCCCGTGGCCGCGGGGCGCCGTTCACTTTACGGCCATCTCCGGCAACCCTGCGTACTCATCACAAACGGCTGACACCGGGCCTTTTTCGCCGCGCCACGCAATAGCGGGGCAGCCGCGCCAAGCTATCGCCCAGGTAATCCCGTAAGATCACGTGCCGGGGGATGGCGTTCCCGGGATAAGGGGCAATTCCTGGTGCTGGCACCCACGCGGTTCCTGATGGCCAGCCGGGTGGGCAGGCGAATCACGAGGTGCGAAACACTGAACGGCAGGATCGCGCGAGGGGAAGTGCATGAGTGATGGCCAGGTCCGCTGCATCGCAGCCGATGGGCAATAACAGTGAGCCATCAATCGGCGACCTCGTCGCCCAGGCCATCCGCGACGTCACCCAGCTGGTCAAGTTCGAAATCGACCTGGCCAAGATAGAACTGCGCGAGGACGCCCGCCGGGTAGGCCTGTCGGCGGCGCTGCTCGCGATCGCCGCCTTCACCGGCTGCCTCATCCTGGTGCTGCTCTGCTTCGCGTTCGCCGAAGGCCTGATCGCACTGGGCATCTACCCGTGGGCGGCGTTCCTCATCGTCGCGGGCGTGTGCCTGCTGCTCGCGGCGATCGCGGTGCTCATCGTGGTGGTCAAGGTCCGCGGGATGACCGGGCTGCGCAAGACGAGGCAGTCGGTGCAGGAAGACCTGGCCCTGCTCAAGCGGGACGAGGCGGCGGCCACCCCCCCGGCGGTCGAGGCGGGCTGATCCGATGACCCTGCGGGGTGAGTCTGCTGTCTACGTCGACGGCCCATGGTCACACCGGGCGGTCAGCGCCAACGGGACCCGGTTCCACATCGCTGAGCTCGGTGACGGTCCGCTGGTGCTGCTGCTGCACGGCTTCCCCCAGTTCTGGTGGACGTGGCGGTCACAGCTGACCGCACTGGCCGGCGCGGGGTTCCGGGCAGTCGCCGCCGATCTGCGTGGCTACGGGGGGAGCGACAAGCCGCCGCGCGGCTACGATCTGGTGACCGCGGCCTCGGACGCGGCCGGGCTGGTCCGGTCGCTGGGTGAGGCCAACGCCATAGTCGTCGGGCACGACTGGGGTGGGCTGGTGGCCTGGACCATGGCCGCCTACCGCCCCAAGGTGGTGCGGCGGCTCGCGGTGATCTCTATGGCGCATCCGCTGCGGATACGGTCCGCGGTGCTCACTAACCCGCTGGGCCAGGGCCGGCAGAGCGGGTACGCATTCGGCTTCCAGCTGCCGGTGCTGCCCGAGCATTCCCTGGTCCGGGGGCACGCGGAGCGAGTCGGGCAGATGCTGCGGTCGTGGTCCGGGCCGGGCTGGCCCGATCCCGAGACCGAGCGCCGGTACCGGACCGCGATGTGCATCCCATCGGTGGCGCACTCGGCCCTGGAGTATCACCGGTGGTTCGTCCGGTCCAGGTTCCGGCCGGACGGGCTGCGCTACGCCCAGCGGATGCGCGCCCCCATCCAGGCACCCACCCTGCATCTGCAGGGCGCCCTGGACACCTGCGTGCTGCCCGCGACGGCCCGGGGAGCTGGACGGCGGGTGGACGGGCCCTACCGGTGGCGGCTGCTGGATGGGGCTGGCCACTTTCCGCACGAGGAGCAGCCACAGCGGTTCGACACCGAGCTGCTCGGCTGGCTGGCGGACCCCGAGCCCGAACGGTGACGAGGGCGGCCCGGGGAGGAAACCTCCCGGAACCCCCCGATCCCCCCTCCGCGCCGGGGCTGGCACCACCGGGCGGCCAGCGGGACCGGGACCCGGCAGGCCGGCCGCGGAACGCCCGGCCCCGGGACGGCCTCGGGCGGCCGTTGCCGCGGGGCGCGGCTGGCGCCGAGCGGGTGCCCGACAATCTGTCGCTGCCGCCCGCCGAGTCGCTGGCGCTGGCTCAGGAGATGCTCGACGAAGGCCGCCCATTCCACGCCCACGAGGTTCTCGAAGCGTCCTGGAAGGCGGCCCCACCTGGAGAACGCGAGCTGTGGCGCGGGCTGGCCCAGGTGGCTGTGGGACTGACGCACGCCCAGCGGGGCAATGGCCGTGGCGCGGTGGCCCTGCTGCGGAGGGCCGCGCTGCGGGTCGGCGGGTATTCCGCCGCCGCACCGCATGACATCGACGCTGGGGGCGTCGCCGAGGCCGCGGACCGGCTGGCCGACCGGATCGAGGCGGTGGGTCCCGCCGCGCTGACCCGGCCGGAGCTGCACATCACGCTGACCCGCTAGGATCTGCTAGTCGCAGGCCTGGGTGGGCACCGGGGCCTGCCGGGCCGAGCCCGCGGCCACGTCGGAGCGCACCTCGCTCGCGGTCAGCGCGTACCCGGTGTTCTTGACGCCCACCGCGGCGGCGAACACCACCCCGTACACCTGGCCGTTGCTGGCCAGCAGCGGGCCGCCTGAGTTGCCGGGCTGGACATTGGCCCGGATCGAGTAGATCTGCCGGGACACCTCACGGGACTGGTAGATGTCCGGGGCCTGGGCCTGCTGGTCGTCCCCGACCCGGGCGGGCACCGCGGTGAACGAGTGGTTCAGCGGGTACCCGGCGACGATCGCGTTCGCGCCCAGGCTGGCCGGGCCGGTAAAGGTCAGCGGCTTGGCGTTCAGCTGGGGGACGTAGAGCACCGCGACGTCGCGCTCGGGGTCGAACAGCACGACCCGGGCGGCCTTCTTCGGGCTGTGCCCGGTGTACACGGCCTGGTTCACGGTGACCCCGGCCACCACGTGCGCGTTGGTCAGTACATGGTGCGGGGAGATGACGAACCCGGAACCCTCGATCCGGCGTGAGCAGCTCGGCGCGACGCCCATCACCTTGACGATGCTGCCGCGCGACCTGGCCAGCCCGGCCGAGTTGAGCACGGCCGGGTCCGGCGGGGACACGGTCAGCTGGGGCTCGGCGCCCAGCGCGCCGAACACCTGCACGTACGGGCCGCTGGCCAGCAGGCTGCGGAAGTCAGAGAACATGGTGCGCGCGGCTGGCGGCATGACCTTGTCCACCGCGTGCAGCACGGCGGACCGCTGAACCTGGTTGGTGATCGTCGCGAACGGCGCGTTCACCACCGCCGACCCGATCAGCCAGGCGATCAGCAGCACGGACAGGATGCTCACCGCGGCGCCGGCCACGGAGTCGACGAACGTGGCCGGGCGCCAGCTGACCCGGGACCGCACCGCGGCGCCGACGGCGGAGGCCAGCAGCTGACCGATCATCGCGGCCACGAACACCGCGATGATGGCGACCAGAGCCTGCTGGGAGGCGCCCTGCACCAGATGGCGGGCCAGCGTCGGCGCGAACGAGGCGCCGATGGCAGCTCCGCCCAGGAACCCGGCGAAGCTCAGGATCCCGACGATGAATCCCTGGCGGTAACCCGCCACGGCGAACGCCGCAGCCAGCGCGATCAAGATCAGGTCAAGCAGGTCACCCGACACCACCCCACCGTATAGCGAGCCGCCAGGTGGTCGCTTCCGTGCGCATCATTCCGCTCGTTTCCAGCGTGGTCACGCCGGGGTGCCGCGGCGGGCATCCGCAACCGGTCAGCTCCCGGCGGCCAGCGCCTCCGGCGGCAGCTCCTCGATCTGGCCCCGGTCCCACGGAACCTCCCACCCGCCCAGCCGGAGCAGGCCGTCGATCAGGGCCGCGGTGAATCCCCAGACCAGCATGCCGCGAACGCGGAATGCGGGGCCGGCTATCCCGGACGGATGCCGGATGATCAGCCGCCGCGCGGGGTCGGCGAGTTCGGCGACGGGCACCCGGGCCACCGCGGTCACCTCGGGCGGGTCCCCGGCGATGACCGGGACCGGCCGGCGCCACCACGCCAGCACCGGGGTGACCGCGAACCCGCTGCGCGGGATGAAAAGCTCCGGCAGGACCGCCAGAACCTGCACCCCCGATGGATCCACCCCCGCCTCTTCGGCGGCCTCACGGAGCGCGGCGGGCACCGGGCCGCCGTCGGCCGGGTCGACCGCCCCGCCCGGGAACGCGGGCTGGCCAGAATGCCGCCGCAGACCGGGCCCACGCTGCACGAGCAGCAGGTCGGGCCCGTCCGCCCCATCCGCGCCCGTCCCGAACAGCACCAGCACGGCTGACGGGCGGCCTCCCTCGGGTGGTGGCTGGAGCCTGGGCGGGACGGCGCTCCCGCCCGCCGCGGCGGCCAGATCCCGCAGCCAGGCCGGCGGCTCGCCCTGATCCGGGCTGTCCCCAGCCGCGGCCGCCGGCCGGTCCAGCCCGGGGTCCGGCGGCGGGGCCCGGCGCGGCCCAGCCGGGCCAGCGGCGCCGTCACTCATGAGAACGGGCCCTCCTTAACCAGCGCCCGCGCGATCTGCGGGTCGGTGGGCCCGATCCCGTATGACGGGCACAGCCGGGCCAGCCCACACGCTCCGCAGGCAGGCTTGCGGGCGTGGCAGACCCGCCGGCCATGCCAGATCAGCCGGTGTGACAGCATCGTCCACTCCCGGGGCGGGAACAGCGCGCCGACCTCGCTCTCGATCTTCACCGGGTCGGTCTGCCGGGTCCAGCCGAAGCGGCGGGACAGCCGCGCGAAGTGCGTGTCCACCGTGATGCCCGGGATCCCGAACGTGTTGCCCAGCACGACATTGGCGGTCTTGCGGCCCACCCCGGGCAGGGTGACCAGCTCGGCCAGGCTGGCCGGCACCTCGCCGCCGAACCGGTCGCACAGCGCCTGTCCCAGCCCGATCAGGCTGCTGGTCTTGGCCCGGAAGAACCCGGTGGACTGGATGATCTTCTCCATGTCGCCGCGGTCCGCCGCGGCGTACTCAGCGGCCGTCCGGTAGCGGGCGAAGAGCACCGGGGTCACCATGTTGACCCGTTTGTCGGTGGTCTGCGCGGACAGGATGGTGGCGACCAGCAGCTCCAGCGGCGTGCTGAAGTTCAGCTCGGTGTACACATCCGGGTACAGCTCGGCGAGCACCCGGCCGATCCGGCGCGCCCGGCGGACCAGCGCGGTGTGTGACGGGGGATCTGGGATCACGGTGCCAGCCTATTGAGCCTGCGCGGCGTGGTGCACGACGCAGTAATCCAGCCGGAACGGCTCCGTGCCGCCGACCGGGCCGGCCGGGCTGAGGTGACGGCCGAGCACCACCACCGCGACGCGCCGCGCGCCCGCGGCACGCAGCGCGATGGCCGCGCTCTGCGCGGTCGCGCCGGTGGTCCAGGTGTCATCGAGCAGCAGCACCGCCGCGCCGGGCAGCGGCCGGGTGGCACGGAACCGGCCCGGATCCAGGTCGCGCCAGCCTGGGTCGGCCGGACCCGCCGTGACCAGAGTGGCGACCGGCCGGGCCAGGTACGGGGTGATCAGCGCGGCCAGCGGATGCGGCCCGGGCCGGCCCCGGCCGCTGGGTACCACGCTGACGTGGGTGGGCGTTGGCATCCCGGCCCCGCGCCAGACGCAGGGCCCGTGCTCGCGGAGGAAGACCAGCAGCAGCGCGCGCAGCGCCCGCTGGGCTGGCTCCGCCCCGCCGCGCGCCGACTTGTACCGCCACAGCGCCTGCGCCAGCCCGCTGCCCTTCATCGCGTATGCAACCGGCACGACGGCGTCCGCGAGCAGCCCGGGAGCACACTCGGCGTGCCGCCCGCACTGGAAGCAGCAGGCGTGACCTGGCCTGGACGGCCCATGGCAGGTGACGCACTGACGCGGGCCCGCGGGTGGCGGCCCGGCCAGCCCGGCGGCCTGCGCCCGGACCTGCGCCCGGAGTAACTCCCAGGCCGGCAGGCGCCCCACCCGGCGGGCAACTGTCCCCGGCATGGGGAGATGCTAGAAAGCGGGGCCGACAATTGCCTGATGCCGCCTGGCCCGCTCGCCGGCAGCCCCGGCACGCGTCTTTGGCACGCGTCTTTGGCACGCGTCTTTGGCACGCGTCTTTGGCACGCGTCTTTGGCACGCGTCTTTGGCACGCGTCCCGGCACGCGTCCCGGCACGCATCTCAGCCACGGGAGAATCGCTAGGCTACGACGAGTTCAGCGTCGGTCACGATGCGAACACGATGAGCTTCGGGGGGAGCATGCCGGCAACTTCCGCAGGAGTCCGTGCGTCGGGGCCGGGCCAGCCCGCGGCCGGGAGCGGTGTGCGGGCGGGGCCGGGCGCGCTGCTCTCCCCCGCCGGGCTGGCCGCGGCCGTGCGGCGCAGCTGGCTGTTCGCCTGCCTGCTGACGCTAGGGCTGGTGCTGCGGATCCTGGCCCAGCTCGCCTACCGGCCCGCACTGCTGTACATCGACTCGGTCAAGTACCTGTTCGGCGCCTATCCCGGCAACGACCCGCCCGGCTACCAGCTGATGCTGAGGATCTTCCTCCGGGTGGGCACGCTGCCGATGGTCGCCGTGGCGCAGCACATGCTCGGGCTGGCCATGGCGGTGAGTCTGTACCTGATCATGCGCCGCCGGGGGGTCGCCCGCTGGCTGGCCGCGCTGGCTACCGCGCCGCTCCTGCTGGACGCCTACCAGCTGCAGATCGAGCAGTCGGTGATGCCGGACACCGCGTTCGAGACGCTGATCGTGGCTGGCCTGGTCCTTCTGCTCTGGGGGCCGCGGCCACGGACACCGGTGGTGTTCGTGGCCGGCCTGGCGCTGGGCACGTCCGCGACCGTCCGCCAGATCGGCGAGATCTTCATCCTGCCCGCTCTCGTCTTCCTGCTGGCCGTGGCGGGCGGCTGGCGGGCCAGGCTGACCCGGGCCGTGGCGCTGGTCGCCGCGTTCGCGCTGCCGATCGTGGCCGTCAGCTGCCACAATTACCTGACCCTCAGGCACTTCTCGCTGGCCCCGTACGCGGCCGGCACGGTCTACGGCCGGGCCGCGGCCGCGGCCGACTGCGCCACGCTGCGGGTACCCAGCTATGAGCGCAGGCTGTGCCCGCCCCGTTCGGTGCAGCTGCGCGGCCCGGACTGGCTCAACCATGGGGCCGGCTCGCCGATCAAGCACGTGGCCCCGCCGCCGGGCATACGGCACATTTCGTTCGCCGCCGACTTCAGCCGCCGGGTGCTGGTGCAGCAGCCGCTGCGGATCGCCGCCGCAATCGGCACCGACTCGATCAAGCTTTTCTCGCTGCGTCGCCTCACCTATCCCGGTGATCCGCCGATCAGCCGGTGGCAGTTCCAGCGCCGCTACCCTGTCTACCGGCCCTATATCACGGTGCGCGGCGGCCAGCTGCACTTCAACCGGCTCACCCCGGCAGGACGGGTGAAGCTGGTCGCGAAGGGGCAGCGGTTCGGCGGGGGCGAGCCAGCCGTGTCCACTGGGCTGGCGGAGTTCGTGCGCGGCTACCAGCTGCACGGGGGATATACGCCCGGCCCGCTGTTCCTGCTCAGCGTGGTGGCCGGGCTGGTGGGCAGCATCGGCGTGCTGCGCCGCCGGGCCAGCCCGGCGCAGCGGGCCACGGCCGCCGCCTGCCTGCTGACCTTCCTGACCGCGGTCGCGGTGCTGCTGGTTTCGGACGCGTTCGAGTTCAGCTGGCGCTATCAGCTGCCCGCCCTGGTCACCCTCCCCCCGGCCGGCGCGCTCGGCATCACCGTGATCATCGGGTACATCGCGGCGCGGCGCGCCCGGCGCGGCGCGCCCCGGGCGCCCGCCGGCCCATCCGGGGCGCGGGTCCCCGGCCGCCGGCCGCAGCCGAGGCCGGAGCGCGCCTCGGCCCGGTTAGGCCGCGGCTGAATCCCGCCGCGGGGGGCGGCCCGGGCCGGGCCGGGGGCCGAACCGGGCCGACGCGAACCACACGACGAGAGCCAGCGGGATCAGGATCACCAGCGGCAGCAGGGCCGGCAGGTAGCTGGTGACGAGGGCCGCGGCAACCGCGCCGAGCACCACGGCAACGAAGATGCCCAGGCTGCGGCTCAGGTCGCTGGGGACCTTGCCCACGGCCAGCGCGGCGAACACCCCGGTGAGCGTGCCGGTCAGGTAGGTCGTGGAAATGTCGCCGAGCTGGCGGATGGTGGCGCTCTGAATGCCCATGCCCACGCTGGCCGCGGCCAGCAGCAGGAACTCGGCCACCCCGGCTGGCCGCCCGCCCACCAGCTCCCAGCCCACGCAGAACACCGCGAGCACGCAGAATTCCAGGCCCAGCGCGACGGTGACCCAGCCGGGCCAGATTTCATGATGCTCGGACGGCTGGGGCCGCCGGCCGCGCAGCCTGCCCTCCAGCCACCGGCCGGTCCGGCGGGCCGCCAGCGGCGTGCCGGCCAGCACGCCGATGATATAGCTGCCCAGGGCCACCCCACAGTGGGCGGCCAGCGCGCCGTCGTGGGTGCCCGCGGCGACGCCGAGCAGCACCAGCGTCCCGGTGATGACGCTGGCGAACACGTGCCCCAGATGCAGGAAGACGGTCGCGTCCACCCCGCCGGTGGTCACGGTGAGCACGACGACCAGCCCGTCACGGGCTCGTGTGTGCCAGTTCTCGGCCACGGCGCCTTACGAGCCGCGCTCGCCGGCCAGCGCCCGCTGGACCTCGCGGACGGCCCCGGCCACCAGGCGGATATCCGGGCTGTCCGGCAGGTCTGGCGGGCCGGGGACCCAGCCCGAACGGGCGCCGCTGGCCAGGCCGCGCAGGGCCGCGGTGAGCCGCCCGATGTCGCCCGCAGACGGCCGCTGGCCGGATCGGTCACCGTGCACCGCCACGCTGGTCACCGCGTCGGTGACCTGCTCCAGGGCGAGCATGGCCGGCCACAGCCGGGCGGCTGGCCTGCTCACTGCCGGTGGCTCTGCCATGGTCCGCTGGAACTCCGTGCGAAGGTCGGATAGCGCTCGATAAGCCTGCCGCCGCAGCGCGGCCCGTCCAGGGTCGCCGCGCAGCGCCTGGTCGCTGTAACGGGCCACACTATCGAGTGCCCGCACGAACTCTTCCGGCAGGTGAGCGTGCCAGCTCGACGGCCACGGCGCGTACCCGACCACGAGCACCACGCCGCAGCCCAGCAGGGTGTCGATGAGCCGGTCCAGGGCCAGCACCCAGCCGCCGCGGGACAGCAGGTCGATCAGGATGACGACCAGCGGCGTCAGGAACGTGGTGAACAGCCCCCAGTTCCGGTTCCGGGCGTAGGGCAGCAGCGCGGCGAACACAGCGCACGGCAGCAGCAGCAGCGGGCCGGCCGGCACCACCACGAGGATGACCGCGCCGAGGACGGCGCCCACGACGGTGCCGATGCCGCGCTGCAGCGCCCGGGCGAAGACCGAGCCGAAGTCCGGGCGGAGCACGATAGCGACGGTCAGCACCACCCAGTACGAGCGCTGCACCGGGAGCGCCTGGCTGAGCACCGCGGCCACACCGACCGACGTCATCAAGCGTACGGCGAAGACGCGGGTCAAGTGCCCGCCAACGGTCTCGTCGAGCGCATCCCGCAGCCGCTCCCGGCCGGACGGCCGGTAGGGGGCCGAGCTGTGTTCCGGCCGCCGCCGGCCGGACGCCAGCTCGGCCGCACCGGCGACCGCGTCCGCCAGCGCCTGGCTGCCAGAGGTGCCTCCCGCATCGGGATAGGTCGCGGACACCGGGGTGCCGTACTGGATGGCGTCGGCGATCGCCCCGATCCGCTCGGTGACTCCCGGCGGCGGCTGCGCCCCCTCCTGGACCAGCGTGACCGCGGCCTCGGTGAGCGGGTGGGTCTGCCGAAGCAGCCCGGCCACCCGGACCAGATCGGGGTCCCGGCCGCTGGCCCGGGCCCGGCGGGAGGCCAGGTCGTCCCAGGCCTGGTTGAGCGTGGCGACCACGGCCTGGTGGGCCTGGGGGAAGCGGGGCGTGCCGGCGGCGCGCAGCAGGTCCGCGAGCGCGCGGTAGGCGGCCGCGGTACTGCGCTGCTCGGCCACCAGCGGCGACGCCAGCCAGGCCGGGATCACCAGCAGCATGGCCCAGGCCACACCGGCCAGCAGCAGGGCTGGCGGCCACCACCAGGGCCGCAGCGCGCCGAGCGGCCCGCTGCCGAGCGTGGTGTAGACGAGCAGCTGCAGGCCGCTTATGGCCAGCGTGGCCCCGGCGGTGCTGAGCACCGCGGACAGCCCGGCCACCACGATCAGCAGCGCGACCGTCAGCCACCCCCGGCCGTGCACCAGGCCACCGAGGATGAGCCCGGCGGCTCCCCCGAACAGGCCGGCCACCGCGACCCGCCGCAGCCGGGCCGGGTAGGTGCCGCCGCGGTCCACTACCGAGCCCAGCAGACCGCCCATGGCGGCCAGCAAACCGGGCACGTGCTTGTCCAGGATCAAGCCGAGCGCCAGCGGCCCGCACACGGCGAGCGCGGACCGGATCATCAGCGCCCAGGGCAGCGGAGCCGGGGCCGGGCGGACCACCTCGACCAGCCAGGGCGGCGTGACCGCGGCGACCGGCCGCCCCCCTGGACGTCTCACCGCTGGTGCCCGGGAGTCGGCACCCATCCGTTCATCTGGAAATAGTGTCAAACCGGAAAGCCCTCGATCCCCCGGGGCGCCAGGTCGCGCGGTGGCCGGGCCGACCCGAGGGCGCCAGTCGGCGGGGGCGGGCGCCAGGTCGCCAGGGGCGGGGCGGGCGCCAGGTCGCCAGCGGCGGGACGGGCGCCAGGTCGCCAGCGGCGGGACGGGCGCCAGGTCGCCAGCGGCGGGACGGGCGCCAGGTCGCCAGCGGCGGGACGGGCGCCAGGTCGCCAGGGGCGGGGCGGGCGCCAGGTCGCCAGCGGCGGGACGGGCGCCAGGTCGCCAGCGGCGGGACGGGCGCCAGGTCGCCAACAGCGCGGTGCATTGTGGGCGGGCCAGCACACCCGATGCACCGCGCCGATGCCGGAGCGAAGCCCGGGCGGGGCGCAGGCGGGGGCGGGGGCGGCTGTCCGCGATGGCGGGGCCGGCTAACCCGGAGCCGGGGGCTGGCAGCGGATGACCTCGACTGGGCCGGTGAGCCTGGCCGGGCCGTCCCCGTACGCGACGAGCACCGTCATCCCCGGACTGAGCTCCAGCGAGCCACCCCGTACGGTGTGCAGGACACCGCGGCCACTGGCCACCACCCAGACCGCGTACCCCGCGTCCAGCTGCAGGGACAGGCCGCGGTCGGGGCGCAGCCGGTCGGCCCGGAAAAAGGAATCAGCCGCGGGCGGCAGCAGCCGGGTGACGCCGCCGCCGTCCGGCTGGGCGCCGCCGCCCGGCTGGGCACCGCGCCGCACGGCCGCGAGCCGGCCCGCGTCCCACGGGGTCCGGTCCACCGCCCCGAGCGCCCGGTCAAAGCCCAGGCCCAGCGTGCCGGCCTGCGCGCCGTCATCGACGAACCCCCGCCACTCCAGGAGGATCGACAGGTCGGTGGGCTCCTGCAGTTCGGCTACGAACACGCCGGGGCCGATGGCGTGCGGGGTGCCGGCCGGCACCAGGATGCTGTCCCCCGGCACAACCGGGAGCTTGTGCAGCGAGCCGAGCAGCGCGGCCGCGTCCTGCCGGGCGACCCACCCGGCCAGCACACCGGCCGGCACTGGTGCGGCGAACCCGAGATAGACACACGGGTCGGCGCCACCAGCGGCCAGCACGATCCACGCCTCCGTCTTCCCATGCACGCAGCCGAGGTTGGCCCGGCTGTAGGCGCGGTCCGGATGGCAGTGCACCGGCAGCCGCTCCCCGGCGTCCAGCAGCTTGACCAGCAGGCCGCTGTCCGTGCCGTAGGCGGCGACGTGGCCCGGGCCGAGGAACCAGGTGGGGTCCTGGTCGATCGCGTCGGCGAGCAGCCGGCCGTCCGGCAGCCTGGTCAGGCCGGCCTGCGGCTCGTCCGCCACGGTGGTGGTGGACGCGACCCAGTCTTCCGGGCCGTCCCCGGCGACCTCGAGCGCACGGAACCGCGCGATCTGCGCTCCACCCTGGTAGAACCGGTGAACCTGGTTGGGGCTCAGGACGAACAAAGGCGCCTCCGTCTCACGGGCGTGCCCGGGGACGCCCATAGCTGGCCGCGCGCGGCACCGTTACCGGGCCGCAACGCGAGATCCTTGACAGCTAATTTTGCCGGTGTTAATTTACCGGAAACCTTATTAAAAAGGCTCAAAGGCCAAAATGACATTTTTGTGCAGGCCGATCTGACAACGTTGTCAGACAGCGTTGTCGGCATGGCTGCCTGCGGAAGTGTGGGTGCCTAGTGAGTGACGACGAGCGTGCGCCCGACGGTGCCGCCGCGACCGTGGTACCTCGGGTCGAGGTCCGTAATCTGGCCAAGCGGTACGGAAGTGTGCACGCGCTCCGCGATGTCAACATGAAGCTGAACGCAGGCGAGATCGTCGGTCTGGTCGGCGATAACGGGGCGGGCAAATCCACGCTCGTCAACCTGATCTCCGGTGCCCTGCAGCCGACGGCCGGCGAGATCCTGGTGGACGGCAAGCCGGTCTCGTTCCGCTCTCCCAGCGACGCCCGGCGGGCCGGCATCGAGACCGTGTACCAGGACCTGTCGCTCGCCCCCGACCTGAGCATCTGGGCCAACATGTTCCTGGGCCGGGAGAAGGTGAGTCCCGGGCCGCTTGGCTGGCTGGGCTGGCTGGACCGTAAGGCCATGATGAAGCAGACGGCCGAGGACCTGGACCGGACCAGGATCAAGATCGCGTCGGTGGGCAGCCGGGTGGGCCGCCTGTCGGGTGGCCAGCGCCAGGCGGTGGCCGTCGGCCGCGCGGTGGCGTGGGGATCGCGGGTGGTCCTGATGGACGAGCCGACGGCCGCGCTGGGCGTCGAGCAGCAGGCCCGGGTCGGCGAGCTCATCCAGACCGTCGCGTCACACGGCCTGCCGGTGCTGCTGATCAGCCACAACCTGCAGCAGGTGCACGCGATCTGCCACCGCATCGTGGTCCTGTTCCACGGCACGGCAGTGGCCGATCTGCGGCCCAAGGACACCGAGATCGACGACATCGTCGGCTGGATCACCGGCTCGGCGCTGGCCGCGCAGCGGAGGACGGGCTGATGACTCAGGCAACCGACCTCGCCCCGGCCGAGCAGCCCGCCCCCGACGCGGTGCCCGCCTTCCAGCGGATCATGGAGCGCATCGGCCCGCTGTGGACCCTGGGCGTGCTGGTCATCCTCATCGTCATCTTCGGCATCCTGTCCCCCGACCTGTTTACCAAGGCGGCCTGGCTGTCCACCTCGGGTTATGCGGTCGAGTACCTGATCCTGGCGGTGGGCCAGACGTTCGTCATCATCACCGCCGGCATCGACCTGTCCGACGGCGCCATCCTCGGGTTCAGCGCGATGGCGGGGGCGGTGCTGATGAACCACCTGCTCCTCCAGCACACCTCCAACGCGCTGACCAGCCTGGCCGGGATCGCGCTGATGATCGGCTGCGGGACGGCCATCGGCCTGCTCAACGGCCTGGTAATCACGCGGATCAAGCTGCCGCCGTTCATCGTCACGCTCGGCACGCTGACCGCGATCACCGGCGCCACCGACCTGCTCAACAACGGTGGCGAGGTCACCAACCTGCCGCCGTTCATCGCGAACCTCGGGTCGGACAGCCTGCTGTCCGGCTGGCTGCCCATCCCGGTTCTGGTCGCGCTCGTTATCGCGCTGGTCTTCGGGCTCATCCTGGCGCGCACCCGGTTCGGCGTGCGTACCTACGCCATCGGCTCCAACGAGACCGGGACCCGGCGCGCAGGCATCCGGGTGGACCGGCACCTGGTCATCGTGTACGCGATCTCCGGGTTCCTGGCTGGCGTGGCCGGCCTCATGGTGACCGCCAATTTCTCCTCCGCCTCCTCGCTGGCGGGCGCGAACGACGAGCTGTACGCGATCGCGGCGGTGGTCATCGGCGGGGCCAGCATCTTCGGCGGCCGGGGCACCATCTTCGGCACCGTGATCGGCACCGCCATCCTCGCCGTGCTCACCACCGGTCTGGTCCTGGCCAATATCGCGCCGTTCTGGCAGCAGGTGGCGATCGGCGGGGTGGTCATCGGCGCGGTTGCCGTGGACCGGGTCCGCACCCGGGCCGGCACGGATTAGCGCGGACGCCATACCCAGAGGCGGCCGCGAACACCGGTGAGGCAAACAGAAGGAGAAAGTAATGGGATTCAGTTCATCACTGGGCAGCGCCCTGGGCAGACGGCCGGTGGTCACCGTCGCGGCCGTCACCGCGGCCGCCGCACTGGCCGCGGCCGGCTGCGGAAGCTCCGGCGGCAACGGCAGCAGCGGGTCATCCTCGGGCCAGAAGCACTTCACGATCGCCCTGGTCCCCGGGCTCACCACCGACCCGTTCTACATCACGATGCACGCCGGGGCGGCCGCCGAGGCCAAGAAGCTCGGGGTGACGCTCACCTGGCAGGGCGGCACCACGTTCAGCCCGAACACCCAGATCCCGGTGGTCAACTCGCTGCTCGCCAAGCATCCCGACGCGCTGCTGATCGCGCCGACGGACGTCAAGGCGCTGCAGGCGCCGATCCAGAAGTTCGTCAACGCGGGCATCCCGGTTATCGCCGTGGACACGACGATCAACGACACCAGCCTGCTGACCAGCCGGATCACCTCCAACAACGCGCAGGGCGGGGCGGCCGCGGCGGATACCATCGCGAAGCTGGCGCATGACAAGGGCCAGGTCGCGGTGGACAACGTCACGCCCGGCATCTCCACCACCGACGCCCGTCAGTCCGGCTTCCTGGCCGAGATGAAGAAGTACCCCAACATGAAGGTGGTGGCCACCGAGTACAACAACGACAGCCCGACCACGGCGGAAAGCCAGGTCCGCAACCTGATCCTGTCCCACCCCGGGCTGGTCGGCGTCTTCGGCACCAACCTGTACGGGGCCCAGGGCGCGGGCACGGCGGTCAAGGCGGTGGGCAAGAAGGGCAAGGTGTTCGTGGCCGGTTACGACGCGGAGCCGGCTGAGGTCAACCTGCTCAAGAAGGGGGTCGTCAACATCCTCGTCGTCCAGCAGCCGGCCGTCGAAGGCGCCGACGCGGTCCGCTTCGCCTATGACAAGCTGACCGGCAAGTCGTCGCAGATCCCCAAGTCGGTGCTGGTCAAGAATGTGGTTGCGACGACGCAGAACGCGTCGGAGCCAAGTGTGTCCAAGTACTTCTACCTGTCGTCCTTCTCCGGCTGAACGGTAGGGGTAACCGGCTGACAGGCAAGGAGTAGACAGCACGTGGTCCGGATCAGCCGCCGGTGCTGCGGCACCGCCTCGGTCACGGCCAGCCGGCCGGGGGAGCCCGCGCTCTCCCGGCCGGCGCACGGCCGGGAGGCCGGGTGCCCAGCGTGACCCGGCTCCGCCAGCCGCCGAGCGCGCCGCCGCCATGCTGATCGTCAACCCCAACATCGCCACCGACCGGACCATCCCGCTGGCCACGCTGGCCCCCGGTCACGTGCACCGGACCCGGGCCGCGGTCACCACGCTCGGCGGCAAAGGCGTCAACGTCGCCCGGGTCGGCCGGGCGTTCGGCCGCGGCGCGCCGATCATCGCGTTCCTGCCCGCCGGCAGCGCCGACCCGCTCCGCAGGCTGGCCGCGGCCGAGCGCGCCGACCTCATCGGTGTCCCGCTGCCCGGCACCGCGCGGGCCGCGTCCATCCTGCTCGAAGACTCCGGGCGGGTAACCGTGCTCAACGAGCCCGGCGCACCCGTGGGCCCGGGCGACTGGCCGGTGCTGCTGGCCGAGGTGGAGCGGCGGGTCACCGGCCACCAGACGCTGGTGTGCTCGGGCAGCCTGCCGCCGGGATCACCCGCCGACGCCTACGCGCAGGCGGTGACGCTGGGCCGCCAGGCCGGGCTGCGCACCGTGGTCGATGCGGCCGGTGTCGCGCTGGCCGCGGCCCTGGCGGCGCAGCCCGAGGTGGTCAGCCCCAACCTTCCCGAGGCCGAGGCGCTGCTATCCGGTCCGGCCGCGGAGGGGATCGAGCCGGCCGGCGAAGAGGTGGCCGGGCGGGCCGCACGGGCCGCCCGCGGGCTGGTCGCCCGGGGCGCGCGCCGGGCCATCGTGAGTGCCGGGAGTCACGGCGCGGCGTTCAGCGACGCCGCCGGCACGATGTTCTGCCCGGCCCCGGCGGTCACCGTGGTCAGCCCGATCGGTGCGGGCGACGCCCTGGTCGGCGGCCTGGTCCAGGCTCTGGAGCAGGGCCGGCCGTGGCCGGCGGCGGTGGGTTACGCGGTCGCCGTGGCGTCCGCGTCCTGCGAGCAGGACCTGGCCGGCGGGGTGGATGTGGCCCGGGCCGACGAGCTGGCCGGCCAGCTGCCGCCCGCCCGTCCGGCGCCGGGCCCGCGGGGGGTGGGCTGAGGTGGCCAAGCCGACCATTCACGACGTCGCCCGGCTGGCCGGGGTGAGCATCAAGACGGTGTCCCGGGTCACCAACGGGGACAGCTATGTCGCGGCGGGCACCGCGGATCGCGTCCGCCGGGCCATCGAGGAACTCGGGTACCTGGCCAACCCGATCGCACGGTCGCTGCGCATCGGCCGCGACGACGCCGTCGGGCTCATCGTCGAGTCGATCGGTGACCCGTTCTTCGCCTCGGTCATCGAGGCGGTCGAGGACGCCGCGCGGGAAGCCGGCCTGTTCCTGCTGATCGCCAGCGCGGGGCAGACCCCGGACCAGGAGCGGGCGGCGGTCCGCGGGATGCTCAACCGGTCGGTGCGGGGCCTGATCATCGTGCCCTGCCATCTCACCTACGGCAGCGAGCGGATCCTGGACCGCCCGGAGAACGTCCCCGTGGTGTTCGCTGACCGGCCGCCCACCGATCTGGAAGCCGACGTGGTGATGATCGACAACATGGCGACCGGCCGGTCCGCGGCCGGGCACCTCATCGCGTTCGGGCACCGCCGCATCGCGTTCGTGGCCACCGAGGTAGGGCGCTACCCGCTCAGCGCCCGGCAGGCCGGCTACCGGCAGGCGCTGGAGCAGCACGGCCTGGCCTACGATCCGTCGCTGGTCATCTCCCACCACCGCCCCGACGGCGGCGAGCCACTGCTGGGCACGGCACTGGCCGGCCCGGATCCGGCCACCGCCGTGCTGTGCGGGAATCTGCTGGCGTCGCTGGCCGTGGCCCGCGAGCTGCACCGCACCGAGCGCACGGACGTGGCCATGGTGGGCATCGACGACTTCCCGGTCGCCGATTCCCTCGACCCGCCGATCACGGTGGCCACCCAGCCACCGGAACTCATGGGCCGGCAGGCGTTCGAGCTGCTGCTCGGCCGGATCGCGGGCGAGACGTCACCGCCGCGCCGAGTGGTGCTGCCGACCAGGTTCATCGTCCGGGGATCCGGAGAGATCCGCCATCATCCCGCCGTCCCGGAGCCAGCCGCGGCCGGCGGCGCGGCCGAGCCCGGGCCAGCCGTGAGGAGAACCCCTGGTGCCTGAGCTCAATCCCAGCCCCACCCGGCGGCCCGGGCTGGCCCCGCTCGCCAGGCCGGACGGCACGCTGGCCATCGTGGCCATGGACCAGCGCAACACGCTGCGCCGGATGCTCACCGCGGCGGGCCGGCCCGCTGAGCCCGGCGAGCTGCGGTCGTTCAAGGCCGACGTGGTGACGGCGCTCAGCCCGGCAGCCAGCGCGGTCCTGCTGGACCCGGAGTTCGGCGTGCCCGCCGCGCGCGACGCCGACGCGCTGGCCCCCGGGTGCGCGATGCTGGTGGCGGTCGAGCCGGCCGAACGCGTCAGCTGGGCGGGCGAGCCGCGGGTCCGCCGGGACGCGGACCGCACCGCGTCCTGGGTGGTGGGCCTGGGTGGCGACGCGGTCAAGCTGCTGATCCAGCTGCGGCCCGACCGGCCACGCCGCGCTGGCGAGCCGGATCTGGTGGCCGAGGCCGTCGACGCCGTGCGGGCGGTGGTGGACGACTGCGCGGCGTCGGGGGTGCCCTCGGTGATCGAGACGCTGCTTTACCGGCTGCCCGGCGAGGACCCGCTGCCCGCGCGCAAGCGCGCCGACCTCATCGCTGAGTCGGCACGCATCCTCACCGGGACCGGGCCCGACCTGCTGAAGCTCGAATACCCGGGTGACGCCCAGGGCTGCCGGGCGGTCGCGGACGCCGTCACCGTGCCGTGGGCGATGCTGTCGGCGGGCATGCCCTTCCCGGCGTTCCGCACGGCGGTGGCTACCGCCTGCGACGAGGGCGGGGCGTCCGGATTCATCGCGGGCCGGGTCTACTGGCAGGAAGCCGTCGCGCTGGCCGGCCCGGCCCGCCAGCAGTTCCTGACCTCGGCCGGCCGCCAGCGGCTGGACGAATCGATCACGGCCATGGCCGGGCGGGCCCGGCCCTGGTTCACCCCCGGCCGGGCCATCCGGTGACGGCTGCGCGCCCGCTGCTCATCGGCGTCGACGTCGGGACGACGCGGATCAAGGCCGGCCTGGTCGGCGTGGACGGGCGCGAGCTGGGCCAGGCGTCGGTCCCGACCCGCTGGCAGCGGCGGGCGACCGGCGGCGAGGCGCGCCCCGCGGATTTCCTCCAGTCCGTCCGGCAGGTCCTGGCCGAGCTGGTGGCCACCGCGCCGCACGGCGAGATCGCGGGGCTGGGCGTGACCAGCATGGCCGAGACCGCGATCCTGCTGGATCGCGACGGCCAGGCCATCGGGCCGTCGGTGGCCTGGTTCGACCGGCGCGCCGCCGCCGACTATGCCCAGATGGCCGCGGAGTTCCCGGCGGGTGAGACCGGGCTGGCACCGGGCGAGATCCCCACGGTCGCCACGCTGCGCTGGCTGCGGCGCGAGGACCCCGGGCTGTCCCGGGCGGTCCGGGCGCTGACCGTGGCCGAGTGGGTGGTCTACGGCCTCGGCGGCTCGGCCGCGGCCGAGCCGTCCCTCGCCTCGCGGACCGGTGCGCTGTCCATCGCCCGCCGCGAATGGTGGCCTGAGGTGCTGCGCTGGGCGGGCCTGCCGGCCACGCTCTTCCCCGCCCTGCAGGCGGCGGGCACATCCTGGGGCCGGGTGCGCGATCCCACGGGCGGCCTCGACCGGCTGGCCGGCGCCGCGCTCACCGTGGCCGGTCACGACCACATCGTGGCCTCGGTGGGCAGCGGCGTGACCCACAGCCATCAGGCCACCGACTCGTGCGGTACGGCGGAAGCCCTGATCAGGCCGGTCGCCGTGGACTCCGCCCCGGACCCGGCGGCCGGCATCGCGGACGGCGTGTGCACCAGCTGGCATGTGCTGCCCGGGCATTACTGCCTGCTGGTCGGGCTCCGGCTGGGCATCGAGCTCAGCGCGCTGCTGGAGCAGCTGGGCGCGCCCGCCACGCACGGCCGCACCGAACTGGACGGCGCGGCGCTGCGCATCCTGGACGGCGCGCCGGCCACCCCGGGCACCGCCCCCGCCGGGCGCTGGCTGGCCGCGCTCCGGGCCGCGGTGGACCGGTCGGAGCGGGCTCTGCGCACCCTGGAAACGCTCGGCGGGCAGCTCACCGAGGTGCGGGTGAGCGGTGGCTGGGCGGCCAACCCGGTCCTGCAGCGGCTCAAGGCGCGCGCCTTCCCCCACCCGGTGTACCCCGACGTGGCCGAGGCCGGCATCCGCGGCGCCGCGCTGCTGGCCGGGCTGGCCGCGGGCGTGTACCCGTCGCCCGGCGGCTTCCCGCCGCCCCCGCTGGGGGCTGCACCCGGGCTGCCCGGCCCCCGCCCGGCCCCGCCCACACCGCGCGCACCAGGCCACACCGCGCGCACCAGCCCTCACCCGGAAACAGATCAGCAGGATAGGACGGCCACCCCGTGACCTCACCAGCTCCCGCCCTGGCGCCGATTCCCGCCTTCTCGGCCACGTCGGCCGGCAAGCAGTTCCGGCTCGGCCGGCTGTTCGCCGCCGACGGCCGGACCGTGATCCTCCCGGTGGACCACGGGACGATGCTCGGCCGGGTGCCGGGCCTCGAGGACCCGGCCGCCATGCTGACCCGCTTCCTGCCGCTGGCCTGCGACGGCTTCCTGATCGGGCCGGGGCTGGCGGAACGCACGAGTGCCTGGTTCGCGCGGCGGTCGGCGCCGGCCCGGCTGATCACCATCGACTCGTACTGGCGCGGCTCGCCGGGCGCCGCGCACGTCCTGATCGGGTCGCTGGCGCGGGCCGCGGCGCTCGGCGCGGACGGGGTAAAGGTGCTGATGCCGTGGGATGTGCCCGCTGAGGAGCGGGCCGCCCAGGCCGCGCTGGCCGCCGCGGTCATCGGTGAGGCCAGCCAGTTCGGGCTGCCGGTGATGGTGGAGCCGGTCTGCCTGGCCGCGCCGCGGCCGCCGGATGCGGTGGCCATCGAGGCCGACGGCTGCCGGATGGCCGCCGAACTGGGCGCCGACATCCTCAAGGTGACCTATCCCGGTGACCCGGCGGTGCTCAGCTCGTGGTGCGGCGAGCTCGGCCTGCCCATGGTCATCCTGGGCGGCCCGGCCAGCGGGACGGCGGAGGATCTGTGCACGCTGGTGAGCGACGCGATCGCGGCGGGCGCTCGCGGGATCACCATCGGGCGCCGGGTGTGGCAGCGTCCGTCCGGCGAGGCTACGGACCTCCTGGGCCGGCTGGCCCGGATCGTGCATCCCGGCCAGGACGGCCAGCCCGGCTGAACCGGCTGGACAGCGCGGCTAGACCGGCCCGGACGGCCAGGATGGCCGGCCCCCGGCAGGGCACCGGTCAGCCGCCCTCCGGCCAGTGGTAGCTGGTCACCTTCCCGTCGTGGATGCGCACCGGCCCGGCTGACGTGCCATCCTCCGGCCAGATCGTGTAGTCCCCGGCGGGCAGCGACGGGTACACCGCGGCATGGCAGCCGGCCCGGCCCAGCCGCCGCTCCCGGACCAGTGCGTGGGTTCGGCCTGCGGGTGCACCCACCCGGCTCACGTGGATCTCCCGCCCGGCCTGCCCCGCCGGGGTGATGATGATCAGCGCGCCCGCCCCGCCGCCGATATCGAGCAGCACCGTTCCCGGGCCCGACCGGCCCGGGCTGGACTCCGTCATGACCCGGGCTCAGGAGGGGTTGTCGTAGCCGCTGTAGGGCACCCCGAGGTAGGGGAAGGTACGCAGGTACCGGGCGGTCACGTCCCGCGGCCCCACCCCGTCGGTGACGGCGCTGGCCGCGGCGTCCGGCTGGTACCCGGGAGCGACCAGCGGGTAGGTCAGGCCGGCGATCGCACGCAGCTCGATCGTGACCACGTCGTCGAACACCCGGCGCCCGTTCGGGAAGCCGGCCAGGTCGCCGCCGAGCACGCCGAGAATGTTCGGCGTCCGTGATGGCCTGATCGCGGTGTTCAGCCGGAGCATATCGGCCAGCACCGGGCCGGTGTGGTTCTGGAAATCCTTGATCAGCCCGGCCGGGATGCCGGTGAGCAGGATGGCTTCCAGGTCGGCGCGCGGCTCGCCGGACTTGTCCAGGTGGGCGAGGTGCGGGAACACGCCCGGGTAGAGCGCGGGCAGCAGCCTGGCCAGTTCCGGGTGGCTGACGTACTCCGCGAACTTCTCGTCATCGACCGGCGGCTGGGTGTTCCAGAAGTCCTTCTTGCCCAGCGGGATCAGCACCTCGTTGACCAGGGGATTGCCCAGCCGGGAGACCTGGCGGAACGGGCCGCTCCACGCGTTCTCGAAGCGGTCGGCGTCCCACACCCTGACGTGCTGGCGGCTGGCGCTGGTCCACACGCCGATCACCGCGCGCGGGTCGCTCTCGTCCCGTTGGCCCGAGCCGGTCAGCGCTGCGATCGGCACCTGGATGGCGATGGAATGCACGTTGAGCCGGTTGGTCGCGTTCACCCCGGGCGCCGGATCGCTGAACACGTGCATGCCGTACTTCGCGTGCAGCTGCTGGAACGGCCGCAGCGTAGCCAGGTCGAAGACCGACCCCAAGTCCACGTAGAAGCCCTCGGCGCGCTGGCCGGCGAAGACCCTGATGCCACCGGGCAGCGAATGGACCGCGCTGGCGGCCAGCCGGCGATATGTCGGGGTGGACAGCGGGCCGATGTTGCACGGCGGGCAGGCCAGCCCGGTGCCCAGCTGCTCGGTGCCGCCACTGGATCGCCTGCGCACGCTGTAGAACTGCCTGCTGTTCCAGTTCCGGCTGTCCAGCGACCTGATCGGCCCGGTGTTGTAGAGGAACGTGTCCCGATCACGCAGCACGGTCTCGAACTGGAACTGGTAGGTGACATCGGGCAGGCCGTCACCGTCGGTGTCGACGTGGATCTCGTACTGCACGTCGTCGCCGAACTCATAGAAGTTCGGCCCGCCAGCCGGTTCCTGGAGCGGGACGTAGTTGGCGATCAGGGTGACCGTCGACGGCCGGTCGGGGCTGACGAACGCGTAGACGTCGGTGCTGTCCGCGACCGGGTCCTTGGCGATCTCCGGCGCTTCACGATGCGACGACATGGGTCACCTCATCAGGCCAGCGAGCTGGGCGGCCAGGCCGGGATCGCGCAGCCGGGTGTGGCTGGTGCCGGCGAAAACGTCGATCTCGCCGGTCCGTGCGTCCCGCACGTGCACCACGACCCGGTCAGCCCCGGCACGGCCGCTATCCGGAGCGCGGCGCGCCGGCCGGGTGGCCGCGGCCGCTGGAACCGCGCCAAGCGCGCCCCCCACGACCAGGCAGGCCGCGCCGACCGCGCCGGCCCCGGCGGCGCTGCGCAGCACCGACCGGCGGGATACCGGGACTGGCCGCCCGGCCGGCCCGGCCAGGCTGGCCGGTATGTCCACATGCTGCTGCGCACCCATCATGGCCCCCTCAACCGTGGTGACACTGCGTTATAAAAATGTCGCAGTAAGTATTCGGGAGGCCCACCCAACGCACCGTCAGGACAGCCCACGTTTACTCAACCGTTACCCGGTGGGGTCGCGCCGGGTGCCAGCGGTGGCCCGGTTCAAGCGGCACCGCGGGGGTCAGGCGGCGGCCCAGTTCAAGCGGCGGCCTGCGGTCAGGCCGCGCCGTGAGGTCAGGCGCCGCCGGGGTCACGCGGCGGCCCAGGGTCAGGCGGCGCGGCGCTCCCGCGCGCTGGCCCGGCTGGCGAGGAAGTCGGTCACCTCGCCTACCGTGCCGCCCAGGCCGCCCTGGGCCGCCCGGCTGACCAATGCCTGGGTGACGCCGACCGCGTCACCAGCGAGCCGCCGCAGCTCCGGCGAGGTCCGGATCGCGTTCAGCGACCGACGCGCCCGCTGCAGGCCGTCCCGGCCCTCACTCACGCCGGTCAGGTAGCCAGCGATGAACCCGATGATGGTTTCCATGACTGTGCCTGCCTTGTGGGTTGCGCCCGGGTCAGTTCGCCCGGGTCAGTTGGCCCCGGGTCAGTTCGCCCGGCTACATCTCGCGCAGTTCGAGATAGCGCTTGATGTCGGGCAGGGACTGGACGATCATCGCGAGCAGCGCGGCGACCAGTACTGCCTTGATGAGCCTGCTGATCATCTGGGTCCTCCTCCGGAATGTGCCTAATTGGCCCCGACGGGCTCGACCTCATCGGGGGCGAAGTACAGGAAGCGGCCGTGCTGGCCGTGCAGCTCAGCGGCCGGGTCGTCGTCGGGCAGCAGGGCCAGGTGCACGTGGCCGTCCACGTCGAACAGCACGGCCTCGACTCGCGCCGTCCGCCCGGCCAGGAACAGGTCCTGGGCATCGGCCCGGCGCTGGCCCGGGCGCATGCGCACCGTGCTGCCCCGGGCGACGCGGACCCCGGCGATCACGACGTGGTCGGTCTCCGGGGACACCGAGCGGTCCTGGCCCGGGTCCCACCAGGGCGCCTGGCCGGCGATCGCCGGGTCGCCGTCGCCGGCCAGCTCGCGGAATTCCGGCACCTCATCGGCCCGGGCGGCACCGGCCCCAGCGACCCCCGCCGCCCGGCCACCCGCCGGGCCACCAGTCACCGGGCCACCCGCCGGGCGCAGGTAGCGGATCGCGCCGTGCATCCGCTCCAGCATCTCCGGCGGCAGGTGGTCGAGCCGGTCCATCAGGTCCGCGGCCCGTGGGTCGGTGGACCTGGCCTCCTGCTTCTCGGCCTCGGTCAGCGTCAGCGTCCGCAGCGTGAGGATCTCGTCGATCTCGGTCGAGTCGAACAGCGGCCCGGCGCTTTCCGCGGCGATCTCCGGGTGGTCGTACAGGATGACCGGCGAGGACAGCATCAGCTCGGCGCACCCCGGCGGGCCAGCCAGCACCGGCCAGGTACCGGTGTTCACGCAGGCTCTGACCTCGGCCGTGGCCCACTCGGGAGGGTCGGTCATCGACAGGAACCGGCCACCCGGCACGGTGATCAGCGAGTGCGCGGCGATCAGCGCGAACGGCAGGCCATCGGCCCGCCGCGTGAGTGGCCCGGGCGGCTGGGTGTGATTGTCCAGCACCACCCGCAGCCGCAGCGCGCCGTACGGCCCAGGCAGCCGCTCGGCGCTCAGCCGGAGCAATCCGCGCAGCTCCTCGCGCCGGCGCACCAGCCGCCCCAGGACCTGTCCGTCCGGGCCCGCCACGGCCTCCTCGTCGGTGCCCCCCGGGATGATGAACGGCGTTTCGCTGCCCCCGGACAGCAGCTCGCTGAGCGGGGCGGTGGCGTGGCAATCGCGCTGCGCCGCTTCGTCAAAGGGAGTGTGCGTGACGCCGCCGGCCTCCAGCGAGTCCACCGCCACCAAGCCGCCGTCCGGCGACCGGGCCACCACCGTCCGCCGCTGCAGCTGGAGGAACCGGGCCTGCGTGGTGATCTGCGCATCAGCCGGGCACTCCAGGATGCACTCGGTCTGGGTGCCGGACGGCTCGTGGGTGTCCACGCTCCGGTAGGCCGGGGGCATGAGCACGCCGAACTGGAAGCGTTCCTGGTTCTTCTGCGCGGACGCCCGGTACGGGTAGAGCAGGTAGCCCTCGAACAAGATCGCGTCCGCCACCTGGCGCGCGTGGCTGGTGCAGGCCGGGTCCACCTGGCCCGGCGTGCCGGGGGTCATGACGTCTCCCCGGCCTGGGCGAGCAGCGCGGCCACGGTCGCGTCCCAGGTGGGCAGCGCGTGCTGGGTCTTGAACCGGATCAGCCCGTCCAGCGTCTGCCGGCTCATCGTGATCCACGCGGCGTCCGGGAAGTGCGCGTCCACCGCTTCCCGCCACAGGCTCACCGGCAGGCGGTAGCTGGTCTCCTTGCTCCACGGCACCTGCTGGACCTGCAGCCGCCCGCCGACCTGGGTGAAGATCGTCCCGCTGAACAGCAGCAGCAGCGGGATCTCGCCGTCATCCAGCGAGCTGAAGTACCGGGTGGACGCGATCTGCAGGTCGTAGCTGAACGGCACCTGGAGGTCGGTTTCGATGCTGCCGGTGAAGCCCGGCACCATGGTGGACAGCATCGCGAACTGCATCGGCTTGACCGTGTCCGACCAGCGCTGCCGCTCGCCGAACAGGTCGTGCAGCCGCTCGGCCTCGGCGTCGGTATAGGGCCGCCGGAACGGCTCGATCCGGAGCTGCGCACGCAGCGCGATCGCCTCCACCCGCTCGCCCGTAGTTTCGCTGATCCGCAGCGTCAGGGTGAAGGACGGGACTATTGCATAACGGTCTGTCCGGGCTCCGATGCAGTCGAACACCAGCTCAGCCATGACGGGCATCCTGCCGTGGCAGGTCCCTGGCCCGCCCGCGCACCTGGCCCAGGAACTCCTCGATGCTGTGCTGGGCCTCGGCGCCGCCGTCGAAGCCACGCCACAGCATCCGCATCCGGCCGGCCAGCTCGTAGCAGGCGTCGACCGGCACGATGAAGTAGTCCATGGTGGCCGCGTCCTCGGCCTCGCTGACGCGGGCCTCGCCAGCCTCGGCCCGGGGGGCCGATC